>Ga0163162_10000618_pt1 | contig 32959 bp, 32 predicted proteins | sample S55metaG_FD_115310 | JGI IMG/M metagenome (GOLD analysis project Ga0163162, IMG submission 115310) | Switchgrass rhizosphere microbial communities from Kellogg Biological Station, Michigan, USA - S5-5 metaG | ecosystem: Host-associated > Plants > Roots > Rhizosphere > Soil | place: USA... | reverse complement strand
CTCGCGATCGCGACGCTGATGGGCGCGGGCTCTCACATCGTGGCATCGAGCGCGCTCTACGGCGGCTCCCACAATCTGCTGCATTACACGCTGCGGCGCTTCGGCATCGAAACGACGTTCGTCGCGCCGCACGATCTCGACGCCTGGCGCGCCGCCGCGCGGCCGAATACGCGGCTGTTCTTCGGCGAGACGCTCGGCAATCCGGGGCTCGACGTGCTCGATATCGCGGGCGTCGCCGAGATCGCGCATGCGAACCAGGTGCCGCTCCTCGTCGATTCGACGTTCACGACGCCCTATCTGCTGCGGCCGTTCGAGCACGGCGCCGACCTCGTCTATCACTCCGCGACCAAGTTCCTGGGCGGCCACGGCACGACGATCGGCGGCGTGCTGGTCGACGGCGGCACGTTCGACTTCACCGCCACCGATCGCTTTCCCGAATTCACCGAACCCTACGACGGCTTTCACGGCATGGTGTTCGCCGAAGAGAGCACGGTCGCGCCGTTCCTGCTGCGCGCGCGCCGCGAGGGCCTGCGCGACTTCGGCGCGTGCCTGCATCCGCAGGCGGCGTGGCAGCTCCTGCAGGGCATCGAGACGCTGCCGCTGCGCATGGACCGCCATGTCGCCAATACGCGCAAGGTGGTCGAGTTCCTGCTCGCGCATCCGGCGGTCGAGGCGGTGGCGTACCCCGAGCTGCCGACGCACCGCGATCACGCGCTCGCCGGGCGCCTCCTGCCGCGCGGCGCGGGCGCCGTGTTCAGCTTCGACCTGCGCGGCGACGTCGCCGCCGCACGCCGCTTCATCGAGACGCTCAGCCTCTTTTCGCATCTCGCGAACGTCGGCGATGCCCGCTCGCTCGTGATCCACCCGGCGTCCACGACGCATTTCCGCATGGACGCCGCCGCCCTCGCCGCGGCGGGCATCTCGCCGGGCCGCATTCGCCTCTCGATCGGCCTCGAAGACCCGGACGACCTGATCGACGACCTGAAGCGCGGCCTCAAGGCGGCGCAAAAGGGCGATTCCGCCGCGCCCTCGCCCTGGAGCCGCGCATGATCCTCGACGTCCACGGCAAGGCGGCCTACGCCTACACCGGCGGCAAGGCATTCGACGCCAGCCGTCCGGCGGCGGTATTCATCCACGGCGCCGCGCACGACCACAGCGTGTGGGCGCTGCAGACGCGCTACTTCGCGCATCACGGATTCGGCGTGCTCGCGCTCGATCTGCCCGGCCACGGCCGCAGCGACGGTCCCGCGCTGCGCGACGTCGCGTCGCTCGCCGACTGGGTGATCGCCGCGCTCGACGCCGCCGGGGCCCGTGAGGCGCTCGTGATCGGCCACAGCATGGGCTCGCTCATCGCGATGGATGCCGCCGCCCGCCATCCGGCGCGCGTCTCGAAACTCGCGCTCGTCGCCACCGCCGTGCCGATGGCCGTCTCCGACGCGCTGCTCGACGCCGCCCGCGAGCACGAGCCGCAGGCCATCGACATGGTCAACCAGTGGTCGCATTCGACGATTGCCGCCAAGCCCTCCAGCCCCGCGCCCGGCTTCTGGCTGCACGGCATGAACCAGCGCCTGATGGAGCGCGTCTCGGCGCGCGGCGAGGGCCAGCTCTTCCATACCGATTTCACCGCGTGCAACGCCTACGCCGACGGCCTCGAACGCGCGGCGGCCGTGCGCTGTCCGGTGCTCGTGCTCTGCGGCCGGCGCGACCTCATGACGCCGCCGAAAGCCGCGCGCGCCGTCGCGGCCGCGATGTCGAAAGCCGGGGTTCAGGTCGATACCGTCTCGCTCGACGCCGGCCACGCGCTGATGGCCGAGCAGCCCGACGCGACGCTCGACGCGCTGTTCGGCTTCGCCACACGCCAGGAACACGCTCGAGAATAAGCGGCCGGAAAGCGCTTCGCCATCGGCCGAACGGCCAGGTTGCGCCGTGCCGCCCTTAGGTCGCACAATGGATCGTGCCTGCTTGCCGGGCATCGATCGAAAGGGAGGCAGCCATGGCTCATACGGCACACAGCGACCACTTCACGAATTTCGCCGAGTTCTATCCCTACTATCTGGAAGAGCATCGCAATCTCGTGTCGCGCAGACTGCACTTCATCGGCTCGCTCGGCGTGATCGGCTGCCTCGCCATGGCGCTCGCCACGGGCGACTGGCTCTGGCTGCCCGCGGCCGTCGTGTGCGGCTACGGGTTCGCGTGGATCGGGCACTTCTTCTTCGAAAAGAACCGCCCCGCCACGTTCCGTCATCCGGTCTACAGCCTGATGGGCGACTGGGTGATGTTCAAGGACATCTGCGTCGGGAAGATTTCGCTTTAGGGCGCGGCCCGGGTGGTGCGTCCCGCGTGCGTTTTGCCGACCTTTTGCGTGCCTTTTACGTACCTTTTGCGTACCTTTCGCTTGCCGCGCGGCCGCTCATGACTTCACGCGCCGAGTCCCGCCGATGAGGCGTCGGGCATGCGCGACGGGTCCCGAAGACGCGCGTTCGTGAGCGCAGAGGTGCGCGCCGCGATCAGCGACCCGAGCGTGATGTCGAGCTTCTCGTTCTCGAGCGCGCTCATCAGCGCGGCCCGGTCCACCTGCGTGGCATCGAGCCGCAACTGATAATCGAGCTCCTCGCGGTCGATCACGAAGAGGTCGAACAGCATCGTCACGGTAATCTGGCTCGGGTTCGCGATCAGCACGTAGCGCGGCGCGTGCGCGTCTTCCAGCCGCCCCACCCAGCCCTCTGCCTCCACGCGCGCGAGAAGCCGCGTCGACGTGTCCATATCGCAGCGCAGCATTTTTGCGAGCTGCAGCGCCGTGTAGCCGGGCTTTCCCTCTTCGCGCGTTTCGACGAGCCTCGCCAGCAGTTCCAGCGTGTCGAGCAGATCGCTGCCGGGAAAATCGCGCCGATGAAACTGGCCGATGCGGATCGCAGGCAGCGCCGACGTCACCATCGCGCCGATCAGCGCGATCATCCAGCACAGATACACCCACAGCAGGAACACCGGCAGCGCCGCAAACGCGCCGTAGACGGCCGTGTAGGTCGGAATCCGCCGCACGTAGGAGCCGAAGCCGCGCTTGCCCAGTTCGAACGCGACCGCCGCGATCAGCCCGCCGATCGCGGCGTCGCGCCATTCCACCTTGCAGTTCGGCATGTACACATAGAGCATCGTGAACGCAAGCACGGTGAGCGGCAGCGAAACGCCCGTGAGCGCCCATTCGACGATCGGCGGCAGCAGGTTGTGGGAGCCCGCGAACGCGATCGACTGCGCGAACAGGTACGACGAGATAGACAGGCTCACGCCGAAGAAAATCGGCCCGAGCGTGATGATCGCCCAGTACACGAGCACGCGCTGCGCGAACGGCCGCGCCTTGCGCACCCGCCAGATCACGTTGAACGCGGACTCCACGGTCATCATCGTCATCACGGCGGTCACGAACAGGATGATCATGCCCGCCGTGGTCAGCCCCTTCGCCTTCGACGCGAACTGGTTCAGGTACTTGAAGATCTGGCTGTTGATCTGCGAGGGCATCAGATGCACGGCCAGAAAGTCCTGCAGCGACGACTGGAACGAACTGAAGATCGGGAACGCGGTGAAGAGCGCGAACGCGACGGTCGCGAGCGGGACGAGCGAGAGCACGCTCGTGAACGTGAGGCTGCCGGCGACCTGGGCGACGCGATCCTCGCCGAGGCGCCTCGCGACGAAGCTCGCGAGGCGCCTGACGGTGGCGAGATCGATGGAAGGCTTCCGCAAAAACGACTCTCCTCAAACGTGGCTTCTCGCGGCGAGCATGATCGCCGAAATCCCCCGAACGCCACGAACGTGAACCCTATCCCTATAATACCCGTTCACTAAAAAGGCTTATGAACGACATTCTTGTGCTCTATTACAGCCGGCACGGCGCAACGCGCGAACTCGCCCTGGCGATCGCGCAGGGCATCGACAGCGTGCCCGGCATGCAGGCGCGCGTGCGCACGGTCCCGCCCGTGTCGGCCGTCTGCGAGGCGACCCAGCCCGACATTCCCGCCGACGGCCCGCCCTACGCCGAAGTGCGCGATCTCGAGGAATGCGCGGGACTCGCGCTCGGCTCGCCCACACGCTTCGGCAACATGGCGGCGCCGCTCAAATATTTCCTCGACGGCACGACACCCCAGTGGCTCTCCGGCGCGCTCGCGGGCAAGCCGGCGTGCGTGTTCACGTCGACGGGGAGCCTGCACGGCGGGCAGGAGACCACGCTGCTCTCGATGATGCTGCCGCTTTTGCATCACGGCATGATGATCCTCGGCATCCCGTACACCGAGACAAAGCTCACCACGACCCAGACCGGCGGCACGCCCTACGGCGCCTCGCACTACGCGCGCGCGAGCAACGAGGACGGCAACGGCCACGGCATCTCCGCCGACGAAAAGGCGCTCGCGGTGGTGCTCGGCGCGCGCCTTGCACGCGCCGCTTCGCAACTCGTGCGCGGCGCATGAACCCCATGGGCCAGCCCATAGTCCGCCCCCCCGCCACGGTCCGAACCGGCTTTGCCACCGGCGCGCTGCTGAGCCTCGTCGCGCTGATCGCACTGTCGCTCGCGTGGGAACTCTGGCTCGCGCCGCTGCGCCCGGGCGGCTCCGCGCTCGCGATCAAGGCACTTCCGCTCGCCTTCGCCCTGCCCGGCGTGTGGCGGCGCAGCGTCTACACGCTGCAATGGACGTCGATGCTGGTGCTGCTCTATCTGGCCGAAGGCGTCGTGCGCGGCATGACCGACGGCGGCCTGTCCGCGCGTCTCGGCTGGGCCGAAGCGCTGCTCTCGCTTGCCTGCTTCACCTGCGCCCTCTGCTACGTCGCGCCGTTCAAGCGCGCCGCGCGCGCCGCGAAACGCCTGCGCCAGGACGCTTTGTAACACGGATGCCCGCGTGCGTTGCGGGCCTATGCCATTCGGCCAGGCATCGCGCCGGCGCGGGCTGCGCGATACTGTGAACTATGCTTTTCGATTTCGAACGCCATGACCGCTGCTGACCGACCATCCGATACCCGCGCCTTCGTCGCCGCCTGCGGGCAGGCGCTCGGCGCAGCACACGTGCTGACCGACGCGCACGACACCGCACCGTTTCTCGCCGACTGGCGCCGCCGCTACCTCGGCCGCGCGTGCGCCGTGCTGCTGCCCGCCGACACGCGCGAGGTCGCGGCCGTCGTGCGCCTCGCGCGCGAATACCGGGTGGCGCTCGTGCCGCAGGGCGGCAACACCGGACTTGCGGGCGGCGCGACACCCGACGCAAGCGGCGCGCAGGCCGTCATCAGCCTGAAGCGCCTCAACCGCATCCGCGACGTCGATGCGCACAACAACACCATCACCGTCGAAGCGGGCGTCGTGCTCGCCGAGATCCAGGCGCGCGCACAGGCCGAAGCGCGGCTTTTCGCGCTGAGTCTCGCCGCCGAAGGCAGCTGCACGATCGGCGGCAATCTGTCGACCAACGCGGGCGGCACCGGCGTGCTGCGCTACGGCAACACGCGCGAGCTGTGCCTCGGGCTCGAAGTCGTGACGCCGCAAGGCGAGATCTGGGACGGCCTGCGCGCCCTGCGCAAGGACAACACCGGCTACGACCTGCGCGACCTCTTCATCGGCGCGGAGGGCACGCTCGGCATCATCACGGCCGCGGTCATGAAACTGCATCCGGCGCCCGTCGCGAAGGTAACGGCGCTGGCGGGCCTCGCGTCGCCGCACGCCGCGCTCGATTTCCTCTCGATGGCGCAGCGCCACGCCGGCGCGCTCCTCACCGGTTTCGAGTTGATGTCCGATTTCTCGCTGCGGCTCGTCGGCCGGCATTTTCCGCAGATGCGCTATCCGTTCGCCCACACGCACGCGCAAACCGTCCTGCTCGAACTCTCCGACAGCGAAAGCGAGGAGCACGCCCGCGCCCTCTTCGAGCGGCTGATGGAAGAGGCGCTCGAAGAGGGCATCGTCGCGGATGCGGTAGTCGCGGAGAACCTGTCGCAGTCGCGGGCGTTCTGGGACCTGCGCGAACACATTCCGCTCGCGCAGGCCGAAGAAGGGCTCAACATCAAGCAGGACATTTCGGTGCCGATTTCGAGCATCGGCCCCTTCATCGAGGAAACCGACGCGCTGATCGCCAGGGCCGCGCCCGGCGCGCGCATGGTGACGTTCGGCCATCTCGGCGACGGCAATCTGCACTACAACGTGCAGTCGCCCGAGGGCGTCGATCCGAAGCGCTTCCTCGACGAATACCAGGCGCGCATCAACACGCTCGTCTACGAGCAGGTGCATGCGCATCGCGGCAGCATCAGCGCGGAACACGGCCTCGGGCAACTGAAGGTGAACGAGGCGATGCACTACAAGTCGCCCGTCGAGGTGCGCCTCATGCAGACCATCAAGGCCGCGCTCGATCCCGACAATCTCATGAATCCCGGCAAGGTCGTCCCAGAGGCGCGCCCTTCCGGCCTGCGCCCCGGCACCGCGCCCGACCATACCGAGGAGAGCGCACCGTGAAAATTCGCGTTCTGTCCGACCTGCATCTCGAAGCCGACGAGCCCCTCGCGATTCCCTACGCGCAGGCCGATCTTGTCGTGCTCGCAGGCGATATCCACAACCACGCGGAAGGCGTGCGCTGGGCGGCGGAGAACTTCGATTCCGACGTGCCCATCGTCTACGTGCCGGGCAATCACGAGTACTACGACGGCGAGTTCGGCGCGCTCGAGGCCGCGATGCAGGACGCGGCACGCAGCGTCGACAACGTGCATTACCTGAACAACGCGACGCTCGTCGACCGGTACGGCAAATGGCGCGTGCTCGGCACGACGCTCTGGACCGACTTCGCGCTCTTCGGCGTGTCCGGCGACGCGCTCACCCGCGCGCAGGAAGCGTGCGCGCGGGTGATGCTGGACTATCGCGGCGTCATCCAGATTTCCTGGCCCGAGCCCGACGGCGAGCCGCGCTCGTTCGCCACCAGCGACTCGCTGGCGCTTCACGAACACGCGCGGGCGTGGCTCGAAAGCGAACTGGCGAAGCCGTTCGGCGGCAAGACCATCGTCGTCACGCATCACGCGCCGTTCAAGGAAAGCCTCGCGGAAAAGTACGCGCAGGACGTGGTGTCGGCGGGGTTCGTGAACGACCTGCCCTCGCTCGCGCGCGAGCCGGTGTCGCTGTGGATTCATGGCCACACGCACACGGCTTTTGATTACACGGTGGGGAACACGCGCGTCGTCTGCAATCCGCGCGGCTATATCGACCGGCGCACGCGCCAGCTCGAAAACCCGCACTTCGCGTGGGATAAGATCGTCGAGGTCTGAAAGTCGGAAATCCGTTGGACTTTGCGGAGGAACGCCATGTGTGGCCGAATCAGCCAGTACCGGTTACCGATGCACTATGCGCAGCGCCTGCATCTGAAAAATCCGTTCGTGCTCGTCGATGCCGCCGACCGCCGCCCGGGCTACAACCTTTCGCCCGGCACGCATCCGCTCGCGATCTACCCTGACGAGACGATTCGCGCCGTCCACTGGGGCTACTGCCCGCCGTGGGCAATCCAGAAGAAGCTTCCGCAGACGATCAACGCCCGCGTCGAGACAGCGGCGACCAGCGCATATTTCAAGGCATTGTGGAGAAAGGCGCGCATCCTCGTGCCCGCCGACGGCTGGTTCGAATGGCGCGTCGAAGCGGGCCCGGCCGGGGCGAAGCCGTTCAAGCAGCCCTACTTCATCCGGCGCACGGACGGCGAACCGATGTTTCTCGCCGCGCTCACCAGCATTCAGACCGAGGACGATGCGCTCGTGCCGGGCGCGGGCCTCGTCATCGTGACAGCCGCCGCCGACGAGGGGCTCGTCGACGTGCACGACCGGCGCCCGCTCGTATTGCCGCCCGCGGCGGCGCGCCGCTGGCTCGATCCGGCGCTCGGCGCGGAAGAACTCGCGGCGCTCGGCAGCAAGGAAGTCGTGGCGGCGTCGCAGTTTTCGTGGCATCGCGTGTCGAGCGACGTCAACCGCGTCATCAACGACGATCCGCGTCTCATCGAGCCGCTGGAACCGGAGCAAGCCGCGCAACCCGGGCAGGCGTCGCTCGAATTCCCGCTCGACGTTCCGCTCCAGTCGCCGCGATCATGAAAAAGGGACTGACGAATCAGTCCCTTGTGGCAACTCAGCGATCCTGCGGGTCGCGCGGGCGATTGGCGCGCTCGATCCGGATCGGCACGAGCCGGCGTCTCGCCGACTGGTCGCGCTTTGCGCGAAGCAGCTCACGGGTGGCGGGCACGGCGATCAGCGCGAGCAGCGTGGCGAGGGCGAGTGTCAGCGGCGTATTCATCAGGCTTCCCCGGTCGTGAACGAGTGGACATGGCTCGAAAGTATCAAGATGCGGTCGAAAATAAAAGTAAGCAAGTGTTGCACCGCACATATTGATTGTTACGAGACATCCCGCGGTGCTTGTTCGCGCTCATGTGCCCGCTGAATCGAGCACGAACTCTTTCAGCGATTCGACGTCGCGGGCGAGCGTGGCGGGCAGTTCGTCGCGCATGAAATCCACCCACGTGCGGATCTTGGCGTCGAGATACTGCCGCGACGGATAGAGCGCGTACACGCTCAGTTCCTGCATCGTGTATTGCGGCAGCACGCGCACGAGCTTGCCGGCGCGCAAGCCCGGCAGCGCCGACGGAGTGGGCAGCACGCCGATTCCCATACCTTCCTGGATCGCCACCGCCAGCGCGTCGGCGACGTTCACCGTGAAGGTCGTCGGCCCGAGCCCGACGGTTTCCTGGCCGTTCGGGCCGTCGAAGGTCCATTTGTCAGGAGGAAATACGGGCGTGATCAGTTGCAGGCACGCATGGCTCGCCAGATCGGAAAGCACGTGCGGCGTGCCGTGCCGGGCGATGTACGCCGGCGAAGCGCACACGATGCTGAACACACTGCCAAGCCGCTGCGACACGAGCCCCGAGTCCGGCAATTCCGACGCGAGTACGAGCGACACGTCATAGCCCTCGTCGAGCAGGTCCGGCATGCGCTGCGCGAGCGTCAGATCGACCTGCACCGACGGATGGCGCGCCTGATAGCGCGAGATCATCGGCACCGCGTAGTGCTGGCCGAAGCTCGTCATCGAATGCACCTTGAGCTTGCCCGACGGCCGCGCGTGGGCGTCGCCGGCTTCCGCCTCGGCCTGGTCGACGTACGCCAGGATCTGCTCGCAACGCTGCAGATAGCGCTCGCCCGCCTCCGTGAGCGCGATGCGCCGCGTCGTGCGGTTCAGGAGCCGCGTGCGCAGGTGCGCCTCCAGGTCGGAAACGGCGCGCGATGCGTAGGCGGTGGTTGTATTGAGGTGCTGGGCCGCCGCAGTAAAGCTTCCGGCCTCGACCACGCGCGAGAACACCCGCATGTTTTGAAGCGTATCCATACGCCTTTACTCGTTCATCAATATCGTGACTGCATTGTTGCACAAGCAGCAATAAAGATTGTCACATATCCCGTAAAAATGCTTTGCATCGTTACGGGTTATTCGATAATCACCGGGAAAATATAATTGCTACCTATAGTCTAATTCATTTTTGGGAGCGAATCGTGCGAGCCCGGTTGTCGAAAAGCGCTGCTGCGGCCGCGGTTCTTACAGTTATCTTAACAATAGCCGGTTGCGCCAGCACGGGAAACGTCGCCCCCGAAAATACGCTCAAGGATGCTTCCACGCTCGACGCCGGCGCGGCCATCCGCGCGGCGAACGCGGAGGCCGGCTGGCCGTCCGCCCAGTGGTGGCGCACCTACGGCGATTCCCAGCTCGACCAGTGGATCGAGCGCGCGCAGGCCGGCAGCCCCACGCTCGCGATGGCGGCGGCGCGCGTGCGCGAGGCTCGGGCGATCGCGGGCATCGCGCGCTCGGCGCTTGCGCCGCACGTCGACGGCTCGCTGGAAGTCACGCGCCACGGCTGGCCGAGAAACGATTACTACGGCCCCGGCAGCTTCAACGACACGACGACGTGGGACAACACGGCGGCGCTCACCCTCTCCTACAACCTCGATCTCTGGGGCCGCGACGAAAACGCGACCGAACGCGCGCTCGACGCCGCCCACGCCCGCGCCGCCGACGCGCGCGCCGCGCAGCTCGAACTCGAGGCGAACGTGGTGCGCGCCTATATCGGGCTCTCGCAGAGTTTCGCGCTGCTCGACATCGCCCGCGCGACGCTCGAACAGCAGCAGCAGATCGTGGATCTGGCCCGCCGGCGCCTCGCGGGCGGGATCGGCACGCAGCTGGACCTGAGCCAGGCCGAAACGCCGCTGCCGGAATACGAGCGCCAGGTCGACATCTACAACGAGGAAATCGCGCTTGCCCGCAACCAGCTTGCCGCCCTCGCCGGCGAGGGCCCGGGCGCGGGCGCGTCGCTCACGCGCCCGGTGCTGTCGCTCGCGCAGCAGCGCGGGCTGCCGTCGGCCCTGCCCGCGGAACTCGTCGGGCATCGGCCCGACATCGTCGCAGCGCGCTGGATCGTCGCCTCGCAGGCACGCGGCATCGATGTCGCGAAGGCGGAGTTCTATCCGAACATCAACCTGCTCGCGTCGGTGAGCCAGATGGCCGCCGGCGGCGCGCTGCTGACGTTCCTCGGCAGCCAGGGAACCGGCTTCAGCGCGGGCCCCGCGATCACGCTGCCGATCTTCGAAGGCGGCCGCCTGCGCGCGCAGCTGGGCGCGGCGTCGGCGCAATACGACCAGGCGGTCGAGCATTACAACGCCACGCTCGTCGGGGCGCTGAAGGATATCGCCGATCAGGTCGTGCGCGTGCGCTCGCTCGACTCGCAGCTCGATGCGTCGGGCCGCTCGGTCGCCGCCGCGAGCAAGAACTACCGGCTCGCCAACGAAGGCTACCGGCGCGGACTGACCGACTATCTCAACGTGCTCGCCGCGCAGACGCAACTGCTGCGCGCACAGGACGGAGAAGCGCGCGTGCGGGCGCAACGGCTCGCGGCGTATGCGTCGCTGTCGGCGGCGCTCGGCGGCGGGCTCGACGATCCGGCGAATGGCCCGGAGCAGACCGCGCTCGCGCCGTCGAAGCATATCGGGCCCTTGCGTGCGCTGAGTGCGCTGAGCGGGTCCAGCGGATCAAAGGACGCAAAGTGAGGCGCGCCGTGCCCCCCTCCTCCCTGCCCGGCAACGCGCCGCGCGAGTCGCTTCGCAGCGTACTCGCGAACTGGGCGCAGACCGAAGGTCTCGCGTGGGTCTACATCTTCAAGGCAGCGCTCGCCGCGATGCTCACGCTCTGGATCGCGATGCGCCTGGACATGCCGCAGCCGCGCACGGCGATGACGACGGTGTTCGTCGTGATGCAGCCGCAAAGCGGCATGGTGCTGGCGAAGAGCTTCTACCGCTTTTGCGGGACGATGGTCGGGCTCGCCGTGATGCTGGTGTTCATCAGCCTCTTCTCGCAGCAGCCGGTGCTCTTTCTTACCGCGACGGCGCTGTGGGTCGGCATCTGCACGGCGGGCGCCGCGCGCAACCGCAATTTCCGCTCGTACGGCTTCGTGCTCGCCGGCTACACCGCCGCGCTGATCGGCATTCCGGCCGCGCAGCATCCGGACGGCGCGTTCCTCTCGGCGCTCACGCGCGTCGCCGAGGTGACGATCGGCATTCTCTGCGCGGGCACCGTGAGCGCCCTCGTGTTCCCGCAGCACGCGGGCGAGCAGATCAAGGCGACGGTGCGCACGCGCTTTTCCGGCTTCGTCGATTACGTCTGCCGCGCGCTCTCGGGCAGGATGGACCGCTCGCAGATCGAGACGACCAACGCCGCGTTCGTCACGGATATCGTCGGCTTCGAGGCCGTGCGCAGCGTGGCCGTGTTCGAGAATCCCGAGACGCGCATGAAAAGCGGCCGCCTCGCGCGGCTCAACAGCGAATTCATGAGCGCCTCGACACGCTTTCACGCGCTGCATCAGCTGATGAACCGGCTGCGCGAGACCGGTTCGGCCGTCACGATCGCCGCGCTCGAACCGTATTTCCGCGAAGTCGCGCCGCTGCTCGGCAAGTCGGGCGAACCCGTGATGAACGCCGCCGATGCCGCCCACGCCACCGCGCAGCTCGCAGGGTTCAAGGCCGCGCTGCCCCGCCGCATCCGTGTAACACGCACGGAACTCGAGGCCCGGCCCGGATTTGCGCAACTCGAATTCGACACCGCTTCCGAACTGCTCTACCGCTTTGTCGACGACCTGCTTGCCTACACGCAGACCTACGCATCGCTCGCCGTGCCGATGCACGCGCGCGAGCGCTGGTTCGCGGGCTACGTGCCGAAGACCAATCTGCTCGTGGCCGCCATTGCCGGCTTGCGCGCGGCCGTCGTGATCCTCGCGCTCGGCGCGTTCTGGATCGCGACCGCCTGGCCGAGCGGCGGCACGATGGTGCTCAACGCGGCGGCGGTGTGCGCGCTCGCGTCCGCGTCGCCGCGTCCGACGCTAATGGCTTTCCAGATGGCGTGCGGCACGGTGCTCGCCACGATTGCCGGCATGATCGTCGTGTTCGGGCTCTATCCGCGCATGGACGGCTTCCTGCTGCTCTCGGTCACGCTCGTGCCCTTCCTGCTGCTCGGCTCGTACCTCAGCACGCGGCGCGGGCTCGCGGGCGTGGGCGTCGGCTACTGCATCTTCTTCTGCTTTCTCGCGGGTCCGGACAACCTCGTCCACTACGATCCGGCCGGCTTCATCAACGATGCGATCGCGCTGATCCTCTCGATGATCGTGTCCGCGCTCGCGTTCGCCGTGCTGCTGCCGACCGACGCGCCGTGGCTGCGGCGCCTGCTGCTGCGCGACCTGCGCCGCGAGGTCGTGCTCGCATGCCGCGGCCGCCTCACGCGTCTCGCGACGCGCTTCGAGAGCCGCACGCGCGACCTGCTCTCGCAGATCAACGCGCTGCCCGCCGCGCGGCCCGAGCTGCGGCGCGACGCGCTGCAGTGGCTCTTCGCGGTACTGGAAGTGGGCCACGCCGTCATCGACCTGCGTCACGAGCTGAGCGCCGTCGGCCACGACGCGCGCCATGCGGCGGGCACGCCGTGGCGGCGCGCGATCGCCGCGACGTTCGCCGCCGTCACGCGTCTCTTCGACCGGCCGGATGAGGCACGCTTCGACACGGCGCTGTCGTCGACGAGCCGGGCGATCGCCGATGTCCGGACCTTGCTCGACACCGCGCACCCGCGCGAGGAACGGCACCGGCTGCAGCGCATCCTGAGCCATCTGCATTTCATCCGTACCGCACTGCTCGACCCGCAGTCGCCGCTCGAACCGTTCGCCGGCAACGCACGCGAAGCAGGAAAAGCGCGCGAGGCGGGCAAGGCGCGTGAAGCGCGCGAAGGAGCCCACCATGCCACGTAACATCGCGATCCTCGACGCCTATGTGCCGACCATCCTGCTGCTCTTTCTCGCGGGCGCGGTCTTCACCTGGCTCTTCGACCGCGTGCTCGCGCTGACCGGGCTCTATCGCGTCGTATGGCATCCGGCGCTTTTTCGCGCGAGCCTGCTCGTGTGCGTGTGCGGGCTGCTCGGCCTCGCCGTGTATCGATGAGCCGCGCGCATCACATCACAAGCAATCTGGACTCTGGACGAATCGCATCATGCTGATCAGAAAAATCATGGGTTTTCTCCTGACGGCGCTCATTTTCGCCGCCGCCATCCTGCTCGGCCGGGCGCTATGGGTGCACTACATGGACGAGCCGTGGACGCGCGACGGCCGCGTGCGCGCCGACGTGGTCAACGTTGCACCCGACGTGTCGGGCGCGGTCGTAACGATGCCCGTTGCCGACAACCAGTTCGTGAAGAAAGGCGACCTGCTGATGGAAATCGATCCATCGCACTACCGGATCGCCGTGCAGCAGGCGCAGGCGAACGTCGCGGCGCGGCAGGCCGAGTTGCGCATGCGCCGTGCGGACGCCGCGCGCCGCGCGGACCTCGACAGTCTCGTGGTATCGAAGGAGCAGCGCGAGAACGCGATGCAGACCGCCTCCACCGCCGAGGCGCAATTGCAGCAGGCGCAGGCCGCGCTCGACGCGGCGCGGCTCAATCTCGAACGCACGCGGGTGGTGTCGCCGGTCGACGGCTATGTGACCAATCTGAACGTGCATCGCGGCGACTATGCGAACGCCGGCACGCCGAAGCTCGCCATCGTCGACAGCCATTCGTTCTGGGTCTATGGCTACTTCGAGGAGACGAAGCTGCCGCACGTGCGCATCGGCGACAACGCGGAAATGCGCCTGATGAGCGGCGGCGTGCTGAAGGGTCGTGTGGAAAGCATCTCGCGCGGCATCTACGACCGCGACAATCCGCAAAGCCGCGAACTGCTGGCCGATGTGAACCCCACGTTCAACTGGGTGCGGCTCGCGCAGCGCGTGCCGGTGCGCATTCGTATCGACGAGGTGCCGGCAGGGACGGTGCTATCGGCGGGGACGACGTGTACGGTGGTGATTGCGCCGTCGGTGTGAGCGGGAGACGAAGCGAAAACGCCTAGCGCAGCGACGCGAACGTCTCCTCGGTCGTATCGACGACCATCAGTCCGGCGCGCAGGCCCGGCTTGACCTTCGGATTCGGAAACACGATGCGCTCCACGTCGTGCGTGACCTGATAGCGATACGCGCCGTCGCGGGCGAGCACGGTTCCCGCCGCGAACGGCGTGAAGTTCGGCACGTCGCTCGCGACGTCCAGTTCGAACTGCTCGGAGAGCTTGTCGATCTGGCCGACCACGGTGAAGACGCGCAGCGGCCGGGCGGCGCCGGCCGCGCCCTCGCCCGCGATCAGCCGGCGCAGCGCTTCATCCGACGCGGCGAACCGCGCAAGGTCGTTCTGCCCGAACGGACGCACCTTGCCGAGTTCGAGCGTGCAAGAAAGCGCCCCCGAACGCTCCGCCGTGAAATGCGTGAACGTGTTGGACTTCTCGCGATGCAGGAGCACCGCTTCGAGACGCGCGTCGCGCAGCCAGTCGAACATCGCGCGCGAGAGCGGCGCGCCCGTGTACGGCAGGAGCGCGAACTGCTCGAAGACGGACGCGCGGATCGCCGTGTGCATGTCGATGTGCCACTTCGGATGCGCGACGCCGTCGAGAAAAGCGAGCGCCGCCCGTTCCAGTTCGGCCGCGCGCGGCGCCTCGCGGCTAGCCGGCAGCGACAGATGGCGGCCGTTGAAGAGCCGGTTCAGGTCGTCGTCGAGGTAGCGGTCAGCCGCGCGCATCGCGTCGATGTTGCCGAGGATCACGAGCAGCCGGCTTTCGAGCTTCGCCGCGCCGCTCGCGATATCCGCGACGAGCGCCGAGAGGATTTCGATCGGCGCCGTTTCGTCGCCGTGAATGCCCGCCGACGCAATCACGCTCTGCGCCGCGTCGCCCTGCGGTTCGAGGCTCAGGATGCCGTCGCCGAGCCACGTCCAGCGCACACCCGATGCCGCCGTCCCTTCGCGCAGCGCCGGGCGCTTCGCCGCGAGCACGAAGGCGAGGAAACCGGCGAGCATGCCGTCGTGCTCAGCGCTGGAAGTCATACACGGCACCCAGGCTCAGGATCGTCGTCAGTTCGTCGAGCGCGGCACGCGACTCGTCGAGCAGCTTCGGGTCTGCGAGATCGTCCGGTGCGAGCCGGTCGCGGTAGTGCGTGTCGATCCACGCGTCGAGCCGCGCGAAGAGCCGGTCGTTCATCCACGCGGCCGGGTTCACGGCCGCGCGCTCGGCGTCGTTCAGCACCACGCGCAGACGCAGGCACGCCGGCCCGCCACCGTTCTTCATGCTCTCGCGCAGGTCGAAGACGAGGACGTCGTCGATCGGCGACGCACGGCGCCCGAGCGAATCCAGATACGCCGCGACGCGCACGTTCTCCCGGCACTCCTGCGGCACGACGAGCACCTGGCGGCCGTCCGTGCGCGTCAGCAACTGGCTGTTGAAGAGATACGACGAAACCGCATCCTCGACGCTCACCTCGTCTTCCGGCACCTCGATCGCGGTGAATGCGGCGCCGTGCGCGTCCAGCTTCGCGCGCAGTTCGTCGTAGACCTTCGGCTGATCGAGAAACGCCCGCTGGTGGCAAAAGAGCGTCGTGCGGTTGCCGACCGCGATCACGTCGTTGTGAAAGACGCCCGCGTCGATCACGTCGGGAAGCTGCTGCGCGAAGACCGTCGCGTCGTCGCTGAGGCCGTGCAGGCGCGCGACCGCGCGGCTCGCCTCGAGCGTCTGGCGCGCCGGAAAGCGCTGCGGCTGCGGGCCCTGGCCGTACTCGCTGCGTCCATAGACGAAGAACTCGACGCCCTTCGCGCCGTACTCGCTGCAAAAGCGCGTATGGTTCGCCGCGCCTTCGTCGCCGAGCGCGGGCGTGCCGGGCAGCGCGTGATGGATCTTGAAGCGCGCTTCGTCAGCGAAGATCGCGGACAGCGAGCGCCGCGTCTCGCCGTGCTCGATCGCCCGGTGCAGCTTGCTCGCGAGGTTCGCGGGCGTGAAGTGCACACGCTGGTCGGCCGTGTCCGCCGACGGGCTGACGGTCGCGGCGTTGGCCGTCCACATCGCCGATGCGGAGCTCGCCGCGGCAAGCAATTCGGGCGCTTCGCGCGCGGCGCGCTCGATCACGCTCGCGTCGGTGCCGGTGAAGCCGAGTTCGCGCAGCAGCTTGAGCGACGGCCGCTCGAGCGGCGGCAGCACGCCCTGATGGAAACCGAGCTCCGCAAGCTGCTTCATCTTGCGCAAGCCCTGTTTCGCCGCGGCCTTCGGGTTCGCCACCGACTTCTCGTTGTTGCGCGACGCGACATTGCCGAACGACAGCCCCGCGTAGTTGTGCGTCGGGCCGACCAGCCCGTCGAAGTTCGCTTCGAATGCTTGCATCATCAGTCCTTCGCGGGTCTTTGGAATTCGAGTCCGGGCGAAACGCTCGCCGGCATCTGCAACTGCGTGCTTTCGACCGAGGCCATCGGATACGAGCAGTAGTCAGCCGCGTAGTACGCGCTCGGCCGCTGGTTGCCCGAGCGTCCGACACCGCCGAACGGCGCCGCCGACGATGCTCCGTTGGTCGGCCGGTTCCAGTTCACGATGCCGGCGCGAATCGTGTGCTGGAACTGCACCCAGGCGGCTTCGTCGTCGGCGAGAAGGCCCGCGGACAGGCCGTAGGCCGTATCGTTCGCGCGCTCGATCGCTTCGTCGAACGTCCTGTAGCGCGTGACCTGAACCATCGGGCCGAAGTGCTCTTCGTCGGGGACGTTGCGCGCGTTCGTCACATCGAGGATCGCGGGCGAGACGAGGCCGAGATGGGCCTCGCGCTGCTTCATGGCGAGCACTGGCGCAGCGCCCGCCTCGATCAGCTGGGCCTGCGCGGCGACGAGCTTCGCCGCGGCGCGCGCCGAAATCACGGCGCCCATGAAGGGCTGCGGTTCGGCGTCGAAGGCGCCGAAGCGGATGGCCGACGTCACTTCGGTGAAGCGGGCCATGAAACGCTCGCCGAAGGCGTCGTCCGGAACGAAGAGCCGCCGCGCGCAGGTGCAGCGCTGCCCCGCCGACAGGTACGCCGACTGGATCGTGTGATGCACGGCGGCGTCGATGTCCTCCACCTTCCCGACGACGAGCGGGTTGTTGCCGCCCATTTCCAGCGCGAGCACGATCTCGGGGCGGCCGCCGAACTGCCTGTGCAGGAGCGTGCCGGTGTCCGAGCTGCCGGTGAAGAAGAGGCCGTCGATCTGCCGATGATTCGCGAGCGCGACGCCCGTGTCCTTCTCGCCCTGCACGAGGTTCAGCACGCCGGCGGGGAGCCCCGCCTGCGTCCACAGCGCGACGGTCGCGGCGGCCACGCCCGGTGCGAGTTCCGACGGCTTGAACACCACCGCGTTGCCCGCGATCAGCGCCGGCACGATGTGTCCGTTCGGAAGATGGCCCGGAAAGTTGTACGGCCCGAATACCGCGACCACGCCATGCGGGCGATGCCGCAGCACCGCGACGCCGTCGGCCATCGGCGCGCGCTTTTCTCCGGTGCGCTCGTGATAAGCCTGCACCGAGATGTCGACCTTCGCGGCCATCGACGCCACTTCCGTGCGCGCTTCCCAGAGCGGCTTGCCGGTCTCGCGGCCGATCGTGTGCGCGAGCGCTTCCTTGTTTTCGGTGAGGAGCGCGGCGAAGCGCCGCGCGATGCCCACGCGCTCGTCGAACGTCAGCGCCGACCACGACGCGAACGCGCGGCGCGCAGCCGTCACTGCCCGATCCACGTCCGCCGCGTCCGCGCTCCTGCCTTCCCACACGCGCTCGTCCGTGGCGGGATTGCGCGACGCGAACGGCGCACCCTTGCCCTCGGCCCACGCGCCGCCGATATACAACTGATTCGAGATTTCCATTGTCTGTCCTTGATCCCCTGATCCCTGAGCCCTGATCCTTCAGGCTGCCTGTCTTGCACGCGGAGGCGAAGCGAGCACGCGCACGGTGTCGCCTTCGTTCACGCGCAGCGCGGCGGCTTCTTCGGCGGTGAGCAGGAACGTGCCGTCGTGCGGCACGCCCGCTGTCGCCCCGACGCGAAAGTCGTCGAGCGACGTATTCGACACGAGGCTGCGCGCGTCGCCCTCTTCCCCGCGCTCGCCGATGCGCACCTTCGCCAGCACGCTCTCGCGCACCGTGCGCAAGTCGGCGATGTGGCATTCGAGGACCGGGCCGGCATCGAAGATATCGACGTGGTTTTCATAGCGCAGCCCTTCCGCTTCGAGCATCTTGCGCGCGGGCGCCGTGTCCTTGTGCGTGACGCCGACCACCTTCTGCGCCGCTTCCGGCAGCAGGTCGACGTACACCGGATAGCGCGGCATCAGTTCGGCGAGAAACGACTTCTTGCCGTGCGAGCTGAGATAGTCGGCCTCGTTGAAATCGATCTGGTAGAAGTGCGAGCCGACCGCGTTCCAGAACGGCGATTCGACGCGCTCGTCGAAATGCCCGCGCAGTTCCGCGCAAAGCCGCTGCGGAAAGCGTTCGCGAAACTGCGCGATGAACATGAAGCGCGAACGCGACAGCAGGCCGCCGACGCCCGCCGTGCGGTAGCGCGGGCTCAGGAAGAGCGAGCACACTTCGGCGTAGCCCGTCAGGTCGTGCGAGATGTTGAGCAGCGACATCTTGGTCCACACGCCGAGATCCTTGCTCGCATGCACGACCGTCGACACACGGTAGTTGTAGAACGGCTGCTCCAGGCCGACTTCCGTCTCGATGCCGCAGACGCCCGCGATATCGCCCGTCGCCGTGTCTTCCATCGCGAAGAGATAGCCCGCCTCGTACGGCTTCGCGACGCCCGCGAGCGTGCGGCGCGCGCGCTCGACGCGCGCCGTGAGCGCTTCGCGGTCCGGCTTGAAAGTGGTGAGTCCGGGGCCCGTCTCCTGAGCGAGCGCGACGAGCGCGTCGACGTCCCCGGGCTGCACGCAACGCACGACGATCATTGCAATTCTCCCGACGCAAGATGCAACGGCACACAGCGCACCGTATCCTTTTCGTTCACGCCGAGCGCCTCGCGCATCGGCGCCGTGAGGGTCGCGCCGTCGGCGCGGGTGGGCGGCAGCGTCGCGAGCGCGCAGCGAAACGAATGCGCGCCGCCCGCGGCCACGAGGTACGGCGTGCCCGCCGACGGCACGCCGTCGTGCACGGTGCGCAACTCGTTCGTCGTGACCGACGCGCTGCGCTCCACCGCGATGGTGAGCACGGGGCCGGCGTCGAAGATATCGACGAAGCGGTCCGGCTCGAAGCCTTCCTCCAGATGGATGTCGTAGGCGAGCAGTGCGCCCTTCGCGGGCTCGCCCAGCACGCGCTGCGCTTCCGCGGGCAGGAGCGGCACATAGAGCGGATAGCTCGGCATCACTTCCGCGATGAACGTGCGGCTGCGTCCGCCCGACTCCAGCTCCACCTGCTCGAAATCGCGCCCGAAGAACTTGCGCCCGACCGCTTCCCAGAACGGCGAGACGCCCGCGTCGTCGGTCACGCCGAGCATCAGCGAGAACACCTCGTCGGAAAAGCGCTTGCGGTTCGCCGCGACGTACATCATGCGGGCGCGCGAGAGCAGGTGCGCGGCGGCGTCATCGTGCGCCTCGTCGCGCAGCGCGGGGTCGATGTAGAAGCCCGTCAGACGGCTCTTGCCCGTCAGTTCATGCGACATCGTGAGCGCGTGGATCTTGCGGTTCACCTTGAGCTCGCGCGACGCGTGGATGAGCGCGTCGTTGCGAAACGCGTAGAACGGCTCCGAGTATCCCGCCGACGCCACGATGCTCGACGTGCCGTGCAGCGCGCCCGTGTCGGTGTCCTCCAGTACGAAGAGATAGAACTCCTCGCCCGGAAAATCGACTTCGGCGCGAAACGAGTCCTCGGAAAGCGCGACGCGCGTTTCCAGCGCCCGGCGGTCGCGCGGCAGCGAGTGCAGCACGGGGTGGGCCGCGCGAGCCATCCGCTCGAGCGCGTCGAGATCGGAGAGTCTTGCCGGTCGGACGAATAACATCATCGGTTCCAGTGTCTAGGGTTGCCAGGTACGCGGGAGAATGCGGCGGCGCCGGTTTCAGAGTGGATTTCAGCGCGCCGCAACGGCTTCGCCCGCCACTTCGGCGATTGCCTTCTCGATCCGCCTGAAGCCTTCATCGAGATCGGCTATCGGCATGATGAGCGACGGCGCGAAGCGCAGCACGTTCGGCCCCGCGATCAGCATGATCACGCCGTTCGCCGCCGCCGCGTTGAGCACGTCCTTTGCGCGGTCCTTGTAGGGATCCGCGAGCTCCGCGCCGATCAGCAGGCCCTTGCCGCGAACCTCCCTGAACATCGAGAAGCGCTCGTTGATGCGCGCGAGATGCGCGCGGATCGCCTCGCTGCGCTCGGTGACGCCCGCGAGCAGCTTCGGGTCGCTGATCAGCTCGACCACCTTTTCCGCGATCGACGCGCCAAGCGGGTTGCCGCCGTAGGTCGTGCCGTGCACGCCGACCTTGAAGTGCGAGGCGATGTCGTTCGTGGTCAGCATCGCGCCGATCGGAAAGCCGTTGCCGAGCGCCTTGGCGGTCGTCAGGATGTCCGGCGTCACGCCGTACTGCATGTACGCGTAGAGCGAGCCGGTGCGGCCGACGCCCGTCTGCACCTCGTCGAAAATAAGGAGCGCGCCGTGCTGGTCGCACGCTTCGCGCAGGCCTTCGAGAAACGCCGGATCGGCCGGCAGCACGCCGCCCTCGCCCTGGATCGGCTCGACGATCACCGCGCAGGTCTTCGCGCCGATCGCCTCGCGCGCCTTCTCGAGATCGTTGTATGGCAGATGGCGGATGCCCTGCGGCTGCGGGCCGAAGCCTTCAGCGTACTTCGGCTGTCCGCCGACGCTCACCGTGAAGAACGTGCGGCCATGGAACGACTGCGTGAACGAAATGATTTCGATCTTCTCGGGGCCGAACTTTTCGATGGCGTAACGGCGCGCGAGCTTGAGCGCGGCTTCGTTCGCTTCCGCGCCGGAGTTCGCGAAGAAAGCGCGGTCGGCGAAAGTCAGGTCGGTGAGGCGCTTCGCGAGCCGCAGCACCGGCGCGTTCGTGTAGCCGTTGCCGATGTGCCAGAGCTTCTCGCCCTGTTCGTGGAGCACCTTCAGCAGTTCCGGATGCGCGTGGCCCAGCGCCGTCACCGCGATGCCGCCTGCGAAATCGATGTAATCCTTGCCCTCGGTGTCCCAGACGCGCGAGCCGCGGCCGCGATCGGGCACGAAATTCGCCGGGGCGAATACCGGGACCATCACTTCGTCGAAGGTGCCGCGCGTTACGTTGATGTCGGTCATGAGCCACTCCTTGTCTGGGTTCAGTGCTTCGTTACTACTGATATTAGGTAATGACGCGGTTTCCGTCTTGCGCGTTCGCGACATGCTTCAGGCGGTATCGCGGGATTTTTTATGCACAAGGGAGTTCGCTGGCGCTTGGGGTTTGGGGTTCTACACCGTTTGATGCACATAGGCTCCGATGAAACTTGCTTTGTCTTTGGTCTATTAGCTGGCCCCTGTCCGGGGCGAGCTAATAGACCGCGAACAAGGCAAATTTCATAGAGGCCGAAGTGCATCAAACGGTGTAAACAACAAACCCCAACCCCCAGCGCCAGCGGCCCTCCCCTCACTCGCCTGCTTCAAGCAGCGCACCACCCCGCGGCTCATCGGATGCACCGCCGCGGTGCTTCTCGATCCAGTTGCGGCGGTCCTCGCGCGGCGTCACGCCGAAGCGGTCGCGGTACGCGTTCGAGAAGTGCGCCGCTGACGAAAATCCGCACGCAAGGCTGATCTGCACGACCGACTTGCTCGTGCGCTGCAACTGCGTGCGCGCCTTCGCGAGCCGCAGGTTGAGGTAGTACTTCGAGGGCATCGAGCCGAGGTATTGCCGAAAAAGCCGCTCGAGCTGGCGCCGCGAGATGCCCACGAGGCCCGCGATCTCGTCGGTGGCGAGCGGGTCCTCGATGTTCGCTTCCATCAGTTGCAACGCGTCGTTCAGGCGCGGATGGCGCTCGCCCGGCGCCGTGACGAACGGAATGCGCTGGCGCTCCTCGCCCGCGCGCAGCACGCCGATGCCGAGCGAATCCGCAATCCGCTCCGCAAGGTCGCGCCCGTGCTCGCGCGCGATCATCGCAAGCATGAAGTCGACGCTTGCCTGGCCGCCCGCGCACGTCGCGCGGTCGCGGTCGATTTCGAAGATCTGCTGCGTAACGATGGAACGCTCGAACTCCTCCGCGAACTGCTGGTAGGTTTCCCAGTTCACCGCGACGCGATAGGCGCTCAACTGGCCCGCCATCGCAAGCCACCACACGCCGTGGTGGATGCCGGTGACAAGCGGCGTGCGGGTCGCAACCCGCGCGAGGCTCGCGAGAAAGAGCCGGTAGTCGGCGAACTGCTGGTAGCGCTCGGAGACGACGATCAGCCAGTCGCATCTGACGGCGTCGCCGAAGGCGGCGTCGGCCGGAAGCTGCGCGCCGCCCGTGAGCGGCACCGGGCGGCCGTCCCACGAGCAGATGGTCCAGTCGTAGAGCAGATGGCCGTCGATCTCGTTCGCGAGATGCAGGCTGTCGACGATCGGCCCGATACCGCTCATCGAACAGGGCGGCAAGGCGACGATCGCGACCTGCAATGGCTTCGGCGCCGCGCCCGGATTGACGCTCACCGCGTTACTTGAGGCTGCCGGAGAGGAACTGCCTGAGCCGCTCGCTCTTCGGCGCGCTCAGCACGTCGGCGGGCGCGCCCTCTTCCTCGGTGCGGCCCTGATGCAGGAACATCACGTGATTCGACACGTTGCGCGCGAAGCCCATCTCGTGCGTCACGACGATCATCGTGCGGCCTTCCTCCGCGAGCTTCTGCATCACCTTCAGCACTTCGCCGACGAGTTCCGGGTCGAGCGCGGAGGTGGGCTCGTCGAACAGCATCACGTCCGGATGCATCGCGAGCGCGCGGGCGATGGCGACGCGCTGCTGCTGCCCGCCCGACAAATGCGACGGATACTGCTTCTCCATGCGCGGCGCGAGCCCGACCTTCTCCAGATACGTGCGCGCACGCTCCTCGGCTTCCTTCTTCGAGAGGCCGAGCACGTGCATGGGCGCTTCCATCACGTTCTCGATGGCCGTCATGTGCGACCACAGGTTGAAGTGCTGGAAGACCATCGCGAGCTTGGTGCGCACGCGCTGCAGCTGCTTGTGATCGGCGACGTCGAGATTGCCCGCGCGGTCGGCTTTCGTGCGCACGGTCTCGCCGTCGACGACGATCTGCCCCGCGTTCGGCTTTTCCAGAAAATTGATGCAGCGCAGGAACGTGCTCTTTCCCGAGCCGCTCGCGCCGATGATGCTGATCACATCGCCGGCCTTGGCCGCAAGCGAAACGCCCTTGAGCACTTCGTTGTCGCCGTAGCGCTTGTGAATGTCCTGCGCGACGAGTTTCGTCGCGACGTCTTTGGCGGTTGGCTCCAACTCATCTCTCCCGGGGTGACATGTGGTCCTGCATTTCGACACTGCGAATTCTAGCCGTACATCAGCGGCGGCCGGCGCCGAGATAGCCCAGCCAGCGCTTTTCCGCCCGCCTGAACGCCGCGACGAGCGCGAACGAGATCGCCAGGTACATCAGCGCGGCGATCCCGAACGATTCGAACGACTGGTACGTCGCCGAATTGGCGTCGCGCGCGACCTTCAGGATATCCGGCACGGTCGCCGTGAACGCGACGGTGGTCGCGTGCAGCATCAGGATCACTTCGTTACTGTACAGCGGCAATGAGCGGCGCAGGGCGGACGGCAGGATCACGCGGCGGTACATCGTGAACCAGCCCATGCCGTAGGCGCGCGCCGCCTCGACCTCGCCGTGCGGAATCGCGCGGATCGCGCCGGCGAAGATCTCGGTCGTATAGGCGCAGGTGTTGAGAGCGAACGCGAGGATCGCGCAATTGAAGCCGCTGCGGAAAAACGCGTCCAGCAGCGAATGCGTGCGCACGAACTCAAGGCTGTACATGCCGGTATAGAGCAGCAGCAACTGCACATAGAGTGGCGTGCCGCGAAACACGTAGGTGTAGAAGCGCACCGGTGTGGAAACCCAGCGGTTTCGCGACACCCGCGCGCACGCGAGCGGCACCGCCGCGACGAAGCCGAGCGCAATCGACGCGACCAGCAGCCACAGCGTGACGACGAGGCCCGATGCGCGCATTCCGTCGGAATAGAGAAACGGTCGCCAGTATTCGGCAAGGATCTGGATCATGACGGGCCCCGGTTACAGTTCAGCGTGCCGCACGCCGATGGAATAGCGGCGTTCGAGCATCATCAGCACGATGTTCGAAGCGGTGGTGATGACGAGATACGCGAGCGCCGCGATCAGGATGAAGAAGAACATGTTGAAGGTGCTCTTGCCCGCGTCCTGCGCGGCCTTGACGATATCGGCGAGGCCGATGATCGACACGAGCGCCGTCGCCTTCACGAGCACCTGCCAGTTGTTGCCGATGCCCGGCAGCGCAAAGCGCATCATCTGCGGAAACATGATGCGGCCGAACACGCGCATGCCGCTCATGCCGTACGCGCTGCCCGCTTCGAGCTGGCCGCGCGGCACGGAGAGAAACGCGCCGCGAAACGTCTCGGTGAAATAGGCGCCGTAGATGAAGCCGAGCGTGAGCACGCCGGCGGTGAACGGATCGATGTCGAACTGCGGGAGGCCGAATGCGTCGGTGAGGTTGTTTATCGCGATCTGGATGCTGTAGAAGAGCAGCAGCATCAGGACGAGATCGGGCACCGAGCGGATCAGCGTGGTGTAGGCGGTGGCGATGCCGCGCAGGAACGCATGCCGGGACAGCTTCGCGCTCGCGCCGAAGAGGCCCAGCACGACCGATACCGCGAGGGAAAGCACCGCGAGGGCGATGGTCTGTTTGGCGCCCGCGAGAAGCAGCGGGCCATAGCCGTATAGGAACACGTGCGTCTCCGTCTGGATATGAATCGGCGTCGGCTGGATTCAAGCGGTTTCCAGCGATTGGCGCCGATAGTCGCAGGCGAAAATCAATTGCTCAAATGCGGCGGGACCGTTTTATTGCGGCGCAACACGAGGCGCGGCACGCCGCAGCCGGGCGCAATCACGCTTGCGACAAGGCTCGCGCCCGGTGGCAGTCATGAAAACCCGAACACGCGCGGCGGCGTGAATTCGCAGGTTTTTGGTCGCTTTTTCGATAGAATGCGGCGCCCCTCAGCGGCCGTCCGCCTCGCCCGGGAGTTTGTCGCCGGCGGGCGCGGCCGCCCGCACGAGCTGCGCCACCCGGCCGTTCGCGAGCGCGATTTCAGGGCTGTCCTGCAACAACGGCAGGTATTGTTGCGCGAACTCGGCGCTGCGCGTCTTTGCCGTGAACATCGCGACGACCGCCGAGGCGATCTCGATACGCCCCGCCGCCGTGGCCTCCTTGTCGTCGAGGACGTCGTCGAGCGCGGCGATCAGCGTGGAAAGCGGCGACAGCCAGCGGTACGCCGTGCCGTTGATCACGATCTGCAGGAATTCTCCCGGCGACACCGGCCCGAACTCGGCCTCGTGCCGCGCGCGCAGTTCGCCGAGCACGCTGCGGTGCAGCGCGAGAAGCGGATGGCGCACGTCGTTGAGAAAGGTCGTGGCGGCTTGATCGTTCATGGCGGTGGCTCGTCGGTGAAGAGGGATGGCATGACAAGTCATGACAGATGCGTCCGCGCGCGCGGATTTCAATGCCGGCTCAGGCGCCGCGCGTCCTGCCCGCGTAGCGGATGAATTCGGCGGCGGTAAGCGGCGGCGAAAAGAGCCAGCCCTGGCCGAACTGCGCGCCGCGCGCATGCAGGTAGATCGCCTGCTCCTCGCGCTCGATGCCCTCCGCGACCACCTGCACCTCGAGCGTCGCCGCCATCTCGATGATATGCGACGCCACGCTGCTCGATGCCGCGTCCTGCCCGATCGTATCGACGAACGACTTGTCGATCTTGAGCCCGTCGACGCGAAAGTTCTGCAGATGCGACAGGCTCGAATAGCCGGTGCCGAAGTCGTCGATATAGACCGGGTGGCCCGCCTCGCGAAACGCGCTGATCACTTCCTTCGCGGCCTCGGCGTCGAGAAAGCCGCGCTCGGTCGCCTCGATGCGGATCTGGTCCGGCTTCACGCCCTGCTCGGCGACGGCGGGCCTGAGATTGTCGAGAAAGCGCGGCGTGGTGAGATCGATCGCGCTCAGGTTGATCGACACGTAATACTCGCGATAGCGCGTGAGAAATTCGCCCAGTTCGAGCAGCACGGTGTCGAGCACCTGGTCGGTGATCGCCTGGATCAGCCCGCCGTGCTCGGCAAGCGGGATGAAGTCGTCGGGACGCACGATGCGGTCGTGGTGCTTCCAGCGCACGAGCGCCTCCGCGCCCACGCAGCGGCGCGTCGCGAGATCGACGATCGGCTGGTACGCGACGATGAACTCGTGGCGGCGCACAGCGTCGGTCAGCTGGCCGCGCGGCGACATCCGCTGCACGATGAGATACGCCACCCAGCACGCGAGCGCGATGCCGGTCGCGACGCCGCCGAAGAGCCATCCCCACGGCAGGCTGCGGATGCGCTCGGGCAGCGCCTGGCGCGGCGCGCTCACGACGACGGCGAGCGGCATCGATGTCGAACGGCGCACGACGTAGGGAGTGGTGCAGCGCACGCCGTCGTCGGGACGGCGGTAGAGCGCGAGCAGGCGCGAGGGATCGGCGCTCGGCGTCGTCGCGATCACGCGGCTCGCCTGCGTATTGATGATGCCGAGGCCGCTCGCGGTGCCGTCGACGTAGGCCGCCGGATCGGCTGCGACGTAGGAGCCGCTGCGCCCCAGCACGAGCGACGTCTCGCCGCCCGGCAGATGCAGCGGGCCGAACCACGCGCTCAGGCCGTCGCTGCCGCGCCAGTCGGGCGGCGGCAGGCGCTCTGCGTCGGGCGATGCCGCCTCCGGCCCGTGCGCGCCGCGCAGCGACGAGCATTGCAGGCGGCCGTCGTTCCCGTAGGCGCCGGCATCGCGCACCTGCCGGTGCATCAATGCGATGCGGCGAAGCTCCGTCAGGTACGAGGCCGTGCACGGCTCGCCCGCCACGCGCGCGATTTCCGCGAGCGCGCTCGACAGGCTTCGTGTGACTTCTTCTGCGCGCGCGAGCGCGGCATCGGCGACTCTGCTGAGCCGCTCGGTCTCGTCGAGCCGCAGGCTGCGTTGCGCAAGGATAAAGCCCGCTGCCGCCGGCGCAAGCGCCGCGGCCAGCACGACGACGACCAGAAGCGCCGCCAGTCCCCCGCGATGTAGTTTGTTCATTGCGTGTTGTCGCCCGGCGCCGCGTCGCGTCTTCGGCACAACGCGCGCGCCGCTGAAATGCCATCCCGTACGTATCCCGTCGCGCTCGTCGCGCGCGCCAGGCGTGCCCGACAGGCATCCGATACGTACCCGATCCGTACCCTTTCGCGCGTTCCCCCAGCGTGAATCCGGCCCGTTCGCAGCTTTGTGCAAACGACCTAGTGTAGAGGGCCGCCGGGCCGTGGCTCAACGCTTTCTTTTATTGAAAGCATGGCTGTTTGGTGGTCTGCCGCACGGCCGCCGCGACGTTTTTTTGCGTGCGAATCAGAGTGCGCGGGACGGTTCGCCGGACAGTGGGCCGGAAGGGTGCGGAACGGGCGCAGAACGGGCGCCGGGTGTGCGCTGGCAACGCGCCGGCGTGCGAAAATCGGCACCTCCACGATGCAAGCGCGCATCTCACGCTTCAGGAATCACTCCGATGACCACCCGCACCGCAAACGAGCCCGCCCGCCCCGTCGTGCGCGACGCACGCCCCGCCGACTTCGACGCCATCGCCAGAATCTATGCGCACTACGTGGAAAACGCGCTCGCGACGTTCGAGGAAATCGCGCCCGCCGTCGACGAAATGCGCGCGCGCCACGCGTCGATCACCGGCGCCGGCCTGCCCTACCTCGTCGCCGAGCTGGAGGGCGCGGTGGTCGGCTATTCCTATGCGACGGCGTACCGGGCGCGCTCGGCGTATCGTCACACGATCGAGGACTCGGTCTATATCGCCGACGGCTTCAACGGACGCGGCATCGGGCTCGCGCTCCTCTCGGCGTTGATCGCGCGCTGCGAAGCGGGGCCGTGGCGCCAGATGATCGCGGTGATCGGCAACAGCGGCAACGCGGGCTCGATCGCGCTCCATGCGCGGCTCGGGTTCGAGCACGTCGGCGTGCTGCGCAACGTCGGGTTCAAGCATGGCAGGTGGGTCGATACGGTGCTGATGCAGCGGCCGCTCGGGGCGGCTTCGGCGGAGGCGGCCGCGTGAAGGCGGCTGCGGCGCCTTCCGATCCGGTTCCGCGCACGCGCTGAAGGCCGCTCCCCGCGCGATGGCGCCGCTTGCAAGAGCGCATCGCCGGGAATATGTACCGCGCGGCGTGCGCCCCTTTCCCGTTACCATTTCAGCTTCGCCGTCCATCCAGCGCGTTTTCCAGTTGCCAACCTACACGCTTGCCGCCCCCGTCACCGCCGAAATCGACATCCGCAAGAGCCGGTTCATCGCGCTCGCGATTCCCGTTGCGGACCGCGCCGCCGCGATGGCCCGGCTCGAATCGCTGCGCGCCGAGCATCCGGCGGCGACGCACGTCTGCTGGGCGCTGCTCGCGGGCGGCCAGTCGGGCATGTCGGACGACGGCGAGCCGTCCGGCACCGCCGGGCGTCCCATTCTCGAAGTGCTGCGGCATCACGAAGTCGACGGCGTGCTGGCCGCCGTCGTGCGCTACTACGGCGGCATCAAGCTCGGCGCGGGCGGGCTCGTGCGCGCCTACACCGACGCGATCGCAACCGCGATGCAGGCCGCCGAGCGCATCGAGCGCGTCGCGCGGGGCACACTGCGGGTGCAGACCGATTACGCGGACGAAGCGCGCGTGCGCCGCTGGATCGAGCAGGAAAACGGCGAGCTGGTCGAGATCGCGTACGACATGGGCGTGCGGCTCGTGATCCGCGTTCCGCTCGCGTCGCGCGAGAAGGCCGCGGCCGAGTTGCGCGACCTCACCCACGGCCGCGCGACGATCGCGCTCGACGCATGACGGGCGCATGCGAGGCCACCCCATGACCGGCCGCCGCTTCACACTGCGCATCGAGCCGCTCGCGCGCACCGTCGAGGTGGCCGGAGACGCGTCGCTGCTCGAAGCCGCGTCGCAGGCGGGCATCCGTCTGCCGAGTTCGTGCCGCAACGGCACGTGCCGCGCGTGCCTGTGCCGGCTGAGTTCCGGCGAAGTGCGCTACCGGATCGAATGGCCGGGACTTGCCGCTGACGAAAAGGCGGACGGCTGGATTTTGCCGTGCGTCGCCGTCGCCGCATCGGACGTGACGATCGAGCAGCCCGCGGCGTCCGAGGAAACTGCTGCCGCCCGCCGGGTGAACTCCCGCGGCTTCTGATTCCGTTCTTTGCACATTCCTTTCAGCGGACGCGGGTAATTCAGGATTGTCGTCTCTATTCAACGACCTACGATGTGATTCCCGAGCGTCGGCACGTGATGGTCGACTCGAGCCCGTGCCGTTCGGCTCTCAAAAAGTGTACAATTGCCCTTTGCCCTAATTTCTGGCAGGGCCAGATCAACCGAGAACTCAATGACTAAAGTACTGTTGAAAGAGAACGAGCCTTTCGACGTCGCCATGCGTCGGTTTCGCCGTACCGTGGAGCGCACGGGCCTGATTCAGGAACTCAAATCGCGCATGGCTTACGAAAAGCCCACCACCGAGCGCAAGCGCAAGAAAGCTGCTGCTGTCGCTCGTCTGCGCAAGCAGATCCGCCGCGCGCAATTGCCGAAAAAGTTTTATTGATGCACGACACGCGTAATCGCTGATCCCGATCAGACAGAGCGCGGCCGAGCGAAACAGCAGCCGGTCTGCTGACTGCGCCGCCGCATCGATACAGCGATTTGCGTGAATGTTCGCCCTGCCCGCGGCTCGACGCAGCGGCGTGCCCCGAAGGATGGCTTCATGCATTACAGCGACACGGCAAGTTCATCGCGATAGCGGTTCGTACGCCGATCGTCGCGCATCAACGAATGACGAATACAAAAAGCCTGCATGACTTCGCGTCATGCAGGCTTTTCGTGCTTTGGGTATCGGCTTTTGCGGGAATTTACTCGTTCTGATTATTCGCCCACCGTACTTTAGCTTCGCACGACATACGAACACGCGACGCAAAAACAAAAAGCCCGGCGAGCCGGGCTTTTTGTTTGAAAACTTGGTTGCGGGGGTAGGATTTGAACCTACGACCTTCGGGTTATGAGCCCGACGAGCTGCCAGACTGCTCCACCCCGCGTCTGAAGAATTAAAGTATAGCTGAAAAGCGCGATTCAGGTCAAACGAAGATTGGCGTTTTCCCTGATGCCGGCATCGACGGGGAGCCGCAGCGATCCGAAGATCGAGCGCCGATCACGTTGCCGGACGGCGAACGAACGCAAGCATGATGCCGAAGCCGATCATCAGCGTTCCGCTCACGCGGTTGAACCACTTGAAGCCCCGGGCGCCGTTCGCAACCGACCCGAGCCGCGCGCCCAGCGCCGCATAAACCGCGATGGCAACGAGTTCGAGCACCAGAAACGTGACGCCCAGCACGGTAAAGCTCGTCGCATAGGCGGAGCGGTCGACGAATTGCGGGAAGAACGCGGTAAAAACGAGAATCGCCTTCGGATTGCCCGCCGCCACCAGAAACTCCTGCTTCGCAAGCTTCGCGAGGGGCGTCGGCGCATGCGGCGCGCCGTCGCCGTTTGCGTGCGCGACGAGCGCCGGCCCCGAGCGGATCAGCTTGATGCCGATCCACACCAGATAAGCCGCGCCGCCGAACTTGATCAGCGTGAAAAGCGTCTGCGAAGCCATCAGGAGCGCGCCGAGCCCGAGTCCCGTGATCGCGATCATGATCGCGAAGGCGACGAGCCGCCCGGCCGACGCGAGCACCGACGTGCGCACGCCCTCGCGCGCGCCGTTCGACAGCGAGAGCACGTTGTTGGGCCCGAAGGCCATGTTGATGGCGAAGCACGCCGGCACGAACAGCGAAAAGGTCTGCAGCGACATCCGCGTCACCTTCGATAGCGCAAAAGAATCAAGCCGTTACGCTACCAGATTCGCGTGCGCGTGCCGAGGGCCGGCGCGCGCTCAGAAGCGATGCCGGATGCCCATCGCCACCATCAGCTGGTTGTTGCCGCTCGCCGGGTCGTTGGTGTTGATCACCGCCGGCGCGCCCGACGAGGCCCGCTGATAGATCGACTCCAGATACACGTCGGTGCGCTTCGACAGCAGATAGTCCACCTGCACGGCGCCCTGATGCCAGTGCACACCGCTGCCGTTCGTGTAGTTGTACATGCCGGCGAGCGCGATGGCCGGCGTCAGTTGATACGTCGCGTTGATTTCGTAGTTGTTCAGCGCGATCGACGAAGCCGGGTCGCCGGTATCCGCATTGGTCACGCCGGAGTTGATCGAGCGCGAAAAAGCGCCCGCCACCGTGAGTTCGCCGATCACGTAGCTCGCGCCGACGCCGAACGTGTTCTGGCGCTGAACGTTCGCGCTGAAGACCGTCCGGTCGGGGCCGGGCAGGTTGAGCGGCTCGTATGCGCCGCCCGCGGTGTTGCCGCGCCCATTGTTGTGCAGATAGGCGGCGCCCGCGGAGAACGGACCCAGCGAGTAGTTGGCGCCGACGCTCCACGCGCGGTTGTTCGCAAACTGCCCCGCCTCATTCGAGAACGCGTACAGGCCGCCGAAACTGAAGCCGGCGTACGTCTCGCTCGTGTATTTGATCGAGTTCGACGCGAGAAACGAGTTGTTCGCGTTGTCGTTGTCGAAGGGATGCGCGAACGCCGTGCCGCCCGTGCCGCCGGTGAGCGTGAAGGGGGCGAAGTAGTCGTGGATCGAATCGTACTGATGGCCGAGCGTGATCGTGCCGAGCGTGTCGGTGCCGAGCCCGACGTAGTACGGATGATCGTTGAAGCCCTCGCCCGTCGCGATCGAGAAGCCGCGCTCGAGCTTGAAGACCGCCTTCATGCCGCCGCCGAGGTCCTCGGTGCCTTCCAGGCCCCAGAAGCTGCCGTCGATCACGCCCGTCGTGAACTTGTAGAGCGCGTGATCGGCAACGTTGTTGACATAGGCCAATCCGCCGTCGATTTCGCCGTAAAGCGTTACCGAGCTTTGCGCCGATGCCGCGCCGCTCGCGAGCGCGAGGGAGCAGGCGCACAAGGCCGTCATGCCATTGCCGTTCCTGAGGCGGTTATGCATGGTTCGTTCTCCAGTTGTTAACAACGTGAATACGAGAGACAGCCACCTGTAATGATAGTGATTGTCATTTGGAGATAAGCCGCCGGCAACGAGAATCCTTCGCATTTCAACGTTTTCGCGGCTTCGACGCTTCGCGATGCCCAAATTCGTTGCTTGCACGCATCAGACGCTCGATTCATAGGACGATTGACGCACAATCGGAGGGGCGAAACGGCCGCTTTTTCCGCGGCCGGACGGCTGCGCGGCTCGCGAGTAAGATCACGGCTTTCCCCGACTGGATCAGGCACCGGCATGAACAAACCCATCACGAAGGCAAT
>Ga0163162_10000616_pt1 | contig 33031 bp, 28 predicted proteins | sample S55metaG_FD_115310 | JGI IMG/M metagenome (GOLD analysis project Ga0163162, IMG submission 115310) | Switchgrass rhizosphere microbial communities from Kellogg Biological Station, Michigan, USA - S5-5 metaG | ecosystem: Host-associated > Plants > Roots > Rhizosphere > Soil | place: USA... | reverse complement strand
TACAACACAGTGTGAGCCTCAAATCTCGATGATCATGTCTTCGAGGCGCGTGGGATAGCTGTTGAGCACCTCGCCCTTGTCTTTCCGGACGACCACCGTGTCCGAATGCCTAAAGCCGCCCCATTCGGGATCGTAAACACCGGGCTCGCAGCTGAAAGTCATACCCTGCTGCAATACGCTTTTGTCCCCTTCCGCAATCCACGGCGCCTCGTGGCCGTCGAGACCAATACCGTGTCCCGTGCGGTGTTTGAGGAACCTCTCAAATCCTGCTTTGCGAATCTGATCGAGGCTCTTCTTATCCACTTCCTCGGCTACCGCGCCTTCTTTCAGGTTCTCGACGCCGGTGTCATGCGCCGCCAGCATGGCATCGAACAATCGCTTGGCATAGTCGTTCGGCTTGCCCACACAGAATGAACGTTCGCACTCAACGTTGTATCCGCCCAACTGGGCGCCAAAACTGAGAACCAACGCGTCTCCCGTTTTCAGTCGATCTTTACTTGGGACCGCGTGCGGGAACGCTGAACGTTTGCCGAACGGTACCAGCCCGCCGAATGGAGTATCGATGCCTACGCCTACGACATCGTTCAACTCTTTCGACATCCGGTCGGCGACCGCGTCAGCCGATACTTTGAGGATTTCGTCCTCAGTCACACTGCCATTCCGCTGCACGAATTCGCGGCCGGCCTGCACCTTGAAATCGGCGTAGGTCATGGCCCGGCGCATGATGCTAATTTCGTCTTCGTCCTTGACCAGGCGAAGATCGTCGACGATATCTCCGGCAACCACGATCTCGGCTTTCGGCGCGCCCAGACTTATTTGATGCATTCGACTGGGCCGCGGTTCCTCGATGCCGATGCGAGCTTTTTCAAACCCCCGCTTGGCCACTTGCTCGAAAATCCAGCGCACCCGGTTGACCGGGCCGGGATAGTCGAAGTACGACTCATAGTCCTTCACCCACCAGGTCTTTACCTGATCGATCTCGAGGCCGGGGACAAACATTACCGGATCGCCCGACTCCGGAATCAATGCAGCCAACGGACGCTCGGTCGAGAGATGGAAATATCCCAGGGTGTAAATGATGTTGGTGGCGTCGAGGAGAAGCAGGGCGTTGAGCTTGCGCTCTTTCATCTTCTGCTGCACCTGGCCGACCTTGCGGCGGTACCACTCCGGCTCCAGACGGTCGTGCTGATTGGGGTCCGGCATGGCTGTAGACATACGCAGCATGTAAGTCCTGCCCAGTTTACTCACGTCCGTGGTAATGCTGAGCGCCGCCACACCAGAAAGGGTGCGCATGAACTCCCTGCGATTCGCCATTGAACCTCCGTTGAACCCGATTTCGGTCCCTGCAGAAAGGAAACCATTCTAGCCTACACATGAGTCTCGACTCGCGTCGGTGGACAAGCCTAACGCCGGTTCATACACTGCTAGTGCTGTGTTCTACAGCATCCAGCATGAAGCTCATCACTTTTGAAGATAGTGTGCGGCGATCCCGCGTAGGCGCCCCGGTTGCCGACGGAAGGATCGTTGATCTGAATTCCGCCTGCGCTTTGTATTTGCGTGAGATTGAGAACGAAAGCGCCTTTGATCGGCTCGCCGACGCTTTAGTGCCCTCCAACATGCGAGAACTCTTTGGCGGTGGCGATACCAGTTTGGAAGCCGCTCGCAAAGCTTTGGACTATGTGCTCGAGGAAGATGGAGACACGGGCTCTCGCGGAGAATCCATCTTCTACTCATCCGACGAAGTAGTCCTCCAGGCCCCTATTGTCCCCCGGAAGTTCTTTCATCCCGCAGGCTTTCTAAACGTTGACGCCATCATCGGACATGACGAACCAGTACTGTATCCCGACCATCTCACACACGAACTGGATTGCGAAATCCAACTCGCCGTCGTGATGAAAAAATGTGGCCGATCTCTCGCTTCGAAAGAAACTGGCGAATACATCGGCGGCTACGTCATTTTTAATCAGATTACAGCTCGCGACATACAGCGCCGCGAACTGGAGTCCGGAGCCTCTCTGCTCTGCCACGGGATCGAGACGTTTTGTCCCCTGGGCCCATGGATCGTCACTGCTGACGAGATTTCTGATCCACATCAGTTGGCCATGGAGCTGCGGGTAAACAGCGAGACTCGATCGAGTTCACATTCCAGCAAGATGGCGTTGAAAGTGCCTGATCTTCTTTCCCGATACTCTCCGATGGGATTCAGCGCGGGCGATGTTATCTCGACCGGAATGATCTCGGGCAGCACGTTGAATGGCGAGTCCAAAACCTGGTCCCTGAAGGTTGGAGACGTAGTGGAATGTGAAATTGAAAAGATTGGGATTCTGCGGAACCAAGTCATTTCGTGGGAGGAAGCCTACGGTCGCAAGCCCGGCGTCTCCGTTGTTAAGGAAACATCTTCGTAGGCCCGCAGGTCAATCGTTCGAATCCCGAGTTTGCCTCGTGGTGGCACCGGCCCCGCTGATGGCCCGGTACTCCCCGCGGTAATACAGCAACGGATCGCCGCCGCGCACGACGACCTCCTCCACTTCGGCAATAAAGATTGTGTGGTCTCCGGCATCCTGCGCGGTATGCAGCCTGCACTCCAGATATGCGAGCGCGCCATTGAGCACTGGCGTGCCGTGCGCGGTACGATCGAAGTGCGCTCCCGCCTCCTGTTCGGCGTGCCGATGGTCCTGAGCCGGGCGGGCATAGTATTCCGAAATAGTCTGTTGATTCTCCGCCAGCACATTCACTCCAAAGCGCTTGCGGGCATGCAAATGAGCGTGGGTGCGGGCGCGATGGTCTACGCAAACCAACACCAGGGGCGGATCGAGCGATACTGAACTGAAGGCATTGGCGGTCATGCCGTGGACTTCGCCTTCGTAGTCCACGGTAATTACGGTCACTCCAGTGGCGAAACTGCCTAGCGCTTTGCGGAAATCTGCCTGCGTCACCGTCATTGGAAAGTTGAAGTCCGCCGTTTCGAGGTCTTGGGAAAGCCTGCAATTGTCAACGGCTTTGCCCTTAAGAGTTTTACCACCAAACAACTAGGCTTGGATAATCCCACGACCCACGTAGGGGCGGATCCCCTCATCCGCCCAGCGGAGCAAAGCTCCGCCATTTCACACAAGAAAATTTGTCGAGCTGCGCTCGACTGGGCGGACGAGGGCGTCCGCCCCTACGCAGGTCTGCACGGCGGCGTTTCGAATCGCTCTCATGTATCATTTCCGATAACGCCAGGCGCCGCCGGTTTGAGGTTTCCGGAAGACATGCGAGTGCAGGAAAATCTGTCCACAACGTATCTCGACGAATTGCGAGATGGGCTGCCTTTGTCACGCGCCGGAGCCTGCGAACTGCTGCGTTGTCCGGACGATGAACTACCCGCACTTCTCTCCGCCGCACTGGAACTTAAGCAGCGATTCAAGCCCGGAGTCGTCACCTACTCTCGCAAAGTTTTTATCCCGCTGACGAACCTGTGCCGCGACTACTGCGGCTACTGCACCTTCCGCCGCGACCCCGGCGAACCGGGCGCACATACCATGACCCCGGAACAGGTGATGGAAGTCGTGCATGCCGGCGAAAAGATGGGTTGCACCGAAGCCCTCTTCAGCCTGGGCGACAAGCCGGAACTGATTTTTACTGAAATGCGGGACACGCTTCGCCATCTGGGATACAAGTCGACGCTTCACTATCTTGAGGCTATGTGCGAACGGGTACTGCGCGAGTCCACTTTACTTCCGCATCCGAATCCAGGTCTGCTGAGCGCCGAGTGGATTACCCGCCTGGCCGAGGTTTCGCCCAGCATGGGACTGATGCTGGAGACCACGAACGTGGCCCTGCTTGCGCCCGGCGCTGCCCACGACAACGCGCCCGACAAGGTTCCAGCCAAACGTTTGCGTACGATCGAAGAAGCAGGAAAACAGTCTGTGCCCTTCACAACCGGTTTGCTGATCGGAATCGGTGAAACCATTGAAGATCGGGTGGACACCCTTCTTGCAATCCGTGAAATGCACCAGCGCTACGGCCACATTCAGGAAGTGATCGTGCAGAATTTCCGGGTCAAACCGGAAATTCCCATGCGCAACTGGCCCGAGCCAAGGCGCGGCGAGATGCTCCGAACCGTCGCGGTAGCGCGACTGCTCATGCTGGAGATGAATATTCAGGCGCCGCCAAACCTCTCTGCCCCTTACTATGACGAACTTCTGGATGCCGGCGTCAACGACTGGGGCGGAGTCTCGCCATTGACCCCTGACTTTATCAATCCAGAAAAACCGTGGCCCCATCTCGAACAATTGAAGACGCGCACGGAATCAAGAGGATATATTTTGCGCCAGCGTCTGCCGGTTTATCCTGAGTTCCTGACAAAGCTTACTTCGCGTCCCGGTTTGCTCTCGGAAAAAGTTCAGGCAGCAGCCGATCGCGAAGGCTACGCAGCGAGGCTCAAAGCCGCATGATCGTCGTACTCACCGGCGGAACGGGTGGCGCGAAGTTTGTAGACGGACTGCGCCAGCTTGTTCCGGCGAAAGATCTCACCATCATCGTCAACACTGGAGACGATCTGGAGTGGTGGGGTCTGTACGTTTCTCCCGACCTGGATTCCATCACCTACGTACTCGCTGGCCTGCTGAGCAAGGAACGCGGATGGGGCGTAAAGGGCGATACGTTTTTCTGCCTGCAAGCCATGGGCGAACTGGGAGAACCAATCTGGTTCCACGCCGGCGACCGCGATCTTGCCGTCCACTTGCTGCGCACCAGGATGCTCAAGGAAGGCAAGACACTTTCCGATGTCTCCGCTGAAATCGCGGCCAAGATGGGCGTGCAGGCCCGCATCCTTCCCATGAGCAATGCTCGTGTGGAGACCCGGGTTGATACGCCGGTTGGCGAACTCAGCTTCGAAGAATATTTCGTACAACGCTGGTATCAAGACCCGGTCAACTCGATTCGATTTGCCGGCATTGAAAAGGCCGAGCCTGCTCCTGGGGTGATCGATGCCATTATGTCCGCCACAGTCGTGTTGCTGGCACCCAGCAATCCCGTGACCAGCATTGGCCCGATCCTCGCCGTGCCCGGCATCGTGGAAGCTCTCAAACAGACACGCGCTCCAGTGGTCGCGGTGAGTCCGATTATTGGGAACGCACCAGTTTCAGGACCGGCTGGTATTTTGATGGCTGCCCACGGCTTGCCTGTTTCCATCGCAGGTGTGGCTCAGGCGTATCGCGAATTTCTGGACGTCCTGGTGGTCGACAAACGCGATGCCAAAGCGGCCGAAGAACTGGAAAAAGAGGTGGGGAAATCCGGGCTCCGGGTACGCTGCGCGAATACCATCATGGGCACAGTCGATGAAAAGATCGAACTCGCCCGCCAGGTACTCGCGCAGGCCGAGCCCTCGCCATCCACCGAGAGCGCCGCGCACGCCGGGTCGGACCTGTCATGATTCTAGTCCCGGTCAAAGACCTCTCCGGCGCAAAACAACGCCTCGCTTCGTTGTTCGATCAGCCGACACGCACCGAGCTCGCGCAAGCCATGCTGTTCGATGTGCTCGAGACTCTGGGCGAATGGACGGGACGTCCGGAAGTCGGCATCGTCACCAGCGATCCTTTTGCGCTTCAACTGGCGCAGCAATTTCGATTTTCCGTGATTCCCGACAACAACAATCGCAGCCAAACCGATGCCATCGAAATGGCCACCCGCTTCTGCGAGTCTCAGGGCATCGACAACACGCTGGTAATTCCGGGCGACATTCCTCTCATTCAGAGTTGGGAGCTCGAAAAGATTCTGGAAAACGCGCCGAGTGAAGGTTCCGTGTTAGTACGCGCGGCCGATGGACGCGGCACCAACGCCATCTTTCGACGTCCAGCCGGATTGTTTCCCGCGCGCTTCGGCAACGACAGCTTCGAGCCTCACCACGCCGCAGCCCAGGCCACAGGCAAACCCTGCGTGCTGCTTTCGTTGCCCGGCATCGCGCTCGACGTGGACAATCCCTCAGATCTGCACGCGCTCGCCGCAGCTTCCGGCGAAACCCACGCCCAGCGCCTAGTCCGGCAATGGCAACTGGACGATCTCCCGCAAGCCGCCAATGAGTAGGGCTGAGAGTAAGTCTGCGTCCAGTAACAAAAGAGCCATGAAGGGGCGTGAGACTAAAGCCCACGGCGTAAGCCGTGGGTCGCTGCCGCAAAGCAAAAAAGCCCCGAAGGGGCGAAAGAAACTGGCCCTTCCACCCTCGGAACTCCGCATCATTCCGATCCGAATCGTCGGCGAGGTCAGACCCGGCGCTTCCATCTCGGAACTCCTTCTCGATGCCCTGAAGCGCGACAAACTCCGCCCGGGCGACATCCTGGTCATCAAACATAAAATCGTTTCCAAGGCCGAAGGCCAACTCGTGGAGCTAAACACTATCAAACCCTCCACTGCATCCCGACGATGGGCGGAACGATACCAACTCGACGCTCGCGTGATCGAACTGGCCATCCAGCAAAGCCGCCGTATCGTGCGCCGCAAACGCGGCGTTCTGATCACCGAAACGCAACATGGCCTGATCTGCGCCAACAGCGCCGTGGACGTCTCCAACGTAGACGGAGGCCGTCACGCTCTGTTGCTGCCCGAAGATCCCGACCGCTCAGCCGCGAAAATCCATCGGCGGCTCAAGAAAACTTTGCGCCTTTCCATCCCTGTGATCATCACAGATACTTTCGGTCGTCCCTGGCGCGAGGGATTGACCGAGGTTGCGATCGGCGTGGCGGGCATGCAGACGCTGCACGATTATCGCGGCCAACCGGACTCGCATGGATACACCCTGCAGGCTAGTATTGAAGCGGACGCCGATCAGCTGGCCTGCGCCGCCGGCCTGCTCTGCGGCAAGCTAACTCGCACTCCGGCATGTATCATTCGAGGATTCACTTATCGTCCCGGACGAGGCAGCGCTCGTGATCTGATTCGTCCGGCGGCGCACGATCTGTTTCGGTGAGTTGTCTCGAGGAGGAACCGTGGCCCGCGTTTTATCCGAATCTGAATTGCAAGACTTCCCGGCCCTCGAATGGCCGGCCGTTGCGGAGCGCATGTCCTCTGAAACCCGTAACGCGCTCGATCAAGTGATGGCCTCGCTGGATGGCAGCGTCCTCTCACATGAACAATGCCTGTTACTGGCGAATGCCGAAGGCGATGACATTCTCGGATTACTGGTAGCCGCCGATATGCTGCGCCGCGACCTGGTCGGCAACCTGGTCACCTACGTCGTAAATCGCAATATTAATTTCACCAACGTCTGTTTTGTCGGCTGCAAGTTTTGCGCCTTCAGCCGTGGACCTCGCGAAGAAGACAGTTACTTCCACAGCCTGGAAACCATGGCGCAGAAGGCCATCGAAGCCCGCGGAGTGGGCGCGACCGAAGTCTGTATTCAGGGCGGGTTACCTCACGGACTCCCTCCTTTTTATTACCGGGACATCCTTCGCGCGATCAAAACCGCAGTGCCCGACATGCACATTCACGCCTTCTCGCCGATGGAGATCGTATACGGCGTCGAACTTACCGGCGTGCCGCTGCCGGATTATCTCGCCATGCTGCGCGACAACGGCCTCGACACTCTACCGGGGACTGCCGCCGAAATTCTCGATGACGATGTTCGCTTCGTGCTCTCCCGCAACAAGCTCTCCACCGAACAGTGGAAGCAAGTCATACGCACTGCACACCAGTGTGGCATTCGCAGCACGTCCACACTGATGTATGGGCACGTCGAGACCCCGACGCATTGGGTCAATCAGCTTGTCCTTCTGCGTAACATCCAGCAACAGACTGGTGGTTTCACTGAGTTCGTCCCACTCGGGTTCGTACACCAGAACACCTTGCTATTTCAGCAGGGACTCGCACGCTCCGGCCCCACGCTGGCTGAGCATCTCAAGATTCACGCCCTGGCGCGCGTGATGCTGGCAGGTGCGATCAACAATATTCAAGTGTCATGGGTAAAGCTGAACCGGCGTTTGTCACAACTCTGCCTGCATGCCGGAGCCAATGACTACGGCGGCACGCTGATGGAAGAAAACATTTCGCGCGAAGCTGGAGCGACGGCGGGACAGTACACCAGCGGCGAAGAATTCCAGTCGCTAATTCTCGAAATCGGACGCATTCCCGCCGAGCGCAACACGGTCTACACCCGCATCAACCTTAAATTGCAGCCTGACCACCTGGCGATCGAAGAAACCTTAGAACCGGAGTTCGCATAGAAATGTCTCAAGTGATCGCCGTCCTGGGCGGCACCGGCGCCGAGGGTTTCGGACTAGCTCTGCGCTGGGCCCGCGCCGGGGAGAACGTAATCATCGGATCGCGGGATGCAACCCGCGCGCGCGAGGCAGCGACCAAAATCCAGACCATGCTTGGCGGCAGCGCAAAAGTTTCAGGTGAAGAGAACCTTGCCGCCTGCGCCGCTGCCGATCTGCTTGTCCTCACCATCCCGTTTGAAGGCCACTGCCCCCTGCTCAAGCAAGTGAGGACGGCAATCCGTCCCGGCACCATTGTCATCGACACCACAGTGCCCCTGGCGGCCAGCGTTGGCGGACGCGCCACTCGCACTCTCGGGATCTGGGAAGGATCTGCCGCACAGCAAGCCGCCGAACTGGTGCCCAAGGGCGTTTCCGTTGTAGCAGCGTTCCACAACACATCGGCTGAAATTTTAAATAGCGACGCGGTCGTTGACTGCGATGTCATCGTCTGCAGCGATGACGGTGCTGCCCTGAAGACAGTGAGAACGCTGGCTGCGAAAATCCCCGGCGTGCGTGCCATCGACGGCGGCAAACTGGAGAACGCACGCATCCTGGAGCAGATCACCGCACTGCTGATTGGCCTCAACATTCGCCTCAAAGGCCACTCCGGTATCCGCATCACAGGCCTGCCAGAAAAGGCATACGAAGTTTCGTAGCGCGGGCCCTTGTAGCGTCAAAACGGGCAGTTGTCAAAAGCCGCATGAATAATTCTTCCAACCCGGGCCCAGCCATCGAATTCCGCAATGTCTGGTACCGCATTGGCCGTGAGAACGCGAACGGAAGCGACGATGCCCTGCTCCGCGATCTCACTCTTCAAGTCCAGCGGGGCGAGACCCTCGTTCTTCTGGGGCGCAGTGGCTCGGGCAAGACCACTACTCTAAAGCTCATCAATCGACTGCTCACGCAGAGCGCCGGTGCGATTTTCGTCGATGGCCGCGCCCTCCACGAATGGGACGTCATTCGCTTGCGCCGTATGATCGGCTACGTCATCCAGGAAACTGGCTTGTTCCCGCATTTCACGGTCGCGCGAAACATTGGTGTGGTGCCGCAGATCGAAGGATGGCCGGCAGATCGCATTCAGCAGCGAGTCACAGAAATGCTCCAAGTGGTCGGTCTTGAACCGCAACTGGCGTCGCGCTATCCGCGTGAGCTATCCGGCGGACAGCGGCAGAGAGTCGGCGTAGCCCGCGCCCTGGCTGCCGATCCAGCGTTCCTCCTCATGGATGAGCCTTTTGGCGCTCTTGATCCCATCACCCGCGCGGAATTGCAGCGTGAATTCCTGGCCTTGCAGCAACGCCTGGGAAAAACAGTAGTATTCGTCACCCACGATCTGCGCGAAGCACTTCTTCTCGGAACCCGCATTGCGCTGATGGAATCAGGCCAACTGGTTGCCACGCTCAAACCAGAAGAGTTTCTGCAGTCCAAAGACCCGATGGTCGCCGCTTACGTAGAAGCCTTCAAGACCGAACTAGTACCGACCCGGAGGAATCAAGATGCGGCAACAAAGTAGCGCCGGCGTCCCGCCGGCTGTCCCGAGGGCGTCTCGCCCTCGGAAATGCGAACGAATCGCCTCCGATCGAGGTCGATCATGAACGTCCTGCAATTCATCGCGCAGAACCGCACCGAAGTGGTGGAACTCACTGCGGAGCATCTCTGGCTGGTGGGAGCGTCCATCGCCCTAGCGGTCCTTATCGGAATTCCGCTCGGGATTCTGATTACACGCTGGCCAGTGTTCAGCAAACCCGTGCTCGGTAGCGCGAATATTATTCAAACCATTCCCAGCCTGGCCTTATTCGGATTTCTCCTGCCCGCACCCTGGATCGGCGCCCGCGCAGACCGCCTCGCCATTCTCGCGCTCACGCTGTACGCATTGTTGCCCCTCATTCGCAACACCTACACCGGCATTAAAGGAGTAGATCCCGCGGTAGTCGAGGCCGGACGCGGCATGGGAATGACAGACCGCCAACTTCTGTGGCAGGTGCAACTGCCGTTAGCGTTGAGCGTGATCATCGCGGGCATCCGGGTTGCCACCGTGCTCTCGATCGGCGTGGCCACTATCGCCGCGGCAATCGGCGCCGGCGGCCTGGGCGAATACATCTTTCGCGGATTGGCTATGGTCAACAATCAGGTGATCCTGGCCGGCGCCATTCCCGCCGCCGCCCTGGCCATCCTTGCAGATGCCAGCCTGGGATGGCTAGAGAAGCGCCTGGCAGCGCACTAGAAATCAGCTCTGCTGGCGTCGGACGACCGGGGAGCAGCAACCGCGAAGCGGCGCAAGAATAAGGCCCACGGCGTGAGCCGGAGGTAAAACGCAAAATCGAGCGAGCCCCGGAGGAGCGAAAGAAACGTCTCCTCACCGAATCCCGAATCTAAGCGCGATGACCTGTTCCCGATGATCCCGCTGCGACAACTCGTCGCCTCTCTCGCCGCGCTGCTCCTTCTGACCGCCTGCGGTCCACCGCGGGCCGACCGCATCGTCATCGGCTCCAAAAACTTCACCGAACAACTTGTCCTCGGTGAAATCATCGCGCAACAAATCGAAAACAAAACTCATCTGCCGGTGGAGCGTCGCTTCTATCTTGCGGGTAGCTACATCTGCCACCAGGCCATTCTCGGCGGACGCATCGACATCTATCCCGAATACACCGGCACGGCACTGACCGCGATCTTGAAGGCGCAGCCTTCCAGCGATCCCGAACAAGTTTATAACCGGGTAAAGACGGAATACTCGAGGCAATTCAATCTGGAAGTCGGAAAGACGCTGGGCTTCAACAACACTTTCGCCATCGAGATTCGCGGGGAGGATGCCCGTCGCCTCGGGCTGAAGACTCTTTCACAGGCAGCAACCTACACGCCGCAATGGCGCGCCGGCTTCGGCTACGAATTCATGGAGCGTCCGGACGGATACAAAGGACTGGCGGCAACTTATGGCCTGCGTTTCGCGGAATCACCGCGCATCATGGACCTTGGCCTTCTGGCGCGTGCGCTTAAGGACAAACAAGTCGATCTCGCTGCCGGGAATGCCACCGATGGATTGATTCCCGCGCTCGATCTGTTTGTCCTGCAAGACGATCGGCACTACTTTCCGCCATACGAAGCTGTACCGATCATGAGACAAGACATGCTGGGCCGGCATCCCGGCGTAGGAACCGCGTTGAATCAACTGGCGGGAAAGATATCCGATGACGACATGCGTCAGCTGAACTATGCCATCGACGGCCAGCATCGCGATGTAAATGAAGTTGTAAAAGAATTTCTCCGCCAGAAGGGTTTGTAGCGCCGGCATCTTGCCGGCGCTACATTACATCAACCACACTGCATCGACATCCACGATCACCTGCGTACGCGGAATCTTCTCTTTCGCCGCATACGCCAGCATTGTTCGCAGCAGTGTATTGAGCTTCTCGCGGCTGGCTGACTTCACCACGAAGTGATATCGATAGTCGCGTTTCAAACGCAAAATGGGAGCGGCTGCCGGACCGAGCACTCGAATGCCTTCATGCCGGGTTGTCTCGAACCACTTGCCCAGAATTCCGGACCAGCGCAACGCTTCGTCCAGTTTGTCACTGCGCACCAGCACGTTCGCCAACGCGCTATAGGGCGGATAGTGCATCCAACTGCGAAAGCGCAGCTCTTTTTCGTAAAAGCCAACAAAATCGTGTTGAGCTGCATATTGCACTGCGTAGTGATCCGGGAAATAAGTCTGCAATACGACTTTACCTGGAGTGTTGCCGCGGCCAGCCCGTCCTTCGACTTGAGTGAGCAACTGGAAGGTGCGTTCGGCCGCGCGAAAGTCCGGAAAGCCCAGTGCCATGTCAGCACCGACCACACCCACCAGTGTGACACCATGAACATCGTGACCTTTGGCGATCATCTGTGTGCCCACCAGCATGTCGAGTTCGCCTTCATCGAGAGCATTGAGCGCGCGCTCGAAGTCCTCGCGGCCACGCACGGTATCGCGATCCAGACGTCCGATGCGCGCCTGCGGAAACATTCCATGGAGCAACTCTTCAAGCTTTTCCGAGCCCGTGCCGAGAAAATATACGTACTCACTGCCACAATGCACGCATGCCGTGGGCACCGCCGCCGTGTAGCCACAGTAGTGGCACTCCATGCGCCGTGAACGCTTGTGATGACTCATTGTAATAGCGCAGTTCTTGCATTCCAGCTTCTTGCCGCAAGTGCGGCATAGCACCACCGGAGAGTATCCTCGCCGGTTGAGCAGGACCATCACCTGCTCTTTGCGTTCGAGGCGCTCCTTGATTTCTTCGGCCAGCTTACGCGAAATTACTTGTTCAATCCCGGTTTCCTGGAACTCCTGGCGCATGTCGATGATCTCGACCTCCGGGAGCGGGCGCTGTTCCACGCGGTCCGGCATTTCAAGAAGCTGGTATTTTCCTTTCTTCGCATTGAAATAAGATTCCAGCGACGGCGTGGCCGATCCCAGCACCACCGCCGCATTCGCCATCTTGGCCCGCATCACGGCTACATCGCGAGCATGATAGCGCGGCATCTCCTCCTGCTTATAAGATGGGTCTTGTTCCTCGTCCACGATGACCAGCGCCAGATCACTGACCGGGGCGAAGATCGCCGAGCGCGTCCCTACTACCATGCGCGCATCGCCGCGCTTGATGCGATGCCACTGCTCGGCGCGCTCCTTGTCGGAAAGCGCCGAGTGCAGAATCGCGACTCCATCTCCGAACAATTGATGCAGATCCGCCGCGACTGCAGGAGTCAGACCAATTTCCGGAACCAGCAGAATGGCCGAACGTCCGGCTTCGAGCACCGACCGCATGGAAGAAAGATAGATCGCGGTCTTGCCCGATCCGGTGATGCCGTGTAGCAGGGTGCCGGAAAACTTGCGCGCGTTCACACTTTGCTGGATCGATTTGAGCGCCGCCTGCTGCGCCGGACTAAACTGCGAGTCCAGGAAACTGGGACGCGCCTTCAGTACAGAAACCGTGAACTCGGCTGCCTCCTCGACAATTTCCACCAAGCCGCGTTTGACCAAAGTGCTCAGCGTGGTGCGTGGAACTTCCAACGACTGTAGCGCCTCGACCGCCACCTTGCCTCCTGCGGCGGCGAGAGTGTCGACCAAAGTTTGCTGGTTAGAGTTCAGTTTGCCTTCGCTACTCTTCAGGACCGCGAACTTGACTGTTCGGACTGCCTCTTGTGCTTCGGACAAGTCTTCCCGAACGATCCACTTCTTGCGGACCATCCCTGAGAGCAGCGCCTTGGACGCCCGGGTCGCCGCTCGCAGACTTTCTTCCCTCGTCATGTCGCGCTCAGCCAGATAGTCGAGCACGCGCATTTCAGCGAACTGGTCTTCGGGAGTTTTCTGCGATCGGGCGGAAGATCCGGACGTCCCGGCATAGTGCAGCGCTGTGTGCCCTGTTTCGGTGATGCGGTAGCCGATTGTCCGCTTGAATTCCGCGGCCAGCGGCAGCATGGTACGGAACACTTCACCGACCGGAGCGAGATAGTAGCCGGCGATCCACTGTCCCAGCTGAATCAGTTGCTCATCGAGCACAGGCACCGGATCAAGCACGCTGATGACATTTTTTGTTTTTACTTTCGGCTTGTTATCGTGCAGCGCGGTGACGATTCCCGACATCCGCTGCTGACGGAAGGGCACGAGCACGCGTCCACCGACAACTGGCTGCATCCCATCGGGAACACAGTAGGTGAAGACGAGATCCAGCGGCACCGGCAGAGCGACATCGCAGAATTCAGACATGAAGTTTCAATGTAGGCGCGAGCGTCCCGCTCGTGCGGCAGCGAGGTAAGTGTAGGGCTACTCGGGGCTTTTGGGCGGAGCCACCAGCCCCAGGTCTTTCATCACCATCTGCAAATCCTTCCAGGTTTCCTTCTTCTGCCGGGGGTCGCGTAAAAGATAAGCAGGATGGTAAGTAACGGCAAGTTTAGTCCCGCGAAAATCGTACCACTTGCCGCGCAGCTCAAACATGGGAGCATCGATGGCCAGCAACGATACTGCCGCAACCTTGCCCAGGGCCACGATTACCTTGGGCTTAACTGTAGCGATCTGCCGCATCAGAAACGGCGAACAGGTTTCGCACTCGTCCCGCTCCGGCGTGCGGTTCCCCGGCGGCCGGCACTTGATGATGTTTGCGATGTAGATCTCTTCGCGCTGCAGGCCCATGGCCTTGATCATATTGTTGAGCAACTGACCGGCGCGGCCGACGAAGGGTTCTCCCTGCTGGTCCTCGTCAGCGCCCGGCGCTTCGCCAATGAACATCAACTCCGCCCGGGGATTACCCACGCCGAAGACAATCTGCTTGCGCCCTTGCTTGGCCAGGCGGCAGCGGGTGCAGTCGCCGATATCTTCTCGGATAGCGCGCAGGGCCAGGACTGGATCAGAAATCGATGACTCGGGCGAGGCTGAGATATCGATCAACTCTGGTTTAGGACTTATGACCGCGGATTTGGCTCTGGGCAATTCGTCTCGCTCTTCTGGCTGGATTTGGGCCGTATTCTCGCGCGCGGAAACATCGCGGCGGTAGAAATCATAGATGCCGAGTTCATTGTAGTAGCGGATCCGGTCGGCCAAGGCAAGTTTGAGTTTTGGATCCAAAGTTGCGGGCATAAAGAATTTCAGATTTCAGATTGAAGATTTTTAGATTGAAAACCCCAGATTGATGATTTCACGATTGAACGTCCTCATGACGAGGGGCTGGTGTTCAATCTTAAATCTAAAATCACAAATCTGAAATCGCGGCTACCTGGCCTGTGGCACTTTTTTCAGTCTGACTGCCTGGTCGAGTACGCGCTGTGCAACTTCCCACTTGGTGGTCTCGCGCACTTCGATCACGTCGCTGTGAGTAATGATCGTGACTGCATTCCGATCGGAGTCGAAGCCCACCCCTTCGCGCGACACGTCGTTCACGACGATGGCATCGAGCGCTTTCGACATTAGTTTCTTGCGGGCGTTTTCCAGGACGTTTTCAGTTTCGGCGGCGAAGCCGATGATGATCTGCGAGCTCTTGCTGCGCGCCAGTTCTGCCAGAATGTCGGTTGTCGGTTCCAGTTCGAGCGACATGGCGCCTTTGCGCTTGATCTTCTGCTCGGCAGCGCTCTTGGGACGATAATCCGCGACTGCTGCGGTCTTGATCACGATGGTAGCTTCGGGCAGCAGTTTCAGTACCGCCTGCCGCATCTGCTCTGCGGATTCAACCTGCGTAACTTCCGCACCGCCCACAGGCGTCAGGCTTGTAGGTCCGCTCACCAGAAGCACGCGTGCTCCCCGTCGTAACGCCGCTTCGGCCAGGGCGTATCCCATGCGTCCACTGGAGCGGTTGGTGAGATAGCGAACCGGGTCGATCTTTTCCCGTGTAGGACCAGCCGTAATCAGCACCGTCTCGCCCGCCAGTTCCTGCGACGCGCCCAGGGCTTCCATTGTGGCTGCAACAATGAGTCCGTTCTCAGCCAGACGGCCAGGGCCGGTCATGCCGCAAGCCAGATAGCCTTCACCCGGTTCGACGATCCGCACGCCGCGCTGTCGCAGCATTTCCAGATTCGCCTGAGTCGCGGGATGGTTCCACATATTTACGTTCATCGCGGGCGCGACCACTACCGGCGCGGTAGTGGCCAGATAAAGCGTGGTCAGGAAGTCGTTGGCGATGCCTTGTGCGAACTTGGCGAGAACGTCAGCCGTGGCCGGCACCACCAGCAAAGCATCGATAGATTGCGCTACCGCGATATGCTCGATGGCGGAGTCAATGTTGGGCTGGGCGTTTTGCTCGCCAGCAAACATTTCGGTAATGACTTTTTCGCCGGAGAGTGCGGCAAAGGTGAGAGGGCGGACAAACTGCTGCGCGCCCTGCGTCATGATCACTTGCACTCGGATGCCACGGTCCTGGAGCAGGCGAACTACTTCGGCCGCTTTATAGGCCGCAATCCCGCCACTGACTCCAAGTGCAACTTTCATGGGTACCCAAAACGATGCAGAATCCGAAACTCAAAATCTGCAATTGCCAATCTAGACGTCCTTGGCCAGCGCCTTTTCCAGCATCTCGCCGGCGACTTCGGCCGCAGAGCGCGGTATTTCGGGGATCACCCATTTCACCTTGCCGGCCTTGATTTCATCCTGCGCGATCCGGCAAGGTTTCCGGGAAGGCGTTTCGATGACCGGAGGCGCGCCATTCTGCAACTGCCGCGCACGGCGCGCGGCCACCAGAATGTAGCGGTAATTGCTGTCAAACCCTTCAATCAACTTCATCGTGTTCTCCCCTGCTGCTAGCGTCCACCCGGCGCCGCTGCGTTTTCAAAAGAAGCCAGGATTGGCTGCACCCGTTCCCGCACATTGTTCAGGCGGCAACGTTCCGCCCTGACCATCATGTTGGTTTCGTCTGCGGATCGTTTTACCTCTTGGGCCCCTGATCGCTTCAGTCGCTCCGCGAGCAGGATCGACTTCAGCGCGTCGATAGATTCTTCCAGGCGGTCGTTAACCAAAATATAGTCGTATTTGTCGTAATTCTCAATCTCACGGGAGGCCGTGACCAACCGGCGCTGGATCACGTCTTCGGCATCGAGACTGCGGGTTCTCAACCGCTTCTCCAGTTCCTGACGATTCGGAGGCAGAATGAAGATGCTTGCCGCCTTCGGAATCTTTGCCTTAATCTGCGCCGCTCCCTGAACGTCAATGTCCAAAAGCAGGTCTTTGCCTTCCTCTTCCGCCTCGCGCAGAAAACGGCTCGCCGTACCGTAGTAGTTGCCGAAGACGTTGGCATGTTCGAGGAATTCATCCTTGCGGATCATCTCCTCGAATTCATTTCGCGGGACGAAATAATATTCCCGGCCATTTTGCTCGTCTCCACGGGCCGCCCTGGTCGTATACGAAATGGAAAACTTCAGGCCGGGAACAATGAGCCGCACCCGATCCACCAGCGTGGATTTTCCCGAACCGGACGGCGCCGAAATGATGTAAACGCCACTCATTCGATGTTCTGCACCTGTTCCCTGGCCTTCTCGATCTCGGTCTTGATCGCCAATCCCATCTCGGTGATTTTCAGCGCATCGCCAGCCAGGCCTGAGGTCTTCGAAAGCAGTGTATTGGCCTCGCGGTTCATCTCCTGCAACAGGAAATCCAGCTTCTTGCCCACTTCTCCGCCCTGATCCAGCAATCCGAGAAAGTGCTTTACGTGAGTATCCAGCCGCACTAATTCTTCCTGAATATCGCTGCGGTCAACCAGTAGCGCCGCCTCTTGCATCACGCGTTCCGGATCGGCCTGGCTTCCAATGAGTTCCTGCATCCGCGCTTTTAGCTTTGCAACATAAGTCTGAAGAACTGTCTGACGATACTTCTCCACGCCCTCGCGGGCCTGTTGGATGTGGGCCATCCGTTGTCGGAGCTCACGTTCAATGCCACGCCCTTCTTCTTCGCGCATCTGGTTGAGATGGCTGAGAAGTTCCTCTACCTTTGCCAGTACGGACGATTCAAGTGCGCCATCGGCAGGAAGCGCGGCGGCATCGAGAGCGCCAGGCATGCGCAGGACTGCGTTCAAGTCAGGCTCGGCCGCGATGCCGAACTCAGCCGCTGCCGCCCTGAATGCCTGAACGTAGCCGCCTGCGATCTGACGATTGAGAGCGAAGCCCTCTGCGCCTCCCCGCTCCAGATTGAGCGTCAATTCAACGTGACCTCGCGCCAGCTTTTCTTTGAGCAAGCGGCGCAACTTCATTTCCAAAGAATCGCTATCCGATGGCATACGAAAATGCACATCGAGAAAGCGATGGTTCACCGACTTCAAAGACAATGTGAAGCCAAGCGGATTTTTCCCCGGCAAACTGACTTGAGGGTTTGGGTTCTGCGGATCTGCCACCTGCCCCTTCACCTGCGCGAACCCGGTCATGGAACGAATATGCATATGTTCTTCAACTACCGAATCGCGTTCGCCTTCGGCTGCTCTCCTTCCATGAACTGAAGATCATACAACCGACGGTAGGTCCCCAGCTTCTGCATGAGCTCTTCGTGCGCACCGATGTCGGCAATCGTCCCGTTTTCGAGCACTACGATACGATCGGCGCGGCGGACGGTCGAAAGACGGTGCGCGATCACGAACACCGTCCGGCCGGTCATCAGATTCTGCAACGCAGACTGTACCAGTGCTTCAGACTCGCTATCCAGCGCGGACGTTGCTTCGTCCAGAATGAGGATTGGCGCATTCTTCAGCAAGGCGCGCGCGATCGCAATGCGCTGCCGCTCGCCGCCCGAAAGACGAACGCCGCGCTCCCCAATCATAGTGTCGTATCCGGCGGGCAATTCCATAATGAAGTCATGTGCTAAAGCTGCGCGGGCGGCGGCCTCGACCTGCTTTTGCGAAATGGACGGCTGTCCATAGGCTATGTTGTTGCGCAGGGTGTCGTTGAAAAGCACGGTCTCCTGCGTGACCACCCCGATCTGAGATCGGAGAGAAGCCAACGTGGTGTCACGTACGTCGCGTCCATCGATGAGCAACCGTCCGCCGGTCACGTCGAAGAAGCGCGGAATCAGGTGCACCAGCGTGCTTTTCCCCGCTCCACTCGATCCGACGACGGCTACCACTTCTCCGGCCCGCACTTCGAGATTGATGTCGCGCAGGATCTCTCGTGACTCGTCGCCATCCGTCTCGTAACTGAATGACACATTTTCCAGGCGAACGCTCTGGGTGAATCGTGGGATCGGCCGGGCGCCCGGCTTCTCTTTAACATCGTCCTCGGAATCCATGAACTTGAAAATTTCCGATGACGCGCCCAGTGCCTGCTGGAAGTTATTGTTAAACTGCGCAAACTTACGCACTGGGTTATACAAGCTGAATACGGCGGTAATAAATGCCCCAAAGGTTCCCAGCGTGAACTCGCTGTGCGCAATCCGGTCGCGGCCTAATAACAAAAGCAGGGCAATCGCAATCGCCCCAAAGATATCCATGAGGGGCGAACTGATGGCTGCCGCAGCTACCGAGCGCAGGTTTGCCTTGAACAGCCGGTGCGCCGCCTGGCGAAAGCGCGCGATCTCCCAGGATTCCATGCTGAACGCCTTCACAATTCGGTTCCCGGTGATGGTTTCCTGAAGGATGTTCTGAATGTCAGCCAGCTTGTCCTGTCCGCCTCGGGTGGTGGTACGCACCCGGCGTCCAATCCTGACCGCCGAGAAGATGATGAAAGGGATGAACAACAACAGCACCCATGCCAGCTTGCGTCCCAGGATGACTACTGCAATCGCCGTGAACAGAAAAGTGAAGAATTGCTGCAGAAATTCTGCCAGCACGCTCGACATGGCATATTGAACACGTTCGATGTCGTTGATGATGGTTGAAATCAGCGTTCCGGTAGTGTGCCTCTGAAAAAATGCCGCGGACCGCCGAAGCACGGAATTGTAGAGATCATTGCGCAGGTCGGTAATCATGCCGAACCCGGCGTGGTTCACCAGGTAAGTTCCGGCGTAATCGAAAATGCCTTTCAGGATCGTTGACGCCACCAACGCGTATGCCACAACCGTCCAGGCGTTATGAAAATGGGTGGGAACGAACTGCTGCAGATAAACGGCACGCCCGCTGCCGGGAAGGGTAAAGAGCTGAATGTTTTCCGATCCCGTTGATGGGTTCAGGACGCGATCAAAGATGGGTTTGACCAGTACCAACCGGAACGCTTCAAGAAAACCGACCGCCGCCAACAGCAACACACCCGGCAGCAACTGCAGCCCAAACGGAAGCACATACCGTAGAAGGCGGGTCAGTTGCCGCATCTGGGGCCCTCGATGCGCAGCCGGTCGAGGCCCGCGCCTGTTGAAATCGACATGTGTCGCAAGGCTTTTATTCTACTGTATGTAATGCAGTCGTCAGTCGTCACTCTTCAGTCGTCAGCACACCGCTTCGATTTGCTGACGACTGAAGACTGACGACCGACGACTGTTATTTCGGACTATCCCGATGCACCACCTTCACCCGGTATCCCGCCTTGCGCAACCGTTCCGCCACGTCCTCGGAAATCATTACCGAGCGGTGCTGTCCCCCGGTGCAGCCGAACGAGATCGTCAGGTAACTCTTGCCTTCGCGGATGTAATGCGGCAGCAGGTACACCAACAGTTTCGAAATCCGCTGAATGAATTCACGGCTCTGAGGGAACGAACGAATATATTTCGCTACCTTCGGGTCGCGGCCGGTCAGCGGACGAAACTCCGGCACGAAATGTGGATTGGGAAGGAAGCGGACATCGAAAAGCAAGTCGGTGTCGTCGGGCACTCCGTGTTTGAATCCGAAGCTAACGCAGGAAACCAGGATGTTCTTGCCTGTCTGCTGTTTGTGAAAGCGCTCGGTGATGTAAGCACGCAATTCGTGAACGTTGAACCTGGAGGTATCGATCACCAGGTCTGCCATGGCGCGAATGTAACGCAGATGCTTGCGCTCGGTTGCCAGTGATGACTTCACCGGCGTGTGTGTGCCAAGGGGATGTGGCCGGCGTGTCTCGCTGAAGCGCCGCAGCAGGATTGACTCCGCAGCTTCGAGGAAAATCACTTTCGTCGGAAGCATGCGCTTGACCGAGTTCACGATCGCCGGCAGGGATTCCAGTTGCGAGCCTTCCCGGACGTCCACTACCAGGGCAGTGCGGCTGATCTCGGACGATTGCCCCACCAGTTCCGCAAAATTGGGAATCAGTTCGACCGGCAGGTTGTCCACGCAGTAGTAGCCGAGGTCCTCGAAAGCTTTGAGGACGGAGGCCTTGCCGGAGCCACTCATGCCGGTGATGATGACCAATTCACCGGGCGGGCGCATGGCCGCCAGGTCACCTTTGCGGCGGCCTTTTTTGGCTGCGATTTTGACTTTTTTCTTAGGCTCGGAGCGGGCCATCTGTTGCGATGTTATCAGGCGGCACCCAGGCTCGCCAGTTGCATCCGGGTTGCGGGGACGCACTCGTTTGAAGGGAGAAACCAAAAATAAAGAGGGGGCACCGGATGTGCCCCCCTTATGCTTCGCTACGACAAGTACACCATCCCCCGAGGGTGCACTTAGCGCAGCGTCGCGACTACGACAACATCCTGTGACGTGTAGTCCATCGCCACTTCACGCTCACGGCCGCTCTTCGGTAATTCCCTGCCCCGCGAGTTTCCCGCGGTCCATATCTGGGTCAGAAAATACTGCGATCCGTAACGGTGAAAAACCAGCTTCGAAACTTCGGGCACGTTGTTGGACTCGCACGCATTCGGCAGGAACCCGTTAACGACTTTGCGGTCGGGACTCTCGATCACCATCGCGGTTCCCGTAGTGCCAAGACTCTGCAGGGTGTACGCGCCGGCGGGAAGATCGGTATTGTTGACGATGAAATTGAATGGAACATTCGCCTTCACCACGCCGGTCTGAGCATAAGCAGATGCAGTGGCCAAGAGCAGGCCCAGGCCGATAAGTGCAAACAGTTGGTTTTTCATACATCCTCCTCGTTTGAGAGGTGAAACGCAGGATCAGCCTGTGTTGCCATGCCGTACTGCCTTGTTCCTATCGTCCGCCTCTAACTTTTCGCATCGGCTTAAAACCGTTGCTGCAACTGTTGATTGCAGGTGGCGTGCCAAAGGTCGGGGTGAATGATGTGGAAGCCGCGTGCTGTTCGCAAATTGCTGATGACGCTGCGATTGCCTTGGAGTAATCCGAATCCTTGCGGATGCTGATTCCGCTCCAGGCAGCGGTCTGCTAACCCAACTGTTAATGGCGATAATCCCTCGGGTTAATTCCCGGCTAAACACTGCAGTGTGAGGGTCACCAGTGACCACGCTCAACACAGTCAAAAATCCGCGACGCGTGTACACAGCATGCCCTGATGTGCTAAACAGCGGAGTATGGCGTCTGAGTTAAATCCCAGGCTGGTGGGTATCGGTGGTCCGCTGAAAGGTATCGCTTTCACCCTTCCGGCCAGCGAAGTATCCATCGGTCGTGATTCGTCGAACCAGCTCTGGGCGGCCGATCCCGCGTTATCGCGCCGACATTGCGTGCTGGTTGGCAATGACGGCCAGTTCTCCATCAAGGACCTGAAAAGCCGTAATGGAACCCTGATCAACGGCGTTCCCGTCGAGCAGCAACAGCTTCGCCACGGGGACCAGATCTACATTGGCGACTCGGTCCTGATCTTCCTGCTCAAGCGGGACGGAGACCAGCCCGAAAAAAATCCGGTTGAGTTTCTGGAGACGACAGGATTCGAAGGTTCTCCCCTTCTGCTCAAAGCCGAAGACTCCCTCTACCTGCAGCCGGAGAAGATAGTCGCAACCCTGGCTCCAACCGCTCGCCAGGCACGTGACATGAACTCCCTAGTGAAGATCGCCACGGCGATCGGAGGCATTCGCGACCAGGAATCCCTGCAATGGCAATTACTGGGTTTCGTCTTCGACGTGGTTCCAGCCGAACGGGGCGCGGTGCTGCTTTGCGATCATCCGGACGAATTCACCTCAACCGCCGCCTGGGACAGGGTACGCGGCCCGGGTCATCCCGTTCGCGTCAGCCGGACTGTCGTGCAGCGCGTTTTGAAGGATCGCGTCGGACTGGTGGTTCGTGACGTGGCGGGGAGCGACGCCATGCGTCAGGTCAAAACTTTGACGGAACTGAAGGTGAGTTCTCTGCTCTGCGTTCCTCTACTGGTCGCGCAGCGGTTGCTGGGGGTCATCTACCTGGACAGCACGAACCCTCTTAGCGAATTTGACGAAAACCATTTGCAGGTGATGACTGCGGTTGCCGGCATCGCAAGCTTGGCCTTCGATAACGTCAAGCAGTGGGAAAAATTGCGGCAAGAAAATCAGGAGTTGCGCGCGGAAATACAGCTCGAACACAACATGGTGGGCGGAAGTCCAGCAATGCGCAAAGTGTTCGACTTTATTCGCCGGGTCGCGCCTACGGATTCGACCGTCCTGGTCCAGGGCGAGAGCGGAACAGGCAAAGAGCTTGTCGCCCATGCCCTGCATCGCAACAGCCCTCGCGCCGAGCAGCCGTTCGTCGCCATCAACTGCGCCGCAATTGCCGAAAGCCTGTTGGAGAGCGAACTCTTTGGACACGAAAAAGGCGCGTTCACCGGCGCAGCGGCGCAAAAAAAGGGCAAAGTAGAAATCGCCGAAAGTGGAACTCTGTTTCTGGATGAGATCGGCGAGCTAGCTCCGGGATTGCAGGCAAAGCTGCTGCGAGTACTGCAAGAGCGTGAGTTCGAACGGCTGGGCGGCACCAAGCCGATCAAGCTGGATATCCGATTGATTGCGGCCACCAACCGGAGTTTGCCGGAGGCAGTCAAGGCTGGCACCTTTCGCAACGATCTGTACTACCGGCTGAACGTGGTCACACTGAACATGCCCCCGTTACGCGACCGTCGCGAAGACATATCAGTCCTGGCCGATCATTTTGTCGCCAAGGCCAGCCGCAAATCCAGGACTCGGGTAAAACCTCTGTCCCCCGAAGCTGTGGCAGCCTTGATGCACTACGACTGGCCGGGCAATGTCCGCGAACTGGAGAATGCGCTGGAACGCGCGCTGGTTCTGGGCTCGACCGAATCCATTCTCCCCGATGATTTACCGGAAGCCGTTCTCGAATCTGGGTCCACGGCCACGGCACCGGCTGACAAATACCATGGCAGTATCAAGGAAACGAAAAAGCAGTTGATCCTGCAAGCCCTGCAGCAGGCGAATGGCAATTACATAGAAGCTGCCAAGGCTCTTGGGATGCATCCCAACTCTTTGCTTCGCCTGGTGCGTAATTTGGACTTAAAGGCTGTGAAGGCAGGGTTTCAGGCTGCGGAGTGAGAAAAAGCAGTTTCAAGTTTCGGTTTCTAGTTTCTAGCGGATTGTTAGCGCAGATACGATTGTGGGAAGGGCACGACTTCAGTCGTGCCACCAAGCCGTCATCATGATGCGCTGTAGCACCTGAGGTTCGCTGTTCAATCCACAGAGCCTTTGTGCGCGTGCGGCGGCTCACGGCACACCTCAGCGGCTTGATGCCGCAAGTCCCGAACTTGATGCGGCACAAGTGAACTCGTGCCCTTCCCGACTAATAATTCGAGGGAAGCGCAAGCTGTCCGCTACACGCTAAACGGTGCACTCAGCAGCCGCGCCGGAAGCATCACGACTGACCAGACCAACGCCAACGCTCCGTGAACGGCGATCCCAACCAGCCGAAGCGGCAGCAGGATTATCCAGACGAACGGGTAAAGCACAAGCGCCAGCAACGCCAGCGGCCAGCACACCACAAACAAAAGGCACCAAAGAAGAAAAGTCAACATAGCTTCAATTTACGAAGAAAGAACAGTAAAAGTTCCGTCCGAAACTGAGAACTGAGAACACGAAACTAAGAACTGATTTTGGTTTCCAACCCAGATTTTGATTTTCGAAATCGATCAAGATCCTAAGTCACGGCTGCTACTTCCGGAGCCAATCTCCGTAGGGACTCTACGTAAGGCGACCGCGCAATCCCGCGCTCGGTCACAATGGCGGTCACGTATTTCGCGGGAGTGACATCGAACGCCGGGTTCTCCACTTCGACACCATCCGGCACCATCTGCCGCCCGGCAATGTGAGTGACCTCTTTCCCGTCCCGTTGTTCGATAGGAATTCCGCTGCCATCGGCCGTCTCGAAATCCACGGTCGAAAGCGGGGCGGCAACGTAAAACGGGATGTCATGCTCTTTCGCCAGCACCGCGACGGAATAAGTCCCAATCTTGTTGGCCACGTCGCCGTTGGCGGCGATGCGGTCTGCGCCCACGACAATGGCGTTGATCTTGCCTTGCTTCATCATCGCGCCGGCCATGTTGTCGGAAATCACGGTGGTGGGGATGCCGTCTTTCATCAGCTCCCAGGCGGTCAATCGCGATCCCTGCAGGAAAGGGCGCGTCTCATCGGCATAAACGTGGATATTCTTCCCCAGTTCGACAGCAGCCCGAATCACTCCCAACGCCGTGCCATACCCGCAGGTAGCCAAGGCTCCGGCATTGCAGTGGGTAAGAACGCCGCCGCTTTCGGGCATCAAGGAAGCGCCGTGCCTTCCCAGGGCCTTGTTCGCGGCGATGTCTTCGGCGTGCATCCGCTGGGCTTCTTCAACCAGGGCCTGCTTGATCTGCGCTAGTGGCCGCACCCGAAGCATTTCAAACTTGTCCTGCATGCGCTTGATCGCCCAGAAAAGATTGACCGCGGTCGGACGGGTCTTACCCATGACGTCACAAATCTGATCAAACTCGCGCTTGAGATCGCCGCCGTTTTCAGCTTTGGAATTCTTGACCCCGAGTGCGATGCCCATCGCTGCGGACACGCCAATCGCAGGCGCCCCGCGCACTACCATGTTGCGAATGACGTCAGCAACCTGGGTGTAGGTTTTGCAGTTAACGTACGTCTCTTCGGTCGGCAGCTTCGTCTGATCGATGAAGCGCACGCCGGATTCGGTCCATTCGAGAGTTTGAATCATAGGGGCAGTTCGTCACTCGTCAGTCTTCAGCAAACCGTCGCCCGCTTATGCTTAGCTGACGACTGAAGACTGACGACCGACAATGGTTTTTCAGTTTTTATGCACTTCGCAGCGAATTCTTGGGCTGTGAACTACTGCTGGCTTGCCGCAAATCTCGCAGCCCGAGCCTGCTGCCGGAATTCCCGGGGACGTCTCTTCGTTTTGAAGCAGGTGCTCTCGCCGGACATCGAGCGCGGTGAACACCGAAACAAACGGCGCAGGAGCAGCGGCTTGTTCCACTAATGGACGCCCTCCGGCCTCCTGGCGTTCCACCAGACAGAGCACACCTACTATGTCGAAGCCAAATTCTCTCGCTGCTTCGATCGCCTGCACAGTCGAGGAGCCGGTTGTGCAAACGTCATCGACGATCACCACCCGCGCGCCTTTTTCCTGGAAGCCTTCAATCCGCCGTCCAGTGCCGTGCTGCTTTTCGGCTTTGCGCACCAGAAATCCATCCCACTCGCCGCTGGCTACGGAAACTGCCACGACGATGGGATCGGCGCCCATGGTCAGGCCGCCAATGGCCTTCGGCTTCCATCCCCGATTCCGTATTTCGTCGAGCACTACTTGCCCAGTCAGACGCGCACCCTTGCCTGACAGCGTGGTGGTCCGGCAATCGATGTAATAGTCACTTGTGCCTCCCGACGAGAGCTTGAACTGTCCCAGCCGGAACGACTTGGAGGCCAGCAACCGCAACAATTCCTGACGTGCAGAAGCCATAAAAATCTACGATATCACGCTCAACGCCAGCTATTGGGTCATGCGCTCAAGGTGGCGGAAATGGTCTGTCCCGATATAAAGCACGACAAATAGCATCAGATTGTAGCCCACATGAATAAGCAATCCAGGCGTAACCGATCTGGTGATCGCCCGCGTGATGGTCAGAACCAGGCCGACGACCAGCAGCACCAACAGCGGTCCCCAGGCTTGTCCCAGTTGTTCGCTATGCACCATGGCGAAAGCAATGCTGGTTAGTAGAACAGCCAGAGCCCGGCCGCCACGTCCAGCCGACGCCACGTCGAGAGTAGGCGCGATACTGAATAATCCGAGCAATCCAGCCAATATCAGAAGCACCGTGGTCGCGACGGCGAACGCATGGTGGGAAACCGCGCCTGACGCGACCCCCCAGGCCAGAATCGCGAATGCGGGAAGCACGATGGAACTCGACGGTCTCTCGCCAGATCTCAGCCTTCGCCCTATCACCAGGGCCCCGACCGCCAGAAAAACCACAATCGCCAGCAGGACGGACCACAACAGCGGCAGACGGTGCTCCACATAACCCCAGCCAGCCATGATCAGGAACCAGGCGCAGCCTCGGCGGAAGAGCCTTGGCATCATGAACAACGTCTGCAACCAACGGTCGAGCACCGGATAGAGGAATCCGCGGAAGAGCATCTCCTCGGCCAGCGGAGCGATGGCGACTCCAAAGATCATCATCAGGTACGCGCCTTGCTGGTTCTGGAAGAACTTGTCCATAGGTAGCGATTTGGGAATCGGCAACAGCCGCGAAAGCTCTCCTAATGTCACTGCCAGCACCGCGCCTCCCGTCATATAACCGAGCCAGCGCATGTTCCTGGGCCAGCGCCAGCCTACCGTCTGCCAAAAAGGACGCTGCCGATGGCGCGTAACCAGAATGTACATGGCGATCAGCATGACAAGATAAGCCAGTGTCATCCCCGGGACGATCACGAGCGGCCCGGGATTCTTGCCCAAGTCCGCTGCGGAGACGCCCTCCGACAATCGGCTATGCAGCACTGCCAGGAAAAATATTGATGTAAACAGGAAAAGCGCGGTTATGAGAACCAGCACTACGATCAGAAGATCGAGGCCATTCCATGGCGGATTTTCGGCACCAGAATTGACCCGAGCTACCGCTTCTACCGGCGGCTCAATCTGCAATTCGGGGAGAGGCTGATCTGATGAGGACAATTGGACCCGTCTGTGTGGGGCGGACACTCTTGTCCGCCGCCTTTGACTTCTTAACTAACCGGAACCGTGAAAATCAAAACCAACAACAACCGTAAAAGCGGCGGACAGGAGTGTCCGCCCCACACAACCTACGCTATCGAACTCTTCTGGCCGTTGGAGAAATATCCGGCCAACGCCTGTCCCGTGTACGACTTTTTGTTGCGCGCGACCTGCTCCGGCGTGCCCTGGGCTACGATGCGTCCGCCTTCTTCTCCGCCCTCGGGGCCAAGGTCGATGATCCAGTCTGCGTTGCGGATTACATCCAGATTGTGCTCGATGATCATAACTGTATTTCCCAGGTCGGTCAGCCGGTGCAACACCTCGAGCAATTTCTTCACGTCGTCAAAGTGGAGGCCGGTCGTCGGCTCATCCAGCAGATACATTGTCTTCCCTGTCTGCCGCTTGCTCAGTTCCCGCGCGAGTTTGATGCGCTGGGCCTCTCCGCCGGAAAGTGTCACCGCGGATTGTCCGAGATGGAGATATCCCAGCCCGACATCGACCAGTGTCTGCAGCTTCTGTCTGACTTGAGGAATATTCTCCAGAATCGGCAGCGCATCTGACACGGGCATTTCGAGCAAGTCGGCGATCGATTGTCCCTTGTATTTCACCGCCAGGGTTTCGTGGTTGTAGCGCTTGCCGCCACAGAGCTCGCACAGCACATACACGTCCGGCAGAAAATTCATTTCGATTCGCCGCTGTCCTTCGCCCTGGCAAGCTTCGCAGCGCCCGCCCGAGACGTTGAAGGAAAAGCGTCCCGGCTTGTAGCCCCGCTCGCGCGATTCCGGCAGCATCGCGTAAAGATCGCGAATCTGCGCAAATACCCCGGTATAGGTCGCAGGATTCGAACGGGGCGTGCGCCCGATTGGTGACTGGTCGATCCGGATAACTTTGTCGATGTTTTCCGTACCGGAAATTGTCTTGTGCAAGCCGGGCTCTTCCCGTGACCGGTAAAGCTTCTGGGCCAGAGCGCGGTAGAGAATGTCATTCACCAGGGTCGATTTCCCTGATCCGGAAACTCCGGTCACGACGGTCATTACGCCCAGCGGAAAAACAACGTCGAGGTTCTTGAGATTATTTTCGCGCGCACCCAATAATGTGATGGCAACCCCGTTTGGCGCACGCCGCTGCGGGCGCATCTGGATCTGCACCCGGCCCGAAATGTAAGCCCCGGTCAGCGACTCGGCCACTTGTTCAATTTCTTTTGGAGTGCCATGCGCTACCAAGCCACCACCGTGCCGGCCTGCTCCGGGGCCGAGATCGATCACGTAATCCGCCCGTCGGATGGTTTCTTCATCGTGCTCGACCACCAGCACCGTGTTTCCCAAATCACGCAATTCTTCGAGTGCTTTGAGCAATCGCCCGTTGTCGCGATGATGCAATCCGATGGAAGGCTCGTCCAGTACGTAAAGCACTCCGCGCAGCTTCGATCCAATTTGTGTTGCCAACCGGATGCGTTGTCCTTCTCCTCCGGACAATGTCGCCGCCGAACGTTCCAGCGAGATGTAGCCCAACCCCACAGCATCCAGAAATTGCAGGCGCTCCACGATCTCATGCATGATGCGTCCGGCAATGATCGCCTCGCGGCCGTTCAGCTTGATCTTGCGAGCAGTCTCCAGGGAACGCGACACCGGCAGCGCCGTGAAGTCAGCGATCGACATCCCATTTACTTTCACCGCCAGACTCTCCGGCCGCAAGCGCTTGCCCTGGCATGCGGGACACTTCGTGGCCGACATATAATCCAGCAGAAATTCGCGATAAGTATCGGATGACGAATCGTCGACCATCTGCTTGAGATAGCCAAGAATTCCACGGAAACCTGTCTTCCGGTTCTTGCCAGTTTCGTTTCCGTTCTTGCCGGCCTCGCCGTAGAACAACAGGTTCTGTATCTTTTCGGGAAATTTTTCGAACGGAGTCGCCAGGTCGAAGCCGTGGGCTGCCGCGGTGATCTGCAGCTGGTGAATCAGGTTTTGCGATGCCGATCCCGGCCCCAGCCCACCATCGAGCAGTGGCTTCGACCAGTCGTTGATGACTCGCGCCGGATCGAATTCATAGCGGCTGCCCAGTCCGTGACACTCCGGACAAGCGCCGTAGGCACTGTTGAACGAAAACGACCGCGGTTCGAGTTGTGGCACGCTGATGCCGCAATCCGGACACGCCAGCTTCGCCGAATATAGCTGCTCGTCTCCGCCCACCACGGCCACCTGCACCAGACCGCCGGCCAGTTTCATGGCAAGCCCGACAGACAATTCCAGCCGGTGCTCGATACCGGGTTTGACCAGCAACCGGTCGATCACCACTTCGATGGTGTGATTCCTTCGCTTGTCCAGCGGGATGTCATCTTCGAGATTTACCAGCTCACCGTCGATGCGCGCCCGGGTGAATCCATGCTGGACCAGCTTTTCCATCTCTTTTTTGAACTCGCCTTTGCGGCCGCGCACGATGGGCGCCAGCACCATCACGCGATCTTCAGGAGTCAGGCTCATCACCCGCTGCACAATCTGCTCCGCCGACTGCCGCGTGATCGCCTGCCCGCACTTGGGACAGTGCGGCACCCCTATCGAAGCAAACAAAAGGCGAAGATAATCGTAGATTTCAGTGATTGTCCCGACCGTCGATCTGGGACTGCGGCTGGTGGTCTTCTGCTCGATTGAGATTGACGGGCTCAAGCCGTCGATAGCGTCCACATCGGGACGCTCCATCTGGTCCAGAAACTGCCGCGCGTAGGCCGACAAGGTCTCCACGTAGCGCCTCTGGCCCTCGGCATAGATGGTGTCAAAGGCCAGAGACGACTTGCCTGATCCGCTCAACCCGGTAATAACCGTCAGGGTGTTACGAGGGATTTCGACGTTTATATTCTTGAGGTTATGCTGGCGCGCCCCCCTCACCGAGATCTTGGTAATAGGCATGAAATTGGCGAAAGTAAAACTGGCCTTCCGTAATATCGACGGCCCTACAGAAATGGTGGAAAGTAGGTTTGCGCGGCTCTACTCACGTATCTTAGTTGCTAACAGCAACCAGCGTCAACGCGGGTAGAGTGGTCGATTGCGCCAAACGGGTCCGGACGGGAATGTCCGGCACTTAACGTGAAAGTAGGCTGACCTTGGGTACGATACTGGTTGCTTTCGTCATGTCGTTCACGGCTGTCACCGTCGTACTGTTCGGGATCCTCGCGGCCTATGCCGCCGTCACCGGCATTCTGTACGCCTTCGCCTACCGCTCGCGCCAACGCGCCCGGAGCGGCAGCAGTCCTGTTTTGGTGCCCAGCCCGAGCCAAGCCAGCGGCGACTAAAATCGGGCGTCGGACCTCGGACTTCAGCCCTCAGACGTCGGATCTCAGACGTCGGCAGTTCAGACCTCAGCCTTCGGGGCTAATCTTTCCCTTTTAGTTCAATTCGATTCGAAGCCAGACGTGTCGCGCCCCTGCCTGAAGCGGCTGCCTGAGGTCTGAAGTCCGAGGTCTGAAGTCCGAGGTCCGAGGTCCAGTCCCTAATTCGGAGGCGGCGCACCCGGCTGCTGGCCCTGCTGTTGCTGCAGTTGCTGCTGGAGCAACTGCTGTTGTTGCAACTCGCGCAGCAACTGCTCAGGAGTTTTTGCCTGCTGCTGCCCGTCAGGTGTCGGAGGAGGAGCCTCGCCGTTGGTATTGGCAGTTTCCGGACCATCTTCAGTTGGCGGTTCGACATCCGGGGCCGCAGCCTCGTCGGCGGGGGACTCCGTGCTTGCCTGGGGCGGTGGCGCCGCCATGGCCGTGCCAGGGTCGGGAGTGCCACCAGATTTTGAGGTCAGGATAAGCCGGTCAACACCGTCAGGATGGGCCGCGGAACCCACCATCACGTAGTTAAAGTGCACTCCGTGCAAAAGCGAGTTCAGAACGTCGCGGGCCGACCCCGGGCCAAAATGTCCGACCACGCGTTCGTTGGCATTCGGAGGAATCTCTACCTCCGCCTTGATCTGGGTTCGCACCGCCCGCAAAATGTCGGCCAGGGTGGAGTTCTCCGCCATAATCGTCAACTGGCCATTGCTGTACTGCACTTGTGGGGGCAGCGCCGGCATCTGCTCGAGCGTAGGAGGTGGCGGGGCTGGGGCAGGCGCCGGAGGAGGCTCAGGCGCGGCCTTCTTAGCAGCCTTCCTGGCAACGCGCTTGTGGGCAGTGGGTTGCGAAGCCGGGGCTTGTTGGGCCCAAGCCAACTGTAGCGTCAGGGTCGAAAACACGATTGACGCCAAAACCCGGATTCTCATCGGCTGAGTTATGTTCGGGAAGATCACGCTGCCTGCTCGATGGGACTGATTATTTGGATGCCGGAAACGGCCTGGGCGGATTGTAGCATCCGAGATTGGACGTCGGGAATTCATACTTTAAGCTTCCCACTCAAACCGCAAGATTCACGATTTCTGACTTCCGAGGATAAAATCGGACTTCCGCACCGAGGAGACACTAAATGTTCGGATCCAATCTCAAGCCGCATGTGTTTCGCTTCGTCCTGTTGATCTCGCTGGCTGGCATGATCGTTCTTGGGCTGGGCTCAGCCTCCCGCTTTTCTTCAGCACAGTCCAAAGCCCCTGCAGCAAGCCATCCAGCAAACTTCTCCCACGCTCTGCCACAACTGGACGGAGCGCACCTGCGCGGGACCGTGGTCGAGGTCAACTACAGACCGGGAGAAGCCGACAAACCGCATAGCCATCCGTGCACCGTCATCGGCTACGTGGCCGAAGGCGCAATCCGCTTCCAGGTGAAAGGCGGTGCGCCCGAAGCCGTCTACAAGGCAGGAGAAAGCTTCTACGAGCCTCCCAACGGCGTGCATCAGATATCGGCGAATGCCAGTGACAAAGAACCGGCAAAGCTAATCGCGTTTTTCGTCTGCGATCACGACACGCCCCTCACCGTCCCTCCAATCGAAGGCCACGCGGGACACTAACCAAAATGACCGTCTGAACGGGTCGGTCCGGCGCCCCGATTGTCGTGGGGAGTGGCACGTTGGGGAGTGGTACCTAGTGGGAAGTGCACGTTTGGGAAGGGCACGGCTTCAGCCGTGCCACCCAAGTCTCGCGCAGGACGGGGCTTCAGCCCTTGAGGTCCGCTGTTTCAGCCGTCGAGCCAACCCCAGGCGCTAAAGCGCGATTATCTTTTTCACCCTGATTGGCACGAGTGAACTCGTGCCCTTCCCAAGTCCTTGTCATTGCGGCAATTAAACTTCGGGGCGCCCCTCAAGGGGCGATTCTTAGCACGAGCAAACTCATGCCCTTCCCGCTTCGTGTCTTAAACAATATGGACTTGGAAGCTACTGACGCGGCGCGTAGTAGCCTTTTCGGGCCCGCACCTGAAGGTCTTTCTTCAACGCAGTGATTTCAATCGAACGGTAGCGTCCATCCGCGTCGAAGTCCGCG
>Ga0163162_10000614_pt1 | contig 33070 bp, 28 predicted proteins | sample S55metaG_FD_115310 | JGI IMG/M metagenome (GOLD analysis project Ga0163162, IMG submission 115310) | Switchgrass rhizosphere microbial communities from Kellogg Biological Station, Michigan, USA - S5-5 metaG | ecosystem: Host-associated > Plants > Roots > Rhizosphere > Soil | place: USA... | reverse complement strand
TGTTAATATTTGTGCTGACAATGTAATGGCATTGGCCTTCCAAATTGCATCCAGCAGCTGATTTTTAAGAGTAATCCATTTGTAGATCCGCTTCATGAAAATAACAATGCTCAGCACGGCGGCATAGGAAAGTTGGAATCCCAGGTCCCACAAAAAATAAGGATCTATCCACAACAAAAAGAAGGCTGATGCGCAGAGGCCATTGTAGATGCCCGATTTTTTTCCGTCTGCATTACCAATCGCAATAAAGCTGAACATAACTGCCGATCGCAGCACCGAGGCAGATGCGCCTGCAAGCAGCGTGAACAACCACAGTCCGCCTAATACGATGATCAATACCAGGAATTTTGAGCGCTTGATTTTTCTTAGTGGGTAACATACCTGCAACAACAAACCATATAACATACCGAGGTGCAATCCTGAGATGGCAATGATGTGCACCACGCCAGTGTTGGCATATGATTGCACCAGGTTTTTGTCCAGGTCTTCACGATAGCCAATCAGTAGCGCTTCAGCAAAACCCGCTTCTTCCTTTCCGGGGATGAATTTTTTTAACGACTGCCTGATGCGCAACTGCAAAGCGGCAATATTTTTTGGAAGAAAGGATGGATCACCATGCTGTACAATGGTGTAACGACCTTGGCGAAGGAATAATTGGTGCGTGATACCCTGGAGAAAACAGTAACGTTGAAAATCGAATCCGCCGGGCTGGGTTTTCGGGGGAATGGGCGAAGGAAGATCTGCAGATAAAAGAATGGCGCCGGTTTCCAGTGGATCGCCGTTTTCTTTCCACTTCAATAAAACACCTCCGCTTACCGGGATCTCTCCACCTGAAGATACGATCGCTTGTGCTTTACTGTTAGCATGGCAGAATCCCTTCTTCAGTTGTGGTTCCTGCGTGAGCCTTACCACCATGGCAAAACCTTTGGTCCCACAGCGTCCAATCCAGTTGGATTTATTTCGGACGTCGGCATTCCAACCCAGGATGGCACCACAACCGGCCATCACCAGGAATAGTAAAAAGCCACTTATCCAGTTAAATCGCAACCTGCCATAGTGATGAAGAAAAAGGGACAGAAAGAAAGCCAAAAGAGCAATGGCTGAAATAATTGAAAGTGACTGCCAATCAATATTTGCATACCATTCCAGGCTAATACCCAATATTACTGGCAATACCATTTTCGCGAACGGCGCTTTTTTCCAAACCGATACCTGTTGCGAGTGCATGCCAGAAAATTACCCCTGGCTTGCAAAATGTGCAATACAACTGCCCTGATAAAAGAACGGTGAATTACGGTGTGCTTTACTAATTTTAAGGAATGAAAGTCCTGCTATTGTTTGCCTTCGTTTTTTTGGCGGCATGCGCTGCACCGTCGAAAATATACCTGGTGCGGCATGCTGAAAGGAGTAAGGAGCCGCCCGAGAATCCACACTTAACAATGGCCGGTCAAAAGCGGGCGCAAGACCTGGCGGCCTATTTGAAAGGGAAGAATATTAAGAGAATCTATTCAACTGAAACGAACCGTACCCGCGAAACAGCGAAGCCTCTAAGTGAAGCCATCGGCAAGCCGGTACAAATTTATAAGAACGATACCCTGAAAGCTTTGCTGCTGCGAATTATCGAAAGCGGCGACAATACGCTGGTAGTTGGGCATAGCAACACATTGCTGCCTATGCTGGATGCGCTGCAGATCAAACACCAGATCACTGAAATTGGAGACAACGACTTCGACAATATTTTCCAGATCAGGGTGAAGAAGAAGTCACTCACCGGGTATTCCTTCAAGCTGAAGGAAGATGTGTATGGAGAATTATCGCCACCGGTTGGAGACAGTACCGTTCCAAACAGCATGCACAAATAACCTGTCGGATTATTTGCTGAGGTGCATGCTTCTTTCCTTATACAAATTCCTGAAGTAGGGATCGCGCAGGTCCTTGATGAAACGAATGGCTTCGCCTGTTGATTTCATTTCGGGTCCCAGCTCCTTGTTCACGCCGGGGAATTTATCGAAGGAGAAAACGGGCTCCTTAATGGCATATCCCTTCAACTTCTTTTCAAATTTGAAGTCCTTCAATTTTTTCTCGCCCAACATTACCTTGGTGGCTACATTCAGGTATGGAATCTGGTATGCCTTGGCTATGAACGGTGTGGTTCTAGAAGCACGGGGATTCGCTTCAATCACAAATACTTTTCCGTCTTTAATGGCAAACTGAATATTGATAAGGCCTTTGATGTTTAGTGCGCGCGCAATTTTTTCGGCGTGCTGTTCCATGGTGGTAACCACCAGCGGTGTAAGGTTGAAGGCTGGTAGTACGGCATTGCTGTCGCCGCTGTGAATGCCTGCCGGTTCAATATGCTCCATCACGCCCATCACATGGAAATCTTCGCCGTCAAAAATGGCGTCAATTTCGGCTTCCTGGCAGCGGTCGAGGAAATGGTCAATCAGGATTTTATTCCCGGGCAAATGTTTGAGTAAACTCAGCACGCCTTTTTCCAGTTCTTCATCATTCAGCACAATGCGCATTCTTTGTCCGCCCAGCACATAACTGGGGCGAACCAACACGGGGTATCCTACTTCCTTGGCTACCTCAATGGCATCGTCAGTGTTGTAAGCAGTACCGTAGCGCGGGTAAGGAATCCCCAGTTCCTTCAACATATCGCTAAATCTTCCACGGTCTTCGGCAATGTCCATGCTGTCGAAAGAGGTGCCGATAATTCGGATGCCTTTTTCGTGCAATCGTTTTGAAAGTTTCAAAGCGGTTTGTCCGCCAAGCTGAACGATCACGCCGTAGGGCTTTTCGTGTTCAACTATTTCCCAAAGGTGTTCCCAGAACACGGGTTCGAAATAAAGTTTATCGGCGATATCAAAATCGGTAGAAACGGTTTCGGGATTGCAGTTTACCATGATGGCCTCGTAACCGCATTCTTTAACAGCCAACAGTCCATGCACGCAGCAATAGTCGAATTCAATTCCCTGGCCAATGCGGTTGGGGCCAGAACCGAGAACAATAATTTTCTTCTTTTCAGATTGGCCACTTTCATTTGAGACCGAGTCCTGCGGATTTCCCAGGGTATGGGAACCCGTTTCGAAAGTAGAGTAGAAGTACGGCGTTTTGGCCTGGAATTCCGCACTGCAGGTATCTACCATTTTAAACACGCGGGTAAGTCCTATCGCTTTTCTTCTTTCATAGATGTCTTCATCGGTGCCGTCTTTCATGATGCGGCAGATCTGCTCGTCACCGAATCCATTTCTTTTCGCCTCTTTCAGCAACTCATCGGGTAGTGTTTCGGTATTGTATTTTGCAATTTGTTGTTCCAGGTTTACGATCAGCTGTATCTGGTAAATGAACCAGCGGTCGATGCGGGTGGCTTCGCAAATGCTTTTTACGCTTACACCCATCATCAGTGCGTCCTTGATCCTGAAAATGCGGTCCCATTTAGGAACTTTCAAATAGTCTACGATCTCTTCCGCGTGCATCAGGCTCTTACCGTAATAGCCCAGTCCCACAGCTTCGTTCTCCAGGCTCTGGCAGGCTTTCTGAATCGCTTCGGTAAAGCTGCGTCCGATCGACATCACTTCTCCTACCGATTTCATTTGCAAGCCGAGGGTGTCATTTGCTCCCTTGAACTTGTCGAAATTCCAGCGGGGAATTTTTACTATTACGTAGTCGAGCGCGGGCTCGAAATAAGCTGAAGTAGATTGGGTGATTTGGTTCTTAAGTTCATCCAGTGTATAACCGATCGCGAGTTTGGCTGCAATTTTGGCGATGGGGTAACCGGTGGCTTTAGATGCCAGGGCGCTGGACCGGCTTACGCGGGGATTGATTTCGATGGCGATGATCTCTTCGGTAACGGGGTTCAGTGCAAACTGCACGTTGCAACCGCCGGCGAAGTTCCCCAGGTCGCGCATCATCCTGATGGCGGTATTCCGCATCAGCTGGAATGCGGTGTCGCTAAGGGTCATGGCTGGGGCCACAGTAATGGAATCGCCCGTATGGATGCCCATCGGGTCAAAATTTTCGACGGTGCAAATAATGGCTACGTTGTCGTTCGAGTCGCGGAGCAGCTCCAGCTCAAATTCTTTCCATCCCAATACCGCCTTTTCAACCAGCACCTCGTGAATGGGTGAGGCCTGAAGTCCGCGGTTCAGTGCTTCGTCCAGGTTTTCTTTGCCGTGGACAAACCCGCCGCCGGTACCACCCAGGGTAAAGGAGGGGCGAATAACCAGGGGAAATCCAATTTCCTGGGCAAATTCCTTTCCTTCCAGGAAGGAGTTGGCCGTTTTTGCCGGTGCCACGGGAATGCCCATCTGGATCATCCATTGACGAAACTTCTCCCGGTCTTCCGCTTTGTCGATCGCTTTGATATCGACACCTATCAGTCGCACATTGAATTTCTCCCAAAGTCCAAGTTCCTCGGATTCTTTGGCGAGATTAAGGGCCGTTTGTCCGCCCATGGTAGGCAAAACAGCGTCTATCTGATTTTCTTCGAGAATTTTTTCGATGCTTTCGGCATTCAGGGGCAGCAGGTATACTTTGTCGGCCATCATCGGGTCGGTCATGATGGTAGCGGGATTGCTGTTAATGAGGATCACTTTAACGCCTTCTTCCCTCAAACTACGGGCCGCCTGGGTTCCGGAATAGTCGAATTCACAAGCTTGTCCGATGATGATAGGACCTGAACCAATAATAAGGACGGTTTTTATAGAATTGTCTTTGGGCATGCTGGGTGCTTAAGAAGTAAAAATGTGCGGGGTCCGTCCGGATACAAAAAACCCGGGATTTACCCGGGGTGCAAAAGTATGAATTGACGAGGAATTGCCCAACTCAATTTTGAATGAGTTGGGGAGGGGTATCAGCTGCTGTGGAAAGCAGAAATTTCATATTCATCCAGAAGTATTTCCGCTGGCTGTTCTGCAATCCTGTTTTCGGCATATTCTTTTTCCCTTATCCTTTCAAGATATTTTTCCTTTTTCTGGTGGCCACCAAACCAGCCCGTGATTGTGGCCAAAGCCGTTCCCAGAATAAATGCAAATTGACGAAGAACCCTTTTCATATACCATCCATTTACGTGGTTAGCGAATCCGTTTATATTAGACAACATTTGTATGCCAAATGTTGTACCAAGAATTAAAAAAATCATGCCCGGTACCGGGTATTTTTTTAACGGTTGAAAAACAGCGGATGATTGGATGCTGTGAGGCTACGAAGTGCCGGGAGAGGGCTTCTTACCGAAAAGATCATTCATCATCTTATCGGAATCGCCCATGTGCTCTTTCAGTGCATCGGCGCCTTTTGTACGAAGCTCTTCGAAATACTCTTTCGCCTTATGCGCTGCATTTTCGGCTTCATCTTTAAAATTGCCTGCCTTCTTTTTCAGATCGGCCATCAGCTTTTCTTTCTCTTCATCAGAAAGACTCATGTATTTGGAGATGGCCACACCAGCGGCGGCTCCCATAATAAACGTTGCAAGATGTTTGGAGCTTAGCATAATAAATTGTTTTTATGGTTCAACCGTTGAGGGCTAGTTTTGCCGAAGGCAAGTTTACAGAATTAAGTTTTCCATGTCCCGACAAACTACCCGGTTAATCCCTGTTATCTTTCTTTTTCTATTTCTCAATTCGCGTGCCCAGAATTATCCCGCCGGTTATTTCCGCAATCCCCTTGCGCTCCCTATGAGCCTGGCGGGGAATTTCGGTGAATTGCGCCCCAACCACTACCATATGGGGTTAGATTTGCGCACCAACAAAAGAATCAACCAGCCCGTATACGCCGCTGCCGACGGTTATATTTCCCGGATCAAAATCGACCAATTGGGTTTTGGACAGGCCATTTACATCGACCATCCAAATGGCTATACCACAGTTTACGTGCACCTGAACGAATTCTACCCGGCGCTGGCCCGGTATATTAAGCAGCAGCAATACTTGTTGCAAAGCTGGGAGCTGTTCCTGGATTTTGCACCCAACCAGTTTCCGGTAACCAAAGGACAACTAATTGCCTATAGCGGAAACATGGGAGGATCGCAGGCGCCGCATCTGCACTTCGAGGTGAGAAGAACCAAAGATGATACCAATTTAAATCCGGCACTTTTTGGCTTCCCGCTGCCTGACAATACTTCCCCCCAAATTTTCAAACTGGCAGTTTATGATCGCAACAAAAGCACTTACGAACAGGTTCCTAAAATATTCCCGGTTAGAAAAGTGAATGGCGGGTACACGCTCGCAAACCCGTTGATTACGGTGAACTCGAACCTGTTCAGTTTCGCGATCAATGCGTGGGACACGCACAATGGGTCTTCACATACCATCGGTATTTACCAAGCCATCCTGTTCCTCGACGAGGTAGAACAAGTCAGGTTTACCATGGATGGGATCAGCTATGACAATACCCGTTATGTAAATGGACATGTGGATTACAAAACCAAAGCCAATGGCGGGCCCTGGCTGCAGCACCTGGCGCAACCGGCCGGATACCCAAATGGGATTTACCAAAAGGGTGCGGGCGACGGCGTGATCCGCTTATATGACCAGGCTGTTCACCAGGTGAGGATTGAAGTAAAAGATGCCGGTGGCAATTCCAGTATGCTCCGGTTTCAGGTTCAATCCAAACCCTGGGCGGTTATTCCTTTCACGGGAAATGCACGAATGTTTTACCCCCTGATGATTGACGTGGCCGAATCTCCGGATTGCGAATTCTATTTGGGCGAAAATTGTTTATACGACTCAGTTCACCTGGGCATTGTTTCGACAAACCCGGCAAATCCGCAGGTGGTGAGCAGGGTGCACAGCATCGGGCAGGCTTATATTCCGGTTCAGGACTATTTCCTGGTGAGAATAAAACCAACCCGCCCCATGGGGCAAATGGATACCGGCAAAGTGGTGATGCAGCGTTTTGCCGGCCCAAAAAACGAAGTGAAAAAAGTGAACTGGCAAAACGGATGGGCAGCTGCCAAATTCCGCGACTTCGGCAACTTCCAATTGGTTGTTGACAATGAGCCACCCCAAATTGTACCGCTCGGATTTCACAATAATGCAAACCTCTCGCGGCTTAGCCAGATTTCTTTTACCGTACGGGACAACCTCGGTGAATTTCAAAATTTCAGGGCCGAGTTGGATGGCAAATGGATCTGCTTTACCAACGATAAAGGCAAAGTATTTATTTACCGCTTCGACGAACACTGTTTGCCGGGATCGCACGAATTAAAAATTCATGTTGAAGATGAAGCGGGAAATGTGAAAGAAGAAAATTATAGGTTTGTGAGATAAAACTTTGTGGTTTGTAGTTTGTGGTTTGTAGTTTACCCAAGTTCGGGAAGCCAATTGAAATAACAACAAACGACAAACCACAAACAATCAAATTATGTTGCAGTCCGGCGATGTCGCCCCCACATTTACTGCTACCGATCAAAATGGCAAGCCATTCTCCCTGTTAAGCCTCAAGGGCCGGTGGATAGCACTTTATTTTTATGGAGAAGACGGATCGCCCACCTGCACCATTGAAGCCTGCAACCTGCGCGATAATTTCGCGCAGTTGAAAAAAAAGGGCATCGAAGTGGTGGGTGTGAGTGAGGACAGCGTGAAAAGACATAAGAATTTCGAAACCAAATACAAATTGCCGTTCACCCTGCTAGCTGATCCGGATAGAAAGATCCTTGCGCTTTACGGCGTTTGGGAGATGAAGAAATTATTCGGAAGAGAATATATGGGTGTGCACCGCACAACTTTCTTAATTGACGATAAGGGAATAATCCGACATATTTTCCTCAAGCCGAAGAATAAAGCGCACGCAGAAGAAATCCTCAAAGCGTTTGAAGAAGTTTGTGGTTTGTAGTTTGTGGTTAGTTTGCGCCTTTGCGTGAAACCACGAACTACAAACCACAAACAACGAACTAAACGCGTAGTTCAATTTCCCCAAGGGCGAATTCCTCCTCTAACTCTCCAGTTAACACGACGAGCTTTCCATCATCGTTTACTGATTTTATCAAGCCTTCAAAAATCCGGCTGTCTTTCTTCAGTCGCACGCGTTCGCCACGTTTATACAACACCTCCTGGTATCGGCTCATGATGAAATCTTTTCCTTCTGTTTGGTAAAGTTGGAACCATTTCTCCAATACCCCGCAAAGCGACTGCGCCATCTCAATAGTGTTGTATTCACTGCCCGTAATTTGCTTTAGGGAAACGGGATTGGGTAAATCGGGTGGAAACCGGGTTTGATTGAGATTCATTCCGATTCCCGCCACCGAGTGGGTTAAAACCGGTCCTTTCAACAGGTTCTCAATCAGAATGCCTCCTGCCTTTCTGTCACGCCAATAGATATCATTGGGCCATTTCACGCGGGTTTCGTCGCCGGCCCATTTTTGGAAGAATTCATGGGCTGCGAGTGCTGTAAAGGCGCTCAAAACAAACACCTGGTGTGCGACCAGCGGGCCCGGCTCAAGCACTACACTCAGCGCGATGTTCAGTCCCGGCGCCGACTTCCAGATTCTGTTCCGCTGCCCCTTACCCGCAGTTTGATCTATTGCGAAATAAGCCGCGCCATGGCTCGCCAAATGGGCATGTACCTGCCCCATGGCATAGTTGTTGGTACTATTAACCGAGTCCAGAATGATAAAAGGTTGGCCCAGTACTGTCATGGCGGGTGAACCCGATTAATTTTATTAATTTTGGGCAAATTAGGAATAGTTCGGATGCTAGGCCTTTAGAAGCTTGGTCCGGCTTGAAAAACAGTAAATTAACCAGCTACAATAATGCCAGCAGGCAAACTGACCAACAGTTAACCTAAAACCGATTCATTTGACAGCTACAAGTGTACTAGCAGCCCGACCAAAGCGGGCGCTGCGATTGACGAAGAACAGCAAGTTATTTAAAACCATTATCAAGGCAATCCAGGAAAAAAAGGGTGAAAATATAGTGTCACTTGATCTGCGAAAGGTCCATGAAGCCGTGTCTGATTTCTTTATTATTTGCGAAGCCAGCTCCCACGTGCAGATAAAAGCAATCGCCGATTCTATCGAACACGAAGTAAAGAAAGTCTGCGGCGAACTACCCTACCGCCACGAAGGACGTCAGGCCCTGCAATGGGTCCTGATCGATTATGTGAATGTGGTGGTACATATCTTCCTGCCTGAAAATCGCAAGTTTTACAAATTGGAAGAAATGTGGGGCGACAGCGGCATTGACAGGCACAAAGGATAATAGAATTAACTAAACATTTTGACCAGGATCTTTATTATATAAAAAAGTGAAGCAGCAATATGGCACAGGACTCAGATCAGCAAAGACGATTTCCTAACCTGAACAATACGTCGGGCGGCAATGGCGACGACAAGAACCAGAAGAAAAGCCCGAGATTTAATATTTATTGGGTTTATGGCATCATCGCCCTCATTCTGATCGGCTATCAATTCTTCAAATTTTCTCCCGACTCTACCGCTACCACTGAAAGTGATTTCATTGACAGTATGCTCTTGAAAGGCGACGTTGAAAGTTATTCCCTGGTGAAGAACAAAGACCTCGTTAGGGTCACAATTAAGAAAGACAGTCTGGACAAAGGATATTACCAGCGAAACCTTACCAAATCCGTAAGGCAACAGGCCGAGGGTTCCCATTTCCAGTTTAAGATCGGCAGTGAAAAATCCTTCAACGAAAAGATCACCCAGATTTATAACGACAATCCGGTGCTGAAAGCAGATCAGCCCAAGTATCGTTACGACGAAGAACCTGAATGGTTCGGTCCGATACTGAACTTCCTCTTTCCCCTGCTGATGTTCGCACTATTGTTTGTGCTGATGATGCGCAAAGTTGGCGGACCCGGCGGTGGCGGCGGTCCCGGTGGTATTTTCAACATCGGAAAGTCAAAAGCCACCCTGTTTGAAAAAGGTACCAAGGTGAATATCACGTTTGCCGATGTGGCCGGACTTGATGAAGCCAAGCAGGAAGTGATGGAAATCGTTGACTTCTTAAAAAATCCGAAAAAATATACCGCCCTGGGCGGAAAGATTCCCAAAGGCGCACTGCTGGTAGGACCTCCCGGTACCGGTAAAACCCTGCTGGCAAAAGCCATGGCAGGCGAAGCGCAGGTTCCCTTTTTCAGCCTGAGTGGTTCCGATTTTGTGGAATTGTTTGTAGGTGTAGGCGCCAGTCGCGTTCGTGACCTGTTCAAACAGGCAAGAGAAAAAGCACCCTGCATCATTTTCATCGATGAAATTGACGCCATCGGCCGCGCACGCGGAAAGAATATGATGATGAGTAATGATGAGCGTGAAAATACCCTCAACCAGTTACTGGTTGAAATGGATGGTTTTGGTACCGACAGTGGAATTATTATCCTGGCTGCTACCAACCGTCCGGATGTATTGGATTCTGCCCTGCTGCGCCCCGGTCGTTTCGATCGCCAGATTACCATCGATCGCCCGGATGTGAAAGGAAGGGAAGCCATATTCAAAGTGCATCTGAAACCAATCAAAGTTTCTCAAACACTCGACGTACATAAGCTTGCTGAACAAACGCCCGGATTTGCCGGTGCCGATATCGCGAATGTGTGCAACGAAGCCGCCCTGATTGCAGCTCGCAAGGGCAAGGAGGCCGTTGACATGAGCGATTTCCAGGATGCGATCGATCGCGTGATTGGAGGTTTGGAAAAGAAGAACAAGATCATCTCTCCCGAAGAAAAAGAAATCATCGCTTATCACGAAGCGGGCCACGCCATTTGCGGCTGGTTCCTTGAACACGCCTATCCGTTGCTGAAAGTAACGATCGTGCCCAGAGGTACTGCCGCATTGGGTTACGCGCAATACACACCCAAAGAACAGTACCTGTATGATACGGATCAGTTGATGGACCAGATTTGCATGACCCTGGGTGGAAGGGCCGCAGAAGACATCTTCTTCGGAAAAGTTTCTACCGGTGCCAGCAACGATCTGCAGCAGATTACCAAGATGGCCTATTCCATGGTTACCGTATACGGCATGAACGACAAAGTGGGCAACATCAGCTTCTACGATCCAAGCCAGGAAAATTATTTCACCAAACCTTACAGCGAGGAAACCGGTAAGATAATCGACGAGGAAGTTAGAAAGCTGATCGATTCGGCATACGTTAGAACGAAAGCATTGCTACTACAGCGTAGACCTGAAGTGGAAATTTTGGCCAAGCAATTGCTCCAGAAGGAAGTTCTTTTCCAAAGTGATGTGGAATTGCTGATCGGCAAACGCCCATGGGAAGAAAAGAAACCAGCTGACCTGGTTCACGATGACAAGCCCGTTCAACACGCGCATACAGCTACGAACGGAACCTCAACTGAAAATGTAAATCCGGAATCGGCACAAGCCCATTCTTAATGAAGAATACAACTTCCAAAGAAAATATTCTGAAGAAAATTCGCAAGGCACTGAGTCACCCGGTGCCTTTGCCTTTTCCCCAAAGTGAAGGCAGCCAAACCGTGTTCAATCCCAACCAGGAAGAGTTGGAATTGGTTTTCGCCAGGCAATTCAGTTCCCTGCAGGGAAAGTTTGTGTATTGCCAGAACCACGCGGAACTCACGCAACAGTTGATAGCACTCGCGAATACCATGCAATGGAAAGAGATTTACTGTCGCGAAACAGGGCTCCGAAAAATGTTGGGCGAGCATGGTTTTGTATCCTTTTCAACAAAAGACCTGGCCGTTTCCGATGTTGCGATCACGGGATGCGAATTACTGATAGCGCGCACAGGAAGCATTGTGATGAGTTCCGCCCAGGAAAGTGGCAGAACAACCAGCGTTTATGCGCCAGTACATATTTGCGTGGCCTATATGAACCAACTGGTGTATGAATTGAAAGAGGGCATGCAGGTGCTGAAAGAAAAATACGCACGCGACTGGCCATCGCTGATCACTTTTGCTACCGGTCCCAGCCGCACGGCCGATATTGAAAAAACATTGATTGTGGGTGTGCATGGTCCCAAGGAGGTTTTTGTTTTCCTCGTAGATCAGCCGCAACCATCCTATTAATATTCCTATTTTTACCCGATGCAAATTCCCGCTGGAAAAAAGGTCTACTTCCTTTCGGATTTTCACCTGGGCGTGCCCAACCATGAAGCCAGCCTGGTGCGGGAAAAAAAAGTGGTGGAATTCCTTGAGCGCATTCGCCATGACGCAGCCGTTATTTTTATCGTGGGCGACCTTTTCGACTTCTGGTACGAATACAAAAAAGTAGTTCCCAAAGGCTTTGTACGCATATTGGGAAAGATGGCCGAGATCACCGATTCAGGAATACCCATCCATTTTTTTATCGGCAATCACGATATGTGGATGAGCGGGTACTTTGAAAAAGAATTGAATATACCGGTTTACCATGAACCCCGCATATTTGAATTCAATGGCAGCAGGTTTTATGTGGGCCATGGCGACGGATTGGGTCCGGGCGATCATGGCTACAAATTCATCAAAAAAGTATTTCGGAATAAGGTCTGCCAGGCTCTCTTCGGACTGCTACCACCCTATATCGGCATGGGCATCGCCCATCATTTCAGCCGATCAAGTCGCGCTGCTACGGGAAGTACCGACGAGAAATTCCTGGGTGAAGAAAATGAATGGCTGATCATTTATAGCAGGGAAATCCTGAAAAAAGAACACTTCGACTATTTCATTTTCGGCCACCGCCACCTGCCCATCGATTTTACGCTGGAAAAAGGTGTGCGGTATATCAATTTGGGTGACTGGATTCGTTATTACAGTTATGCCGTATACGACGGACAAAACCTGGAGTTAAAATACTACGCATGAAAAAATCCGGATGCCTGATCCTTTCACTTTGCCTGGTGCTGCTGGGTTTTGCCCAGGATGATTTTGGCTTTAAAACGAGGAAGCTTATTACCGGCGACATCGTGAATTTCACCGTAGACAACCTGGGTTTTATATACCTCCTTAGCTCCGATAATCAACTTAAAAAAGTCGGCATCAACGGCGATTCAATTGGCGTATTCAACGACGTGAAGCGATACGGGAAACTCTACAGCATGGATGTTTCCAACCCATTGAAAGTGCTGCTGTATTATAAAGACTACTGCACGATTGTTGTCCTCGACCGCTTTCTGAATAACGTAAACGTGATTGACCTGCGAAGACAGGGTATTTTCCAGGCAAGAGCTATAGCGCAATCCTATGATAATAATATTTGGGTTTTCGATGAACAGGAAAGCAAATTGAAAAAAGTAGGAGAGGACGGAACCATCCTCGGCGAGACAACCGATCTGCGACTTGCTTTCGATACTGCACCTAACCCGGTGCGCATCATTGATGAAGACCGGTTTGTTTATATGTACGACCCTGGGAAAGGCATGTATATATTCGATTATTACGGCGCCCTGAAAAACAAACTCACCCTGCTGGGCTGGCGCGACGTGCAGGTGATTGGTAAAACTATCGTAGGCCGCGATGAACACAATTTTTATTCATACGAGCCGGGTACGCTGAATCTAAGGCAGCGCCCGCTTCCGGATGCCATCAGCAAGGCCGAAAGAATCCGAATCATGCCCCAGGCCATTTATGTACTGCAACCAACCGGGTTGCAGATTTATGCTTACCAGTAATATCGTTTAATTTTAAGCCGAAGTTTACGCACACCAATGAATGATTTCTTAAATAAAGTGATTCTTGATAATACGATTGGCCAATATTTGTTGGTGGCCTTTATTATCGGACTGGCCTACCTGTTGAAAAAATATGTTGGACGTTGGGCGAGCAGGATCCTGTTCCTGCTGATGAATTTGATTGGCAGGAAGATGGACGAAAAAGCATTTGTATCCCTTGTCCTGCGACCAGTTGAATTCTTTCTGTTCTGGCTGATCACTGTATCCGCGGTATACAGTTTGAAATTTCCCAATGCCTTCTATTTTAAATTCTTCAGAACCGATACGCATCGGCTCCTGAACATCTTCGCCACCGCGGCCATCATCATCACATTCTTTTGGGTGTTGATGCGATTTATCGATTACCTGGCCATGGTAATGGAAAGGCGCGCCAATTTAACGGCCGACCTGACCGATAACCAGCTGATTGTTTTTTTCAAGGATTTTCTGAAGGTGGTAGTTGCCATTACCTGTTTGCTTACAGTAATTAGTTTGGCTTTTGATTATGAGATCAACAAGATACTTGCCGGACTCAGTATTGTGGCAGCCGCCCTCGCCTTATCGGCACGCGAAAGCCTGGAAAACCTGATTGCATCCATCATCATATTTTTCGACAAACCCTTCGCCATTGGCGACACCCTGAAGGTGCAGAATATAACGGGAACGGTTGAGAAGATTGGATTAAGAAGCACACGCATTCGCACAACTGATAAAACCTACGTGTCGGTTCCCAACAAACAAATGGTAGACACTATTATTGACAACTGGAGTTTGCGAACACAGCGCAAAGTGGAGTTGAGGTTGAATATCGGGTTGTCGACTCCATCCTCGGCCCTGCAGCAATTTATTGACGGGCTGCACCAGTTATTGAATCATGAAAAGATTGAGAACAAGGTTATCTTCCTCAGCGATATTCAGTCCAACGCTTTTGTGGTTTACATCGACTATTTTACGGCACCCATTGCGATTGAAGATTTCAACAAGATCAGGGAAGAAGTGAATATGGGTATTGTGAGACTCACGGAGAAGATGGGCATTGAATTCGCCGGAATGAATACAGACGTGAGGATTGTTAGTGGGGTGAAAGGATAAAGGACAAAAGTAGAAGGTGTGATGAGGCTCGTAGCGCCGTCATGATTGTAGCTTCAGAGGCTGGCCTTTAATTCCAACAAAAAAGTTTTGATTTTTTGCAAGCGCTGAAACAGCTCAAATTGTTGTTGCGAGCGGGCTTTGTTGTATTTCAGGTAGTCTTTTGCGCCTTCAATGGTATACTTCCGCTGGCGCAGCAGGTGGTAAATAAGTTGGAGATTTTTAACGTCTTCAGGTCTGAAAAACCGGTCCCCCTTCCTGTTCTTGCGGGGTTTTAGAATATCGAATTCGGTTTCCCAATATCTTAACAGGGAGGTATTCACTTTGAACATCTCAGCTACTTCCCCGATACTGTAATATTGTTTCCGGAAAAGAATTTCGTCGTCGGGAACATTCACCAATTCAGCCTCTTCGGTCATTTCTTTCAGTGATTTGCGGCCTCGTTTGCCTGGTTTGTCCTTCTCTTTCTTCGGTTCGGTCTTTCTCGGGGCAATCAGGGTTTCTTCCACATCAAGTGCAGGTGGCTGTACAATTTCAACTTCCGGTTCGGCAATAGATATTGGCGGCGTTTGCGCAACGGGTTCTTCCTCAATCACTGTAGTGGGAGGGACCAATTTCCGCTCCGCTCTTTTCTCCAGCGGGTTTTGCGCATCTTTCTTTACAACGCCTGTGCCAAATAAATCCAATTGTTCCAACATCCAAATAAAGTTACCGATGCAATGAATAGATTCTGTAAAGAGTTATTCACATCTTCCACAGATTTGTGTGTACAGGCAAGCTTTTCAGCCGTTGATGGAACGAATCGCGGTTTAGTCAAAACTTTGATTGCTTGACGAAGCCATCTTCAGGATCCGGTCGAATTGTTCAGGGGTAAGATCGTTATAGAAGAAATAAATCGGATCGACTACTGCACCATTTTTGTGCACTTCATAATGGCAATGCGGACCGGTTGACTTTCCGGTGCTGCCCACCCATCCAATCACTTCACCTCTTTTCACGCGTTGGCCCGACCGCACTTTTACCCGCACCATGTGGCCGTAAAGGGTTTCATAACCGTACCCATGGCTAATGACCACATGGTTTCCATAACCATTGCCCGTGTTGCCGGCGGTTTTAATTATACCGTCGGCCGTGGCGTAGATTGGTGTGCCCTGGGGCGCCGCAAAGTCAAGGCCCGCATGGAATTTTGTGGTCTTATAAACCGGATCGATCCGGTAGCCGAATCCGGAAGCGACACGACTCAGGTCTTTGTTCGCCACCGGTTGGATGGCCGGCGTTCCGGCCAGTAGGTCTTCTTTCTTATCAATCAACTTGGATATTTCGTCGTACGAGCGATTTTGATAGCTCATGCGGCGGGAAAGATTATTGAGGGTTTGCGCAATCGAGTAGCCGAGGTCGTTATCTTCCATACTCTCCACCAGTTTAATTTCCTGCTCCTGTGCCATGGCTTTGGCTCTCGCGCTGTCGGGTATGGGATTGGCTTCAAAAATGGAGCGGTAAACCTGGTTATCCCTTTTTTCCAAATCGGCCATCTGCTGCTGAATGGTCTTCACTTTTTGGTTCAGGGTATTGTAGTCGTCCTTTACATTATTATATTGGAGACGCATGATCTTCTCCTTGGGAGAATCAATAAACTTAAACGCGATGGAAACGATGATGAGGGCGGTAACCAGGGCTGATGCAATGAACCCCATTACCCGAAGTAATTTTACACGAAATGGCACTACCAGTTTTTCATAGCGTAGTGTATTGGTATTATAGTAGTACTTAACTTTTTTCATAGCTTTTGTCCCCGGAAAGAAAAAGCGAGATATTGATTTTCGAAGGCGGTCATGGGCCGCCAGTAGTTCAAATTTGCCTTGTGCCCCGAATTCTATGGGCCTCGATTCCTTACCTTTGCAGGCCGGAATAGTGACAAATATAGTTTTTTCAGTCAGCAAAAATCAACCCAAAGGCATAAAGTATACACGATGGACTCCAATGCAATCAGGCAGGCTTTCCTGGATTTCTTCCAATCAAAAGGACATCAAATCCTTCCATCCGCTCCTATCGTGGTTAAGAATGATCCTACGCTTTTGTTTACCAATGCCGGAATGAATCCCTTCAAAGATATTTTCCTGGGTAATCGAAAACCACCTTTTCCGCGTGTTGCCGACACACAAAAGTGCTTGCGGGTAAGTGGTAAACACAACGACCTGGAAGAAGTGGGGGTAGACACTTACCATCACACCATGTTCGAAATGCTGGGCAACTGGAGTTTCGGCGACTATTTTAAAAAAGATGCGATTGCCTGGAGTTGGGAGCTGTTAACACTGGTTTACAAGATTCCCAAAGACCGATTATACGTTACAATTTTTGAAGGCGATGCGAGGGAAAACCTGCCCCGCGACGAAGAAGCTTTTGAAGAATGGAAAAAATGGATAGCGCCCGACAGAATTTTGCTCGGTAAGAAAAAAGATAATTTTTGGGAGATGGGTGATACTGGTCCCTGCGGGCCCTGTACGGAAATTCATTTTGACGAACGTAGTGACGAGGACAGAAAACTGATTCCCGGCAAAGATCTCGTGAACCAGGACAATCCGCAGGTTATTGAGATCTGGAATAATGTATTCATCCAGTTTAACCGGCTGAAAGATGGCAGCCTTGAAAACCTTCCTGCCAAACACGTGGACACCGGAATGGGATTTGAACGCCTCGTTCGGGTGCTGCAGGGAAAAGAAAGCAACTACGATACCGATGTTTTTACCGGAACCATTTCCCGAATTGAAAGTATAACCGGCCAAATTTATAATAACCGCGCCGTACCGGAAGACGGCGCCGAATGGGGAAAGGCTGTTGCTTTCAGGGTGCTGGCCGATCATATCCGTGCCATTTCTTTTACCATCGCCGACGGTCAGCTTCCGTCCAATACCGGTGCAGGCTATGTTATCAGGCGGATATTGCGCCGCGCGGTTCGTTACTATTATTCCAACTTACAATATCGCCAGCCCCTGTTGTTTCAACTGGTGCCGCATCTGGCCAACCAGTTCGCGCGCGTGTTTCCGGAACTTTCGCATCAATCCGATTTTGTTGCCCGCGTGGTAAAAGAAGAAGAAGAGGCCTTCCTGCGCACCCTCGAAAAGGGATTGAAGCGCATTGACGAAATGCTGATAACATTAAATGCGCCCACCATTCCCGGAAAAGAAGCTTTTGAATTATACGATACCTATGGCTTTCCGCTCGATCTGACCCGCCTGATTGCACAGGAAAATAAAATGCAGGTTGATGAAAAGGGTTTTGAAACGGAAATGCAAAAACAAAAGGAAAGAAGCAAGGCCGCCACATCAGTAGATACGGAGGATTGGATTACGCTGAACAACGGCGTTTCGCAGAAATTTGTGGGATACCATTCCCTGCAGGTGAATACCAGGGTGCAGAAATACAGGAAAGTAAAATCAAAGAACAAACAGTACTACCAGTGGGTGCTGGAAGAAACACCTTTTTACGCCGAAAGCGGCGGGCAGGTAGGCGACACCGGTACCCTTGATTTCAATGGAGAGGCCATTCCGGTTTGGGATACGAAAAGGGAAAATGAACTGATCATTTCATTTTCTGAACAATTGCCCTCCGACCCAACCGCGCCCGTACTGGCCGCCGTGAATGCCGAAATCAGGAAGCAAACCGAATTGCACCATTCTGCCACCCATCTTTTACACGCGGCTTTGCGCAATGTGCTGGGCACTCACGTGGCACAGAAGGGTTCATTGGTGAATGCGGACTACCTGCGTTTTGATTTCTCTCATTTTGCAAAAATGACTTCAGAAGAAATCAGCCAGGTAGAAGACATTGTGAATGAAAAAATCCGGCAGAATATTCCCGTGGTGATCCAGGAAATGAAGAAAGAAGATGCCTTGGCGCTGGGTGCCATGGCCTTGTTTGGAGAGAAGTATGGCGACCGTGTGCGGGTGGTGATCATAGATCCTGCCTATTCGGTTGAACTCTGCGGCGGCACCCACGTAGGTGCAACAGGCGAACTGGGCTTCTTTGTTATTACACACGAAACTGCCATTGCTGCTGGCGTTAGGAGGTTGGAAGCACTATGTGGAAAATCGGCTGGCGATTACGTGAACAGGAAGATGGGAGAACTCAAATCCATCCAGGAGCAACTTAAGAATCCACAAGATGCCGTGAAAGCCATTGACGCCATGATGGAAGAAATATCGCGACTCAGGAAAAATGAAGAAAAGCAGGAGGCGCGGGCATTGGTGGCTTTAAGGGATCAATTATTGGCCAATGTGCAGGTGCTGAATGGAATAAACTTCGTGGGTGCCACAGTTGAAATTGGAAGCGCCGACCAGTTGAAGAAATTGGCCCACGAATTCAAAACGCATTTAAAGGATTATGTTGTTGTGCTGGCTGCCAATGCAGGTGGCAAAGCACAAGTAGCCATATCTATCGACGAAACCCTCGTGAACTCCAAAGGACTTGATGCATCCAAATGGATCAAGGAAAAAATTGCGCCCCTGATCAGTGGTGGCGGGGGTGGACAGAAATCTTTGGCCACGGCCGGCGGCCAGGATAGCTCCCAGCTATCTGCCGTTGTGGACGCAATCAAAATTGCAGTTCAAGGCACTTAATTGCCCCCGCTCGCCTCGCGTCTTTGCGTTTTTCTCCGCTGAGTCTGACCCGACCCCGACATCTGTCGGGTGTGGGGCGACTCAGCAGTACTCACTCCAATAATTTCAATACCTGTTCAACTTTCCACTCAATAATTTCAACCGCTGAGTCACCCCGACCCCGATTGGCATCGGGGCCGGGTCAGACTCAGCGGGGAAAAAATCGGTCGTTCAAAGCGCTTAATTGCCTTTGCTCACTTCGCGTCTCAGCGTGAAATATTTAACATTTCCGAAGTATTTCGTATTTACGAAATTATTCCTACATTTGATCTACTAACAACTTCGTATACATAAAACCGATACAATGAACACGCGTTTACTTACGATTCCGGCGGTTTTGGCGCTGGTATCTTTTACAGCCCTGACAGCCATTGGCCAGGGTAAGCAGAAACAGAAAACTGAGAAATCATCCGACAAAACCCAACAGATCACCATCAAAAAATCGGTCAATAATGAGAAAATGACCATTGTCATTGATGGAGAAAAAGTAACGGTGAACGGCAAACCCGCCTCTGAATGGAAAGGGGATGGTGAATTTATCATACGTCAACGCTCAGACGATGACAATCGTTCCTATGGATACAGTTTCAACAGCCCGGACGTCTACATCCGGTCCAGGCCGCACGTAGTAAGCCTCCCCAGGATGACCTATACGCCAAACGTTCATATACAACCGACTGTTTGGAATGTTGGTGGTCCTATGCTGGGCGTTACTACCAAAGAAAATTCAAAAGGAGCCGAGATTACCGATGTGGTAGATGGCAGCGCGGCTGATAAAGCAGGGTTAAAAGAAGGAGATATTATCACCAAGGTGGGCGACAAAACCATCGCCAATCCGGAGGCATTGAGCAAAGCCGTAAAAACCTTCAAACCCAACCAGGAAGTGAACATAACCTATTTGCGTGATGGCAAATCAAAAACCATCAGCGTAAAACTGGGTGAAAGAAACGAGCCCTTTCTTTTCAATTATAACTTCCCTTCGCCCGACCAATTCAAAGGATTTGTTGGTCCCGACTTAGGCAACCTTGGTGAACTAAAAGAATTTGGTTATTGGGGAAGACCCCGTTTGGGCCTTCGCATCCAGGATACTGAAACTGAAGATGGCGCAACCGTATTGGATGTGACTGAAGATTCACCGGCTGAAAAAGCAGGGTTTAAAAAAGACGACAAGATTGTTGAAATCGATGGAAAGGCAGTGAAGGATGCGGATGATGTTAGCAATTACGTAAATGAAAATCGGGCTAAATACACCTTCCCGGTTAAGATCATGAGGGCCGGTTCAGCGATGAACCTGGAACTGAAAATCCCGAAGAATTTAAAGACCTCTGATTTATAATATTTTTTCTCTCATGTTGTTGATGGTACGCTCCATTTGCCAATTGGTGAATGGGGCGTTTTTTGTTGGATGATTTCTTCAATCACGCATTATTGGGTAGTTTTGTGATTCTCTTGACCGGTGCCAGGCGCACCGCCACAAATTCAATGACAGACTATTCAAAATACGAAGCAGTAATTGGACTGGAAGTTCACGCACAGCTACTTACGCAAAGCAAATTATTTTGCGGCGATAGTGCTTCCTATGGTGCACAACCCAATTCGCATGTAAGTCCCATTACCCTCGGTCACCCCGGTACCCTGCCCCGTTTAAACAGCAAGGCCATTGAATACGCCATCAGGATGGGCATGGTTTGTCATTCCGATATCAATCGCAATAACTATTTCGCCCGGAAAAACTATTTCTATCCCGACCTTCCCAAAGGTTACCAGGTTAGTCAACATACCACGCCCATTTGCGAACATGGTTATGTTGAGATCAGGATAGACGGGGAAAGGAAGAAAATCAGGCTTACGCGCATACATTTGGAAGAAGACGCGGGTAAGAGTATCCATGATATTGACCCGCGCTACACGGCTGTGGACTTTAACCGGGCTGGCGTACCATTGATCGAGATTGTTAGCGAACCCGACCTTCGTGGCGCTGAAGAAGCACATGCTTATTTAACGGAAATCAGGAAGCGTGTTCGCTGGATTGAAATCTGCGACGGCAACATGGAAGAAGGCAGTCTTAGATGTGACGCGAATATCTCCATCCGCTTAAAGGGAGACCAGCGCCTGGGTACTCGGGTTGAGATCAAAAATTTGAATTCAATCCGGAATGTGAAAAAAGCCATTGAGGTAGAAATCAGGCGGCAAATTGATTGCGTGGAAGCTGGCGGCGCTATCGCCCAGGAAACCCGCAGTTTTGATGCCGACACCGATACCAGCTTCGCCATCAGAACCAAAGAAGATGCCGACGACTATCGCTATTTTCCCGAGCCCGATCTGACGCCTTTTAGTTTTAACGAAGAATACCTGAACGAAATAAAACGTGCATTACCTTCAATGCCTGAAGAATTGTACCTGCAGTTCTCAGACGAGTGGGGCCTTAGTGAATATGATGCGAAGGTGCTGACCGATGACCGTGAAACTGCTGAATTTTTTCAGCACCTTGCCAGCCAGTCAGTGAATTACAAATCAGCAGCAAACTGGGTGCTCGGACCAGTGAAGAATTACTGCAATGAAAATCATTTGGCGCTTTTCCAATTTCCAGCGCAGAATCTGCCACAATTGATTGCGCTCGTGGACGAAGGCAAAATCAGTTTTTCATCGGCGGCTACCAGGCTTCTACCACAATTGGTGCAGCATCCCGACCAGGACCCGCGGTCACTCGCCGTTTCGATGAATTTATTACAGGATGCCGATGCCGGTTCGATTCATCAGTGGGTGGAGGAAGTGTTGTCCAGGATGCCCGATAAGGTGGCCGAATACAAGAAAGGAAAGAAGGGACTGATTGGATTATTTGTGGGAGAAGTAAAAAAATTATCGAAGGGGAAGGCAGATCCGAAAATTACAAACGATCTTTTGGTTGAAAAACTAAGTCATTAAAAATAAATAAGCGAACATGTTCAAACGTTTTGCAGCCTGCGCATTGATTGCGGCCACTATTTTTTCCTGCTCAAAATCATCAAAAGGAAAATTTGAAGTGAATGGCCAGATCACCAATCTTTCTGCCCCGGAGAAAGTATACCTGGAGGAACTCATTTACGGAAGCTCACGCCCGGAAGTGGTAGACAGCGCCTCTGTTAAACCGGGTGATGGAAAATTTACGCTGAGCACGGTATCGCCTGAAGAGGGACTTTACCGCATCCGCTCCAACGACAATGCCTTTTACATCCTCGTTAACGACAAAGCTGTTGTTGACTTCATCAGCGACAGCAAGGATCCCAAAAAATATTCCACCAATTCACCCGCTTCCAACTCCATTCGCAACCTGTTTGATGAGTTTGCACCGAAAATGGATTCAATAGAAATATTGGCAAGGAGAATTACGGAGATGCAAAATTTGCGTGCGCCTGATACAGTGCAGGCCGCCATGCAAGGGCTGTACAAGGACCGTGTTGAAAGCACGCACACTTACCTGATGCAATATGCCGATACTACCAAAAGTCCGGCCATTGCCATTTTCGTGATTGGCATGCTGCGCAACCAGATTGATCCATTGCGAATAAAAGACGTGGTGAACAGGGTTGCCACCAAATACCCCAACCATGTGCAATTGCAAAAAATGGTAACCGACTACCGGAATTTCATTGCGAAGAAAGAAGCCAGCAGCATTGATGGTAAAACTGCGCCCGATTTTTCACTTCCCGACATCAATGGCAAGCCTGTTAGTTTGAGTTCGTTCACCGGTAAATATGTGCTGGTTGATTTCTGGGCCAGCTGGTGTGGACCATGCCGTGCCGAAAATCCAAATGTGGTGAAAGCCTATAATGAATTCAAGGATAAAAACTTCACCATCCTGGGCGTATCGCTCGACAAAGAGAAAAAGTCCTGGCTAAAAGCCATTAAAGATGATGGATTGAATTGGGACCAGGTGAGCGATTTGAAATACTGGAACTCTGCCGTGGTGGAATTGTATGGCATTGAAAGCATTCCATTCAACGTGCTGTTGGATCCGCATGGAAAAATTATTGCATCAAGCCTTCGCGGCGCTGATTTGGAAGCGAAGTTGAAGGAAGTGCTGAAATAAAACCTCTCCCCCGACCCCTCTCCGAAGGAGAGGGGAGTAATCAAATTTAATCTCCCCTCTCCTTCTGAGAGGGGTTGGGGGTGAGGTTGTTTTTCTTCGACGCCGTACCCAGCAACAACACCGGCAACAACACCAGGTTGGTAATGGTGGCGGAGAGGAGTGTTAAAGAAGTGAGCCATCCCAGGGCCTTGGTTCCGCCGAAACCACTGAATACAAAAATGATAAATCCCGCAATCAGCACCATAGACGTGTACAGGATGCTGATACCGGTGGAATGAATCGTTTGCATCACCGTTTCCTTCACATTATTTTGATGATTGGGCAATTCCTGTTTATAATTCACCAGGAACCGGATCGTAACGTCTATCGCAATACCCAGCGCCACGCTGAACACCAGCACGGTAGAGGGTTTTAGGGCGATGCCCACCCATCCCATCACGCCGGCTGTGAGCAACAGGGGAATCAGGTTGGGAATTAGTGAGCATAGCAAAATCCTGAATGAACGAAACAGGTATAGCATACAGAGCGCGATTAACAGGAAGGCCCACATGATACTTTCTTTCAAACCTTCAATGATAAAGCGGCTGCCCGCAAGAAATGTAACGCTGGAGCCGGTGTATTGCACACGGAATTTCGAACTGTCGAATAATTGATCGGATTTACTTTTCAGGTCATTCAGAATTTCGGGAAGTCTTTTGCTTCCCACATCGGCCATGTTCACACTAATGCGCGTTGTTTGACGGTTACTGTCCATGAATGCCAGCATCAGTTTCTGGAAAGTGTTCTTATTATCCGAACTATCCTTTCTCGCTTTCAGGTAATCGCCCACGAATGCGCCGTCAAAACTGTTCGGCAATGCATAGCTGGAACTGTCGCCATCATAAAAAGCCTGTCGGGCGAATTTCAATCCTTCGGCCAGTGAAAGCGGTCTCGCCATTTCAGGCTTAGATGCGATGTATTGGGAAAGGGAATCTACTTTTTCAAAAATGGGCAGGGCCCTGGCGCCCACGAATCCATACTTCTTTTTAGTATCTATCAATATTTCCAATGGCATCACGCCCTTGAAATTGGTCTCAAAAAATTTGAGGTCAGTGTAAATAGGGTCATTCTTTGGCAGATCATCCACAATATATCCTTCGCTTTTTAATCGCATGATGCCCATCACAGAGAAAATCACCACCGCCACAGCGGCGGCATAAACAATGCCCTGGTGGCCGAATACCCACCTTTCAATCCTAGAGAGCATGTTGTCAAGCATTTTGCTTTCCAGGTATCGTGTGTGGCGGGCCTTGGGTGCAGGAAAGTAGCTGAGCGCTGCAGGTAGTAATATGAATGAAATGAAGAAAATCACCATGATGCTGACGCCTGCTACCGCACCAAACTCTTTCAGGATGGCACTTTTGGTGAGTGCAAACACCGCGAAGCCAATGGCCGCTGTGATATTGCAAAACAAAGTGACCACACCCATGCGTCCCACCATTTCGGCCAGGGATTCTTTTTTATCACCCGTTTTTAAATAGCCCGTATGATATTTATTCAGAAAATAGATGCAGTTGGGAACGCCGATCACCACAATTAGCGGGGGAATCAGCGCATTTAGAATGGTGATGCGGTATCCAAACAGGTGAATGAGCGCCAGGCTCCATATTACGCCGATGATCACGACTGCGAGAGACAATAGCGTTGTACTTACGGAGCGGAAGAAGAGAAACAGGATGATGGCTGAGAGCAAAACAGAGCCAACAAGAAACAACTGCATTTCTTTGGCAATGCGCGTGGCAATATTATTCCTGATCAGCGGCAATCCGCTCAAGTGCACGTCCACACTGTTTTGCGCGCCATACAACCTAGCCGCTGCCTCGATATCGCCTACTGCCTTTGTTCGGTTCTTTGAGTTCAGGATGTCTTTGTTGATGCGCACGCCCATCAGGTACGCATGGGTGTTAGGATTGTACAGCAAACCTTTGTAGAAAGGAAGATTCAGAAATGCGCGCTGGCAGCTGTCAATCTCTTCCTGCGAATTAGCCGTGACGGGAAAAATAATCTGCGACTTAAGTTTTAAAGTATTGGAATCCTTGATGAGGTTAATGGCTGAACAGATACTCAGCACGTCTTCTACGCCATAGGAATTACGCAATTGGTGATGCAGGGCTGAGTAAGCGTTATAACGCTCTTTCTGAAAAAGCTGGTTGGTTTGAATGCCGATCACCAGCAAATTACCGTCTTCGCCATATTGCTTCTTAAATGCCAGGTATTCCTGGTATTGGGGATCGTCCGTGGGAATGGCGCGAACAAAATCGTAACTCAGTTGAACCTTGCTTGCGAACCAGGCCATTACGACTGTACTGAGGAACAAAAATATCAGAAGGGGTAAACGGTAACGGAGTACGAGATGACCCAGGCTTTTCCACATGCGAATTAGATTAAATGATCCGGTTCAAATTGTAGGCAAAGAAACTTAATTTGGCTTGGATTATGAATTTAATGCGGCAATACTACCTGGACAGTAGTATAAATTTAGTGCCAGCCCATTGTGCATTAACAATATTCAAAAAATAAGGCAGTATCATTCATGCTCCACAATACCGCAGGCATCGTATTAAGAAACATTAAATACGGGGAAACCTCTGTGGTGGCTACCATTTTCACGGAATTATTCGGTGTACAGTCTTACCTCATCAATGGCATTCGTGTGTCGTCGCCCAAATCGGCACCAAAGGCAGGCATGTTGCAACCCGCCTGCATTTTGGACATGGTCGTTTACCACAACGAACTAAAGAACCTGCAGAGGGTGAAAGAATTCAAATGGAAATTCCTGTATCAGCGTATTTATTTCGACGTGCGAAAGAATGCGGTTGCGCTGTTCATGGTTGAATTGCTCACGCGTTGTTTAAAACAACCCGAACCCCAACCCGATCTTTTTCATTTTTGTGAAGATGCCCTCGAGAACCTGGATCGTTGTGACGAATCGGTGACTGCCAATTTCCCACTCTATTTTATTCTTCACCTGGCGCATTTTTTTGGCTTCCGGATGAATGACGACTATTCGCCTAAAAGATCCATCCTGGATTTGGCCGAGGGAAATTTTGTGGAAGAAAAGCCGGCTCATCAATATTACCTGGAATCGAATTTGAGTGAGACGAGCTCGCAATTTTTAAAAGTAATGCAGCCGGATGAGCTGGCTCAAATAAAATTAAATCGGGAAACGCGAAAGCAATTGCTGCAGGCCTATGTTCATTATTACATGCTTCACCTGCCCGGCTTCGGCATACTGCGGTCCTTGCCTGTGTTGCAGGAGATTTTTTGATTGGCCTAAACCAATCGCCTGGACCGGCTTTCAGCAGACAGCCTGCCCCCTTTGATGTGGTCAATCTGGATTACGCCCGGCTTTTTTCCCTTCTGAAAACTTCCGAGATCCTTTTCCAGTCCGAGTGCATCCGCGCCGTTCAATGTTCCCCACCGCATTATTTCTGCGAGGGAAAGATGCGGGAAACTTTCCTGCATGGAATACACTTCTTTGCAAATATCCAATTGCCAATTGCTGCTGTAGCTGTCGGTACCGAGAATGATCTTGCAATTCTTTTTCCGGAGCATGTCTACCGGGGGCGTTTTGTTTTCGATGTACAGATTCGCATTGATGCAGAGGCAGTATACCAGATTGAGCCCATGATTAGCCGCCCAGGCATTGGCGAAGTCAACATCTTCTTCGGGCATATAGGTGTTGTGGACCAGCAGGATGGTTTGGCCGTTTTTGAAATGTGGCAGCCATGAGCGCAGGCTGCTTTTTCCGGTAACGGGAAAGGGCGATTTTGTGACGCCGAAAATGGCGAATAGTTTTAGAAGGTCGCCGCCGCCGGTTTTGTACAATTCATCTTCGGCGGGATGTTCCTGGTTGTGAATGGAGATGGTTTGTCCGGCTGAGGCTGAATTCAGCATTTCGAAAGTGAGCGGGCTTATGCTATAGGGCGCATGGGGTGTGAGCGTACTTAGATTGGGCCATTCCAGCTCCTCCTTGTGTTTCCACAGCACTTCGCCATAAAACTGCATAGCTTTCTGTGCACCGGCATCGGTAAAACTGAGTACTTCTATGAAACTGTCCCAAATGATCTTGCTTTTTCGTTTTACCGCCATGGCGTCGGTGGTATTGCAGATGTCACCTACGGCCATGATGCCGTTCAGGTCCATTTCCCGCTCTCCTTTTGCAATGGCTTCCTGTTTAACGCGGGGTTCGAAATCGCGTTTTGTAACAACAGAGCAAAGAAAATCGATGAGTCCGGTATGTGGTGGAATAACGTCTTTGAGGTGACTAAGCTCCAGGTGGCAATGGCCGTTGATCCAGCCGGGGGAAAGAATGCCGTCGATTTTTTCAATACCATCGCCAGCAGCTTCCAGGGAGGTGATTTCTATTATCGTTCCATCTTCTTCTGTAACCAGCACCCGACTGGCATCCAGCATCTCATTGCCGGTAAAAAGCTGATCGCCATTGAATTTTCTGAACATCTTCCTGCCTTTTGAATTATTTTTGCCATCCCGTAAGCGGGACTGAATATTAAAAATAGAATAAAATCTTCCCTTAGCGGAATTGTAAGATTGATATGATTGATAAACTGGAAGCCATAAAAGCAAAATTTGATGAGCTGGGTGTAGCACTCACCAATCCGAGTATTGTTGCCGATAACCGGAAATTCAGCCAAATGAGCAAGGAATACCGCAACCTGGAAAAGATTGTGATTGCCTACCGCAACTACATGAAACTGTTGGATACCATTTCATTTAATCGCGAAGTATTGAATGGAGACGACGAAGAAATGAGGGAACTGGCCAAGGTTGAGTTGCCGCAACTTGAAACGGAGAAAACGGAGAAAGAAGCTGCCATCAGGCAATTGTTAATTCCGAAGGATCCCCAGGACGATAAGAACGCAATTTTAGAGATCCGCGCAGGTACCGGGGGTGATGAAGCTTCTCTGTTCGCGGGCGACCTGGTAAGAATGTATATCAGGTACTGTGAAAGAAGGGGCTGGAAAACGGCGATACTCAGCGAAAGCGAAGGCACCGTGGGAGGCTATAAAGAAGTGCAGGTAGAAGTGACGGGGGATGAAGTGTACGGCACACTGAAATTTGAAAGCGGTGTACATCGCGTGCAGCGGGTACCCGACACCGAAGCCAGCGGACGTGTACACACCAGCGCAGCAACCGTTGCGGTGATGCCGGAAGCGGAAGAAGTGGATTTTGAATTGCGCGAAGCCGATGTAAAAATGGATACTGCGAGAAGCGGCGGCGCGGGTGGACAAAACGTGAACAAGGTAGAAACAAAAGTGATCTTAACCCATATCCCAACCGGAACCGTCGTGATGTGTCAAACAGAAAGATCGCAGCTGGGAAACCGGGAGAAGGCCATGCAGATGATGCGAACCAAATTATACGAAGAGCAGGTACGCAAACAGGAAGAAGAAATTGCAAGGCATCGCAAGAGTTTGGTGAGTACCGGCGATCGTTCTGCAAAAATCAGGACCTACAATTTCCCCCAGGGCCGTGTTACTGATCATCGCATCGGCCTGACCGTTTACAATCTCGATGATGTGCTGAATGGAAATATCCAGGAATTCGTGGATGCGCTTCAGTTCGCTGAAAATGCCGAAAAGCTGGCACAACAAAACTAAAGGGCTTTGCTTCTTTGCGTGAAGACTTCGTACCTTACCAGGAATCATTAAACCTTCATACTATGCTCGACAATTTGCTAAACCTGGTAAAGGAATTTTCTGGCGATGCCGTGGTAAACAACCCGAACATTCCTAATGAACAGAACGACGCCGTAGTAGCCACTGCTTCGCAATCAATTGCAGGTGGATTACAAAATGCCATTTCAGGTGGCGGATTTAAAGATGTACTAAACCTGCTCGGTGGCAAGGGCGGTGATTTGGGATCCAACCCTGTCGCACAAAATCTCAACAGCAATCTCATCACCGACCTGATGAACAAATTCAATTTAAATTCCGGAACGGCTAGTCAGGTGGCCGGCGGATTACTACCCAGCGTACTTTCAAGCCTCATACAACGAACCAACGATCCAAACAACAGCACTTTCAATTTGAGTGGCCTGATGAACTCCCTCACGGGTGGAAAAACATCCGGACTAAACCTTCAGTCGCTGCTGGACCGCGATGGGGATGGCGATACCGACATGCAGGATATCGCCGCACTCTTTTCCGGCGGTGGAACCAAGGCAAATGCAGGCGGTGGATTGATGGACATGTTGAAGGGTGTGGTGGGAAATTAGTTCCCCGGCATTTCCTCAGTTACAGAAAGTTGTCTGGAGAATTCCTTTCACAAAACATTAAGAGGAAAGCTGCAACCCTTTTCTTCCGATCATCGTTTATATATGTGTAGACCGTTATCAATGCGGTGTTTGAAATAGAGGCGATACAATTTTGGCAAGTGCGGAGACGTTCTTAATTACAGATTCATTAACAGTATCGCTTTAAACCTTGGCATCTGGTTTGCGTCTACTATATAAGTAATTTAAAGCAGTCAATTTTCTCATAAGCAGTTAGTTTTGGTTACGACCCCTGTTTCTACAGGGGTTTTTTTATTGCTTGATTTTCAAGTCGGTTTGAGGATTGGCGGCTGTTTTTCCCTTCTTTCCAAACCATCTGAAACACAGCAGCATGGCGGCAAATGCGCCCGAGACATCTGCGAGGATGTCGTAATAATCGAAATGCCTGTCAACCAATACGTAACGCTGAAAATATTCCATTCCTATTCCATATATCGACGATAGCAGAAAAAAAAGAATGATTACCCGGCTGAAAGACCAGCCCGGAAATCTTGCCGATAAATACCTGATCCACAAATACACAAATCCGCCAAACAACCCGAAATGAACCAGCTTGTCGAAGTTGGGAATGGGGAACTTGTTTTCGCTGGGAAGCGAACTGGCGGGAAGCGTGAGTAAAATAAAAATAATGACCGACCAGGTTATGGCCGGCCAGGAATGGTTAAGGACTTTTAGGGGCTTCATCGCCATATTATGCACCCACCAGGTCCTGGTAGGCTTTGGCGTCTAATAATTCCTTCAGTTCGTCGGGTGTTTCAATGGTCATCTTCACCATCCATCCCGCTCCATAAGGATCGTTGTTAACGAGTTCGGGTTGCGCTTCCAATTCGGGATTTAATTCGCTGATAGTTCCGGAAATGGGCAGGAAAAGATCGCTTACCGTTTTCACCGCTTCCACCGTTCCAAAAACCGATTCCTTTGCAAGCGGCTTTCCGATAGATTCCACTTCCACGTAAACAATGTCACCCAATTCGCGCTGCGCGTAATCGGTAATTCCAACTGTCGCAACATTTCCTTCCACCAAAACCCACTCGTGATCTTTGGTATAGCGTAAATTGTCCGGAAAATTCATGGTTATTTTTTTAGGTATTATGCAAAGTAAAGAAAAATTAAAACCCGCCCTCTTCGAAATAAAGCAAAATATGATCCTTTAAAAAATTCTCCTGCTCGGGCAGATTCATGTTGGGAACCTCCTTTAATTGGCGAAAATGAGGCCAACCATCAGCATCCACTTCTTCCATTTCATAAAAGCCGCTTTTCGACAAAAGCGTGCACACGGCAACATGCATCAAATCCTGCTTTTGTTCCTTGGTATATTTTTTTTTAATGCCTCCCAATTCCTGCATCCCGATCAGAAACAAAATGGTTTCCATATCGGGCTTTTTGCCAAATCGCTCATGCAGGCGCGCTTCAAGGTTCCACCACCGCTGTTGTAAATCGTTATCCGCGTTTATCATGGCGCAAAGATAAGTGAACAGGGCCGCTTGCTGTTGGGATGGTTGATTGGTTGATTGGGTTGATTTTTTAGTTGACCAGTTGATCGGTTGATCGGTTGACCGGTAAAATATAAAATCAAATTAATCAACTTAATCAACTTAATCAACCGAATCAACTTAATCAACCTGATCAACCTGATCAGCCCGATCAACCGATCAACCGATCAACCGATCAACCGATCAACCGATCAACTTGTCAACTCAATCAACCCAGTCAACCTAGTCAACCAAATCAACCCAATCAACCCCATAATTGAATTATTTTTATGTTATGGAAATTACACAAGGACCCTACACCATTAGCACCGATAAGCAAAGGCTCGACATCGCATATATTCATCATTTCCTCAGTGTTGAATCGTACTGGGCGGTAAATATTCCGCTTGCCGTGGTGCAAAAGGCCATTGCAGGATCGCTTTGCTTCGGCTTATATGATGGCGAAAAACAAATTGGCTTTTCCCGCATGATTACCGACTGCGCCACTTTCGCTTTTCTTGCGGACGTATTTGTTGACCCGGCTTACCGTGGTAAGGGCTTGTCGAAATGGTTGATGGAAACCATCCTGGTCCAGCCGGAAATGCAGGGCCTGCGGCGAATTGCACTCACTACGCGTGACGCACATACGCTTTATTCGCAGTATGGCTTCAAGGCGCTCGACAACGTCGACAGGTGGATGATCATCCACAACCCCAATGTTTATAAAGGCAAATAAGACTATTTTCGCGGCTAAATCGAATATCGATGTTACAGGTTAGTTTCATCAGGAATAATCCAGACCTGGTTAAAAAGAAATTGGCGCTTAAGAATTTCACCGACACAAGTATCGTGGATCAGATTGTGGGATTGGATGATGAGCGCAGAAAATTGCAGCTGGAAAATGACAACACACTTTCCGGATTAAATACCGCTGCCAAAAATATTGGGCAGTTAATGGCGAAGGGACAAAAAGAAGAAGCCGAAAAATTGAAGCAGGAGGTGGCCGCCCTAAAAGCCGCTCTCGAACCCGTGGCAGCCAGGCTGGCTGAAGCAGAGCAAAACCTGCAAACGGCGTTGTTGAAATTACCCAATCTTCCTTCCGACCTGGTACCACCTGGTAAATCACCGGCAGATAATGTAACGGTACGGGAGGGTGGCACCATTCCCAAACTACACGCCGGCGCCGTTCCACATTGGGACCTGGCCAAAAAATACGACATCATTGATTTTGAGCTGGGCAATAAAATTACGGGCAGTGGATTTCCCGTATATAAAGGCAAGGGTGCGAAATTACAACGCGCCATGATTCAGTGTTTTCTTGACTACAATACCGCCGCTGGCTACACGGAGTTCATGCCGCCGCACATGGTAAACGAAGCTTCTGCTTTCGGCACCGGTCAGTTGCCCGACAAAGAAGGGCAGATGTACTATGTGAAAGAAGATGATTTTTACCTGATCCCAACCGCCGAAGTTCCCGTGACGAATATTTATCGCGACAGTATTTTAAAAGAATCTGATTTTCCTGTTCGCATGACGGCCTATACGCCCTGCTTCAGAAGAGAAGCCGGTAGCTATGGAAAAGACGTGCGTGGTTTGAACCGGTTGCACCAGTTCGATAAAGTAGAGATTGTGCAATTGGTAAAACCAGAATTAAGTTATGCGGTATTGGATGAAATGGTAGTGCACGTTGAAAACCTCATTAAGAAACTTCAACTACCCTATCGTATACTTCGGTTATGCGGCGGCGATATGGGCTTTGCATCTGCCCTTACCTACGATTTTGAAGTGTTTAGTGCTGCCCAGGAAAAATGGCTGGAAGTAAGTTCCGTTACCAATTTTGA
>Ga0163162_10000613_pt1 | contig 33079 bp, 32 predicted proteins | sample S55metaG_FD_115310 | JGI IMG/M metagenome (GOLD analysis project Ga0163162, IMG submission 115310) | Switchgrass rhizosphere microbial communities from Kellogg Biological Station, Michigan, USA - S5-5 metaG | ecosystem: Host-associated > Plants > Roots > Rhizosphere > Soil | place: USA... | reverse complement strand
GCTAGGAGGCGAGAGTAGCGGCGCTGGACGATCTCGCGCATGGAGGCGAAGTCGTCGACGCCGGTGACGGTGCGGACCTGGAATTTGCGGTAGTCGGACTTCTTCATGGAGCCGTCTTCCCAGACGACCATGGAGGCGACGGTTTCGGCTCCCTGGATGTGGGAGATGTCGAAGCACTCAATGCGCCGGGGGAGCTCTTCGAGGGTTAGGGCGTCCTGTAGGGACTGGGCGATGGCTTTTTGCGATGGGATGAGGACGCGGAAGCGCTGGTCGTAGGACTGCTTGGCGTTTTGGGAGACGAGGTCGACGAGAGAACGCTTTTCACCGCGTTGCGGCGCGGCGATGTCGACGCGATGGCCGCCCTGTTTACTGAGGAGGTCGGCGAGGAGTGCGCGATCGGGGAAGTCGACGGGGACGAGGATGGAGCGGGGGACGTAGCCCTGGTCGAGGTAGAGCTGCTTGAGGAGGGCGGAGAAGAAGGTCGCGGGGCTGAAGGCAGTGGTTGATTGGACGACAGGGTCGGTAAGGGTGGAGTGCTCTTCGGCGTAGGGGATGTCGTCTGTGATTTCGGGGGCTGGGGTGTTTGGGTTGGGTTCGAGGGTTGGATCGTCTGTTGTGGCGGCATCGAGTGATGAAACAGCAGGCCCCTCCACTACGCTGCGCTCCGGTCGGGATGACACATCTGAGGAGGGGGCGTCGGAAGAATCTTCTTCAGGGACGGTTGTGTCCATGAGCTCGGGGAGGTCTTCCCAGAAGAAGTCGCGGCGGTCGACTATCTTGCCGGAGCGCATGTGGAAGAGGTTTACGGCGAGCATGTCATTTTCGTAGTGGAAGCCGAAGACGTCGGCGTCTTCGTTTTCAGTTGATGCGATGCGTTGCTTGTCCTGCATCTGGTGGACGGTGGTGATCTGGTCGCGGAGGCGGGCGGCGAGTTCGTACTGCTCGGATTCGGCGGCTATTGCCATGCGCTTTGTCAGGCGCTGCTCGAGCTCGCCGGGCTTGCCTTCGAGGAAGAGCTGGACGTCACGGATGGCCTGGCGGTAGTCGTCGGGTGTGGTGAAGCCTTCGACGCATGGGCCGAGGCAGCGTTTGATGTAGTACTGCAGGCAGGCTCGGGGGTGGTAGCGGGAGAGATCGACCTTGCAGGAGGGGATGAGGAAGCTGCGGTGGATGAGGTCGACGAGGCGGTGCGCGAGGTTGCCGGGGAAGTAGGGACCGAAGTAGGCGGAGCCGTCGCGGCGAAGGCGACGGGTGACGAAGACCTTGGGGTAGCGGTCGGACATCGTGAGCTTGATGTAGGGGTAGGTCTTGTCGTCGCGGAGGAGGATGTTGAAGCGCGGCTTGCGCTGCTTGATGAGGTTGTTTTCAAGGGCAAGGGCCTCGTGCTCGTTGGCGACAGTGATGTATTCGACGTCGACGGCCTCGCGCATGAGCGAGCCAGTCTTGGCGTTGGCCTGAGAAGCTTCGAGGAAATAGGAACGGACGCGCGCGCGAAGGTTCTTGGCCTTGCCGACGTAGATGACCACGCCCTCGGCGTTTTTGTAGAGGTAACAGCCAGGGGAGGTGGGTAGCGTGCGGATTTTCTGGAGCAGGTCCATTACGTGAGAGAGGTACTGATTGTGAGTCGCTGCTGCGAGAGGGTTTACCTGACCAGTGTATTCGTCTTTTCGTCGCCGGGTTGGCCGAGTACATTTGACGCGGCTTCGAGGCAAAAGTTCCAGATGGAAGGTTGGGGCAGAGAACGAAGAATATGCAAATTATTGCTATAGATAATTGAAATAAATGGAGTTATGTTGGGAATTGTTTTGGCATGAGGATTGCTGTTCATCAAGTCGTAACGGATTGCAGACTTACTGCAACGAAGGAGATGACTCGATGAGCTCCAAAACGGTTTCGAAGTCTTTGTCAGAGATGAAGCTCGGTTCTGCCTGCATGGTTGCACTCACCGGAGCAACGTTGCTGGCGTTCACTACGGGTTGTTCCAGTAAGAATTATGTTCGCTCGCAGACAGCGCCGGTCATTCAGCAGACGAATGATCTAGACGCGAAGACGGCGAGCGACCACCGGACGATTGTGGATACGGATGAGCGTGCACAGAAGGGCATTGCTAAGGCCCAGGGGTCGGCGGACACAGCTGACCAGCACGCGATGGCTGCCGGGCAGTCGGCTAGTACGGCGGGCCAGTCGGCCCAGGAAGCCTACAACCGTGTAGACACGCTGAATGGTGTGATTACGAATCTGGATAACTACAAGTCGATCGGTGACGTGAGCGTGACGTTCGGATTCGACAAGGCGGCTTTGACGGCTTCGGATAAGAAGACGCTGGATGATTTTGCTGCGGGTCTGACTGACAAGCGCTCTTACATTTTGGCAGTGACCGGTGGAACGGACTCGACGGGTGATGCGAATTACAACTACGGTCTGAGCCAGCGCCGCGCCGATGCAGTCGTAAATTATCTTGCGGGCAAATACAACATTGCACCCCACAAGTTCTATCTCATTGGCATTGGTAAGGACCAGCAGGTAGCAAGCGACAGCACTGCTGCTGGACGAGCCAAGAATCGGCGAGTGGAAGTGAAGCTGATGACGAATATGGATCAGCAGGCGTCGGTTCGGTAAAGGATAGAAGTTTCTGCACGACCAATCTGCACGACCAACACGCCATGGGGCGCCGAGGCTGTATGCTGCGGCTCGCGCGCCTCAATCCTCTCTCAGCGGCGGCGGGGCAGCACTCTGCACGACCCTGTCGGCCACCCTCCTGAATAAGTGATTGTGGATTAGTTTTCTGTCGGCTCTTTGAGGCGAAGGTAGACTACGCCGAGAATAATCGACGTCAGAATGACCCAGAGAAACTGGTACCAGTAGAAGAAGGGGAAGCCGAAGAGTGCAGGTGTCGCGCGGGCGTAAATCTGCGGGAAGCAGAGGGCAAGATATGGGACGGAAAGCATCAGCCATGTTATCGGGCTGATTTTTTTTGTGCGCTGCGGCTGGCTTGATTCGGTACTCATTGGCTTATGGAGTGGATGCTATCACGCACGAGATGCGATTGCGGTGGACCTTCGAGTAAAGTGGAGCTATGGCGTCACACGGTAGCGAAGAGGCTGCGCGGAAGTTTCTGGAGTCCGTTGAGATTATGGCGCGGCTTCGCGGCCCGGGGGGGTGCCCCTGGGATCGGGAACAGACTTTTGACACCATTAAGCGCCACACACTGGAAGAGACGTATGAGGTCTTTGACGCGATCGAGCGTCGGGCTTGGCCGGAGTTGAAGGATGAGCTTGGCGACCTGCTGCTGCAAGTGCTGTTCTATGCACAGATGGCGGCAGAGGCGGGATATTTCACAATGAGTGACGTTGCCGCGAACCTGAATACGAAGCTGATTCGACGGCATCCGCACATCTTTGGCGATGTTGAGGCGAAGGACGCCGCGACGGTGCTGAAGAACTGGGAAGAGATCAAACGGGAAGAGAAGAAGACTGCGGGGTTGAGGGAGGGGAATACTTCGCTACTGGGGGATATTCCGCGATCTATGCCGGCCATGATGGAGGCGGGGAAGTTGGGGTCGCGCGCGGCTAAGGTGGGGTTTGACTGGCCCGACGTGAATGGGTTGTTTGCGAAGTTGGATGAGGAGGCCGGTGAACTGCGGGCTGAAGTGACGGCTGCAACTCCGGAGATCGAAGCAGAGCTTGGAGACCTGCTGTTTACTGCCGTGAACCTTGCCCGGCATTTGAAGGTGGATCCCGAGCAGGCTCTTCGAGGGGCGAATGCGAAGTTCCGGAGGAGGTTTGTTGCGATGGAAAGTGCAGCAGGAGGCCATGAGGGCCTTGCTTGTCGCAGTCCTGAGGAACTTGAGGCACTGTGGCTGGAGGCTAAAACTGCTCTGAGCGGTATGGATACTCTGAGATCGGAAGACCAAACGACGAGATGAGCACGATAGCAAAGGACAATTTGGAGATTCGGTCCCTGACGACACTGGAGCAGTTTGAGCGGTGCGTGGTTTTGCAGTTGGAGGTTTGGGGATACAGTGATGGCGACCTGATTCCGCGGCGCGTGTTTCTGGTGGCGCAAAGGATTGGGGGACAGGTACTAGGGGCCTTCGACGGGGATACAATTGTGGGGTTTGCGATGGCTCTGCCGGGATATCGGGATGGGCATGCGTATCTTCACTCGCATATGCTGGCGGTGCTGCCGGAGTACCGCAATTCGGGGCTCGGGCGGAGTTTGAAGCTGGCGCAGAGGGATGACGCGGTCGCGCGCGGGTTCGACCTGATGGAGTGGACGTTCGATCCGCTGGAGATCAAGAACGCCCACCTGAATATTGCCCGGCTGGGGGCGATCTGCAGGCGCTACAAGGCGGATTTTTATGGACCCTCGTCTTCTCCCTTGCAGGGCGGACTTCCGACGGATAGGCTATACGCGGAATGGTGGCTGAGGTCGCCGAGGGTGACGGGCACGTTACGTGGCGAAGATCAGCCGGTAGAAGTCATCGAACGCGTCACTGTCCCGCACACCATCTACCAGTGGAAGCAGGATCCCGAACACAGAGACATGGCACAGCGAGTGCAACTGGAGAACCGCATGGCGCTTCAGTCAGCGTTTGACCGTGGATTAGCGGTTGTGGGCTATGAACGCGACACGGAAGGGAACGGGACCTTTCTGCTGGGGCCGTGGAGTGATACAGAGCAGGGAGCCTGGAGCTCCGCAGCAAAATAAAAGCCACAGATGCGACAGAACTGATTTGGAAGGACGGGATTCTAAGATGCTGAACATCGATGCCATTCACATGCGCGAGATCAATATGCCCCTGGCATATCCGTTTGAGACGAGTTTTGGGCTTACAACGGGGCGGCGGATTTTGCTGATTGAACTCGAGAGCGAGGGCCTGACGGCCTGGGGAGAGTGTGTCGCCGGGGAGCATCCGTATTTCAGCGACGAGATGATCGACACGGCCTGGATCATCACGGAGACCGAGCTCGCTCCACGGCTGCTGGAGGCAGAGATTGAAGGTGGCGGCAGTGTTCCGGGACTGCTGAAGCAGGTGCGCGGACACAGAATGGCGAAGGCAGCGGTTGAAAACGCAGTGTGGGACCTGGAGGCGCAGGTCGAGAAGGTTCCGCTGGCAATGCTACTGGGGGGTACGCGAACGGTGATCCCCTGCGGCGTATCGATTGGGATTCAGCCTACGCTGCAACATCTGCTGGACAAGATCGAACTGGAGCTGGAGGCGGGGTACCAACGCATCAAGCTAAAGTGCAAGCCGGGCTGGGATAACCATATCTTTGAGGCGGTGCGGAAGCGGTGGCCGGAGATCATGCTGAGCTGCGACGCGAACTCGGCTTACAGGATGAAGGATTTTGATCATATCGCCTCGTGGGACCAGTTCAACCTGCTGATGGCAGAGCAGCCGTTGTGGTACGACGATTTTTATTTCCACTCGATGCTGCAGAAGCGAATTGAGACTTCGATCTGCCTGGATGAATCGATTCGCAACCGGCGCGATGCTCTGGCAGCGATCGATATGGAGTCTTGCAGGATTATCAATATCAAGGTCGGACGCGTGGGCGGCTTCAGCGAGGCGATTGCTGTGCATAATGTCGCCGAAGAGCGTGGGATTCCGGTGTGGTGTGGAGGGATGCTGGAGACTGGTATTGGGCGAGCGCACAATATTGCTTTGTCTTCGCTGAAGAACTTCACGCTGCCGGGTGATGTGTCAGCCTCGGCGCGGTATTGGGCACAAGACATCATCGAGCCCGAGGTGACGGTGAACAAGAAGGGCGAGATCACGGTTCCGACGGGAGTGGGGTCGGGATTTGCGGTTCTTCGCGATAGGATTGAAGACTTGACGGTTCGCCGGCAGACATTGCGCGCGAAGGCCCGCGTGACGGCTTAGCGGTCTAACGGGTCTAGTGCGTCGGCAAGGGTGTGTTGAGCAGCAGGTGTATGGCGTCCTGGTAGCTCATATCGGATATTGGCTGGAAGTTTGAGGCGTCGACGTCGGTTCTGACATTCAGGGTTTTAACCATGAGGGCGCGCACAGCCAGGCGCTCGATGAAGTGGGTGAAGATCCAGCGTCCGTTGCCTGCCTCGGCCTGTTCGATCACGAGTGTGCCGCCAGGATAGATGTGGGCGAGCATGCCCCAGCCGAAGTTGATTCCCTGAAAGATATTTCCTTCCATACGGAGGAGCTGCCGGGATTTGGAGTCGATCCAGGCGCGACCGCGGAGCCCGGTGAGTGCTTCGGCGGTGGTGGTGGGGGGATGGAACTTCGGGTTCGGCTCGTAGTCGATGACGATCTCAGTTAAGCCGGGATTTTTGCCCGTTTGCGGCTGTCCCGGGACGTAGGTGTAGATCATCGCGTCGGGCATAAGGCGCATGAGGGAGTCGGCGATCTTCTTGCCCGAATCGTTGGAGTGGGCGTGTTTAGCAAAGGCAGAGGGGTTGGCGAGCATGTCGTTGAGACGTTGGCGCTCGGCTTTATCCTGCTCTTCAGTGAGCGGTTTGCCATCACGGAGGATAAGACGGGCGACGGACCCGTCACGGCTTTCGATTACATCTCGGACTTGATCGCCTTTCGCGTCGACGACGTGCATGCGATAGCGGAGGTACGAACCCTTGTAATGCAGAGCATCGAGTTCGCGAGTTACCGTGTCGACGACCCACGAGCGCGGAGGAACTGCGAGAAGAGAGGCCGAGGGCTTTTCGCCGACGATGGCGCTGGTCTGAGCGGATGCTGAGGGGGTGATCGACGGAAGGAGGCAGAGAAAAGCCGCGAACAGAAGGTGTGCGGCGCAGCGACGTAGCACCACTGCGATGTCCAGCATGGGTTGTCTCGAGTCATGGCGCTGACTCCTGCGTTCAACGTTCACCCGCTGGACCTCGTTGTTAGAACTGATTCGCTGCACGCTCAAACAATGACTATCTTACGTATGACGTAGGGATTACCTCGAGAGTTTTCTGGTTTGCCTCCGGGCGAGGCCTTGGGTATAGTTCGGGCAAGGCGCACCAGCACTTCTATATTCGCCCGGAGAACCGAGAGAGCGCATGAAGCCACCAGAAGGATCCACCGTCATTGGCAAGTCTGTCACGATCAAGGGAGAACTTTCAGGCAACGAAGACCTGTACATGGACGGGAGCATCGAAGGAACAATCACTCTACCTGACAGCTCCCTGACCATTGGGCCGAACGCCCACGTTCTGGCGGATATTCGTGTCCGGGATGTGATCGTGTTTGGCAATGTTGCGGGGAACATGCATGCAACAGGACGGGTGGAGCTTCGTCACTCAGCTGTCGTGAATGGCGATATCTTCAGCGGTAGATTGTCGATTGAAGAGAACGCTCAGATCAAGGGCAAGGTAGAGTTGAAGGCTTCGGAGCAGAAGAGCGCTACGGCGACCGGGGCAACAACGAAGGCCGAACAGGATACGCTTGTGCTCGAGCCAAAGGCGTAGGCCGGGAAGGGAAGCGAAGATATGCGCAATCTCTTCGGCGGCGGCGAAGGCTCGAGCGCGTCTCGCGGGGACACGAGCCGGACTCCTCGACATTCGAGTGGATGGAAAGAGCTTCAGAAGCACTTGAAGTCGCGCGAATCGCTGCGCGTGCTGGACATCGGTCCAACTTCGTCCACGAATATCAACTATGTCACCAACCTGGGTCATAGTATTTATATGGCGAACCTGGTGGAGGAGGCTGCTAAACCGGAGTGGGTGATTCCTGGCGAAGGCAGTGAGGAACCGCGGTACGACGTGGAGAAGTTTCTTGCGACGAACCTGAATTTTTCCGGAAGAAAATTTGACGTCGTGATCCTATGGGACACGGCTGACTATCTGCCGGAGGTTTTGGTTGAACCGATCTTTGCGAGATTGCATGAAGTGATTGAGCCGGGTGGGCTGATGCTGGCCTTCTTCCATGCCACACCCGATGCGGGGACCGTGTTTTGCCGATATCACCTGACGGATACGGAGACGGTGGATATGCAGAAAGCCGGCAATTACCCGCTACTGCACATTTACAGCAATCGTAAGATTGAAAATCTATTACACGACTTCAGCACTTACCGGTTTTTTCTGGCCAAGGATAGTCTGCGCGAAGTGATTATTACGAGATAGCTGTTCCACGTAGAGCGAATTAGACATAAAAACGAGGCGCGAGCACCTGAGCTAATCAGAGAGTTCGCGCCTTTTGCAGTTCTAACGAAATTTCTACCTGGAAGCCTTGGAGGCAGTTTGCTTTCTGCGTTCAGCCCAGCGCTTCTTCATCGCGTCAGCGATTCGCTTGCGCCCTTCTGGACTTAGCTTGCGTTTGCGCTTGCCAGTCGATGCATTCACACTTCCCTTAGGGCGTCCAGGACCTGAACGGACTGGTTGCGAGGTGCCGGCAAGTAAAGCACGGGCCTGCTGCAACTTTAGAATTTGAGCGTCGATCTCGGCAATGATGCGGCTAACTTCCACTGAATACCTCCGGGGGTACATTTCAAGAAGAAATGTCGCGAGTTCTAGGTTAGTTCCTAAGTAGATATTTAACCCACGTATAACCATACAGAGCTATCCATTATCCGTAAATAAGAAGCGCATCTTACTTGGATAGTTTGGGCTCTGGTGATTGCTCAATTTGTTCGAAGGCTACATCAGGGGATGAGCGAATGGAGTAGCCGGGGCCGGACTCGTCCATGTCTTCGTAGTAAGTACTTCCAAGGGCGCGTTTGCTGCTTGAGCGTTCGATTGATTGACGCAGCCCCTGAAGTGTTGTCTGCTTATCTCGCGAAAACTCCGTCGCCATGCGGGTGAGCGCGTAGGTGATGATGTCGCTGTGGTGAAGGTCGCGCATGTCGGGAGAACGGCGAAGATTGAGCCAGAGACGGTGGACGAGCTGAACTTCGTCTGGGGTGATGGTCGGAGCGTGCGGCCCAATGTGGAAGCTAAGAGCTTCGCCGTCCGGTTTGATGACGTAGAAGGTGAACTGGCGCTTGGGTTCGGGGAGTGCTTCCCAGGCTTGACCTACGTGGTACGCCTGCTCCCCGGCCGTGAGCTTGCTTGAGAGACCTGATACAACGGCTGCTGCGTCGATGGAGTTAGCGGTCTGGACGAGAGCGGCGAAGATGTCACCGGCAGGAACGACCAGAAGAGAGATGTGCTTTCCGAAGCTTTCGGCGACGGAGACGGCCTTGGTGAAGAGCATCTGCTCGTGTTCGCTGAAGAGCTGCTCGGAAGCATCGACGTACTCGGGACCTCCCGCCCCCATCATTCTTGCAGCGAGGACAACGATGTCCTGCGCATCCGTATTGGTGTGTGTTAGCGCCCACTTGAGTGCAAACGGGGCGGCCGCGTCGCGCATCGTTACGACGACTGCGCCTGGGCGTATTTCAAGAGCCTCACAGCCGACTGTGTCCTGATGTTCAAGCTGGAAGTGTTCGCGCATCTGGCGCGTCGCAAGGTCGTGTCGCCGCTTGTTGTCTCGCTCAGAGAGACTGAAGATGACAAAAAAAGTAGCTGCGAAGATGATTCCACTTACCGTAGCTACGGATTTGGTAAGTAAATTGACTACGGCCGTAGAAAAGAGCACGAGAAAGACGGAGAGTAGGCCTAGAGGTATCTCTGTCTTGCCGATGTGGAAGTTCAGAGGAACTTTCCATCCGCGTTCGCCATGATACTTCCAGCGAAGGACAAGCATGGCGAGCGCATTGAAGGTGAAGCTCCAGATAACACCGAAGGCGTATGCTTCGCCGATAACCAGTACATTTCCGTGCGTGAGAAGGATGACGAGTAACTGCATTCCCGCGACCAGATTCACGATACGGTAACTGGTGCCATACTTCTTTTGTGGTTTACGGAACCAGTCGGTAAGTACGCCGTCTTCCGCGATGCGCATCAGCACACCGGTCGAACCTACGATGGCGGTGTTGACGGCTCCGCCGAGGATGAGGAAGCCAACCAGGACGACGAAGCCCCGGAAGATAAGTCGGAGTACCTCAGGACCGACCATGTACATGGCCATGCCGGCGATGAGGTTGTCGCGATAGACATGGACGCGGACGTCGTCGGGGATGATCATGACGGCGAGCAGTGAGCAGAGGCCTGTGAAGAAGAAGCTGTAGGTGGCGATGACGAGCGCCGCGCGTTTGAGGTTCTTGAGCTTTGGGTGCTCAATCTCTCGGTTGACCTGCGCGAGGGACTCCTCACCGCTCATTGCGAGGACAGAGTGTCCGAAGGCCATGATGACGCCGAAGAGTCCGAGGGAGGCGGCGAACTTCGTTCCCTTGAGGAAGCCGAGTGCGTCGGAGCTGAAGTGGAGATTAGCGGGAACCGGGAGCGGAGGAAGTTGTGCTCCGCGATGGAGGACGGTGAACGTTCCCCAGCAGAGGAGGATGACCACCATGACCGTGGTGATCTTCATAATGTCCAACGCGCGCTGGCTGGACTCTTCGATACCTTTGGTGTTTTGCCACCAGAAATAGATGGTGATGGTAGCTGCGATGGAGGCAGAGGCGATGTCCGGCCGGAGGTGAGGGGTGACGGCCCAGTGAAAGCGAACCGCAGAGTAGCTGGCCAGGTCGTTCAGCATGCCGACGATGTATTGGCCAGCCGAGACGCCCGATATGGGGCCGGTCAGGACGTAGTCGAACATCAGGGCGGAGACGCTGACTTTGGCGAAGGTGCTGCCTAGTGCTTCCTTGACGATGCGGTAGACGCCGCCACGGGTGAACATCGAACAGCTTTCGACGTAGACCGATCGGACGGCGTAGGCGAAGAAGACAACTCCGAGGATGAGCCACGGTGCGGCTTTTCCAACGGCTTCTTCGGCGAGGCCAGCGGCGTAGAAGGCGGAAGACCCTAAGTCATTGAGAACTATGGCGGCAGCGCGCCAGAAAGAGATAAAGGTAAGCATGACCGAGGACGCCACGACGAGGCGGACTCGGTTGGATTGCGGAACGATAGCTTTTTTTGTTGATGCCATTGATTGTGCGGACGCGCCCTTTAGGTATGTCTGCGTCCAGAAAAACCACCGTCCGTCAGCTCTTTAGTTTAGGAGGGAGCACCATCAGCGTCAATCGCTGAAGTTACGGCTGGCCTCTCTTCGTCGCTTGTAAAGATTTCCTGCAGATCATAGATGACAGTGACTAGTACAACGAGCATGGACCCAGCCATTCCTAAAAAGAAGAGCGGAACGAGGATTTTCGCGAGGAGGTGGAGGAGATGATCCATGCCGGGATCTATTGTAGTCCCACGAAGTGCCGATGGTAGACTCAAGGCGCGATGCGACTTATCCCTGCCCGGCTCTGGGCTCTGGCCGCGCTGTCAGGCATTCTGCAGGTTCTTCCGTTTCCAATTGCCGGTCCGGTTCCGGTGTGGCGTACCGCGCTGTGCTGGGTGGCGATTCTGCCGCTCCTTTGGGCTTTAGCGGGTGAGAGCCGGGGTGGTGAGCGGCTTTCGGTAAGGCAGAGCACGAGCCTGGGGTACCTGTGCGGTTTCGTATGGTACCTGGGGAACTGCTACTGGATTTACCAGACGATGTATTTGTACGGGGGCCTGGATAAGCCAGTAGCTGCGGGCATTCTTGTGCTGTTCTGCCTGTACCTCGGGCTTTATCATGCGCTGTTTGGTGGACTGTTTGGCGCGCTTCGCGCTTATTTTGGAACTCAGGGCGCGCTGTTGCTGAGTCCATTTGCGTGGGTAGCGGTTGAGCTGGCCCGTGCAAGGATCACAGGGTTGCCGTGGGACCTGTTAGGCATCGCGCAGGTGGATAACCCAGTGTTGACGCGTCTCGCGCCTCTTACGGGAGCGTATGGGTTGTCTTTCGTGATTGCGCTGGTGAATGCGCTGTGGCTGGTTCGTATCCAGATTCGCGAGAGACGATTTACTCGGCTGGTTCTCACGATTGCGGGAGTCGTGCTCGTCGTGGCATACGTCATCGGGTTGAGAAAGATTCAGACTTCGCGACAAACGCAGGCAACTGCTATGGCGACGCTGGTGCAGGAGAACCTTGAGGTGGGTGCTGCGGTGAAGGGGCCGGAGCCGTCGGAGAAGGAGTTGCTGGAGTCGTTCGTGTATCTGAGCCGGTATCCGGGGGAGAAGATGTTTCTGGGGATTCCGGAGTTGAAGGGAACACAAACAGTGACAATGCTGACGCCTGGCCCGCGGAAGTCGGAACTGATTGTGTGGCCTGAATCGCCGGCACCGTTTCAGGAGAATGATCCGACGTTTCGGGAGGCGATGTCGGCGCTGGCAAAGGATGCTGGCACACCGGTGATTGTGGGCAATATCGGAATCGATCGCACGACGGCAAATGCACGCGGGTATTACCTGTTCAATTCGGCGTCGTTCGTTACGCCGCAGGGGGAGTTTGCCGGGCGCTATGACAAGATGCACCTAGTGCCGTTCGGGGAATATGTGCCGTTCAAAGACCTGTTCTTTTTTGCCCAGAACCTGCTTCATGAGGCCGGTACCTTTGATGCGGGTTCGCGTCGCTCAGTATTTGAGGTAAATGGTCATCGCTACGGGACGTTTATTTGCTACGAGTCAATCTTTGGAGACGAGGTACGGCAGTTTGTGGAGCAGGGAGCGGATGTTCTGATCAACATCTCGAACGATGGATGGTACGGAGATACGAGTGCGCCCTGGCAGCATCTGAATATGGTCCGGATGCGAGCGATTGAAAACCATCGCTGGGTGCTGCGGGCCACGAATACCGGTGTGACGGGGTCGGTCGATCCGTATGGCAGGGTGGTAGAGGCTGCTCCGCGCCATGTGCGGACGAGTGTGCGGGTAGGATTCGGGTATGAGAGCGGTCTGACGTTTTATACGGCGTATGGCGACCTGTTCGCGTATGGATGCGCGTTGGTTACTGCGCTTGCGCTGGGGTTCAGCCTGCGAACGAGGTTTGCCGTAAACTAAACCTATGCTGAGTGATCTGGAATACACGTACTCCCCGGTGCGCGAACGAGTTCGCGATCTGCGGGAGTATCTTTGACTCGCCCCGCCTTCGTCGTGAACTAGCCATTATTGAAGAGAAAACGTCTGATCCAGCCGTCTGGGCAGATCCTGCGAAGTCGCAGCCATTGATGCGTGAGCGTAAACGGCTCGAGAATCTGCTGGCTGACGATGCGGAACTGGCACGCCGCTCGGACGATATCGAAGCGTATTTCGAGCTTGCCCGAGAGGGTGAGGACACAGAGGGTGAGCTGGCGCGTGAGATTCCAGCTCTGATTGAGTTTTCGGAGAAGCTTGAGTCAAAGACGATGCTCTCTGAGGAGACCGACCCGCTGAATGCGATTGTTGTTGTTCATCCAGGGGCGGGGGGAACGGAGTCGCAGGACTGGGCCGAGATGCTGATGCGGATGTATATCCGATGGGGCGAGCGGCAGAACTTCAAGGTGGAGATCAACGAAGTTCAGGATGGGGATGAGGCCGGCATCAAGTCCGCTACATTCACTATCTCTGGCGATTTTGCGTATGGTCTGTTGTCGGGGGAGACGGGAGTTCACAGGCTGGTGCGAATCTCTCCATTTGATTCGGCGAAGAGGCGGCATACGAGCTTTGCTTCAGTATTTGTTTCGCCTGAGATTGATGACACGATTGTGATCGATATCAAGCCGGAGGATCTTCGGATTGATACGTATCGCTCGGGGGGCAAGGGCGGCCAGCATGTGAATACGACGGATTCGGCGGTACGGATTACGCATATTCCGACGGGCCTGGTGGCAGGGTGCCAGAATGAACGTTCGCAACACAAGAACAAAGAGAAGGCGATGAAGCTTCTGCGCTCGCGCTTGTATGAGTACGAGTTGGATAAGAAGAAGGCTATAAGCAAGAAGCTGGAAGATTCGAAGCGCGACATCAATTTTGGGTCGCAGATTCGCAACTACGTGATGCAGCCGTACAGGATGGTGAAGGATCTGAGGACGCGGGTCGAGGGTGGCGATGTGGATCGCGTTCTGGACGGAGACCTGGAGCCATTTATTCGCGCGTATCTGAAGATGAGACGCGAGGGCGGAGTTCCGGCTGTTGTGGGTGCGGATGATGACCTGTAGAGGTTTTTAGGGGTTCTATAGGTCAGAATTCGCTGGTATCTCGAGATGCTGCAGTTGATACTCGGGCTATGAATGGCCTGGTAACTTCTACTGCGGTGAAGCCGGACTATGGGATTGACGCGCCGGCAGTGCTTCGTAATCTCTTTCTCTTTGGTGCTGGGTGCGTTGTGCTCGGCATTGTTCTCCCTCCGGTGGTTCATGTGGGCGTGGTCGCGTTGCGAACACGCCCGACGTTTTTGTGGACGGGTGGATTCCTGTTGGTAGAGGCGTGTCTCTATCTCCTCTATGTGAAGGTGGGAAAGTTTCATCACAGGGACTTCATGTTGTCGTTGTATCCGTGGAAGGGTGATGAGAGAGTTCTGGACGTGGGATGTGGGCGGGGGCTTCTGCTGGTGGGAGCCGCAAAGAGGCTGACGGCGGGCGGCCATGCGACGGGAATTGATATCTGGTCGACAGAGGACCTTTCGGGGAATGCTGCAGAGGCAACGGAGCAGAATCTTGCTATTGAAGGAGTCGTTGCGCGGTGCACGCTGATCAGCGAATCGGCAGCGGAGATGTCTTTTGCCGATGGTTCCTTCGATGTGGTGGTCTCAAACCTCTGTTTGCACAATCTTTATGATCGGGAGATACGGAGGGCGGCACTGGCACACATAGTGCGGGTATTGCGGCCGGGTGGGGTAGCGTTGCTGTCGGACTACAAGCTGACTGGGGAGTATGCCGATCTGCTGAGGGGGAGTGGATTTACGGTGGAGAAGAGACGTGGAGGCATGTTAACGACGTTTCCTCCGCTGACGGTGGTTGTCGCACGCAAGCCTTTGTGACCACACGGAACCCGAGCGCATCCAACTCCAGTGGCTAAAGGAGAGGTTTGATGGCAAAGGCGAAGGAGACGAGGGCGGGGGCAGATGAGGAGATTCTCAAGCAGCTTCTTGCCCTGTTGCGAGGCGGACAAGCACATGCGACGTTCGATGAAGTTGTGAAGGATTTTCCGGCGAAGCATCGAGGAACGGTTCCAGATGGACTGCCTTACTCGGCTTGGCAGATTCTTGAGCATCTGCGAATTACGCAGCGCGACATTCTGGATTTCAGCGCACCGCCAACGGGTGGGTATCAGCCGATCGAATGGCCGGAAGGATACTGGCCAAAGTCTCCGGAGCCGCCGTCGGCGCATGCGTGGGATGTTTCCGTTGCTGCGATCCGCAAGGATCTTGAAGCGTTCGAGGGACTGATCACTCGGCAAGAGGCTGACCTGTACAAACCATTCCGGTGGGGAGAGGGACAGAATCTATTGCGCGAGGCACTGTTGGTTGCTGACCACAATGCATATCACCTCGGGGAACTTGTAGTTCTGCGTAGGCTGCTGGGAATTTGGGGCAAGTAGACTTGTTTATGGAGATGGAACGATGAATGAGCGGGAGGTTATCCGCGCAATGCTTGGTCACCCACCTGCGGAGCCGCGGACGATTGCGGTTGTGGGGCTCTCGGATAAGCCGGACAGGCCTAGCCACTATGTGTCTGCTTACATGCAGGAGAATGGCTACCGGATTATCCCGGTCAATCAGCAGGTGGAAACCGTTCTGGGAGAGCGGGTATACGACTCGCTCGCTGAACTGCCGGAGAAGCCAGATGTTGTGAATGTGTTTCGCCTGCCGAAGTTTATTCCGGGGATTGTGGAAGAGATGCTGGAATTGGGATTGAAGAACATCTGGATTCAGCAGGGCATTATCAACATGGAAGCGGCACAGAAGGCGGAGTCTGGCGGTATCAAGGTCGTGATGGACCGGTGCATTATGGTAGAGCACCAGCGGTCCGGGCTTTCCTAACGGTTTCGCATCCGTCGAACAGACCACCTACAATTGAGGTTTATGAAGATTCGTCGTCATATTGTTACTTTCCTTCTCCTCGTCTGCGCTGTACTTGGTGGTAGGCTCGCGTCTGCGCAAATTCAGGTGGTTGGTGACGGCGGTCCCGGGCCGGTGAAGGCGCAACATCTGACGGTCGAGCTGGTTTCGTTGGCTCCCTCGATTGCCCCCGGCAGCACGCTGGATGTGGGGTTGGTGATTACTCTGGAAGAGAAGTGGCACGTTTACTGGATTAATGCCGGCGATTCGGGCGAGCCGCCGAAGATCAACTGGACATTGCCGAAGGGAATCACTGCAGGCCCGATGCGGTTTCCGATCCCGACGAGGCTTCCGCTGGGTCCGTTGATGGACTTCGGGTATGAGGATGAAGTTGCGTTTCCGGTACAGCTTAGCGCGGCAAAGAATCTGACACCGGGGCCAATCCACCTGGACGCGAAGGTGGACTGGCTGGTGTGCCGTGAGGTCTGCATTCCAGGCAAAGCGCATCTTGGATTGAACCTTACTGTCGATCCGAAGGCAGTTGTTCCGACGCAGCCTGTCGGTGCCATAGGTGAGGCGTTGGCATTGTTGCCGAAGCCACTTGATCCAGGGATGAAGCTTAAGATTACGGGCGGCAAGAATGAGTTTGTGCTGGACCTGGTGACTGGCGAGCGGATTACGGATGCCGAATTTTATCCGTTTGACCAGGAGCAGATTGCAAATGCGGGTGATCAGGACGTTGAGCCATTGCCGGATGGTGTTCGGCTGCGCGTTCCACGCGCTCCCGAACTGACGAAGCTGCCGGCGCAGCTACATGGTGTGTTCAAGCTCGATGATGAACACGCCTATGAAGTGACGGCACCCGTTGTTGCAGGTGAGATTCCTAAGGCTACAGGAAAAGGATTGGTTCCTCCTGCCGCAAAGGAGCTGACTGTATTTGCGGCGGTAGGGCTGGCCTTTGTCGGGGGAATCATTCTGAACCTGATGCCGTGTGTCTTTCCGGTGCTGTTTCTTAAAGGCTTGTCGCTGGTGCAGTCGTCGAACGAGGAACGTGCACGCATACGGAGCCATGGGCTTGTGTATGCGCTTGGTATCCTCGTATCTTTTTGGGCAATCGTTGCAGCGCTTTTGATTTTTCGTGCAGGGGGCAATCAGGCGGGATGGGGCTTCCAGTTGCAGTCGCCAACATTCCTCGCGATTCTCGCAGCGGGAATCTTCTTCTTTGCTCTGTCTCTTGCGGGACTCTTCGATATCGGGCTTTCGCTCACGAGCGTTGGCGGGGAGCTGGCTCAGAAGCAGGGTTATACCGGGAGCTTCTTTACGGGTGTGCTGGCTACGGTCGTAGCCACGCCCTGTACTGCCCCCTTCATGGGAGCTGCCATTGGCTTTGCGCTGGCACAATCGGGGTGGATTACGTTCGCGGTCTTCACGGCGCTGGCATTGGGACTTGCGGCTCCGTACCTCCTGCTAAGCTTCCAGCCGGCGTGGACGCGTCTGCTGCCACGGCCGGGCGCCTGGATGGAGGTCTTTAAGCAGGTCACGGCGATCATCTTCTTCGCAACAGTGATCTGGCTGGCCTACGTCTATGGCAACCTGTTCCCTGCGGGACAGGGCGTCTACCATGTTGCTCTGCTGCTGACGTGCTTCCTTCTTCTCACAATGGCAGGATGGGTTCTGGGCAAGTGGCCTGCGCGGTGGTCCAGTTCGATTGCTGCCATTCTGATTGGTGTGCTTGCCTTCACGGTTCCGCTTTATCAGCCGAAGGATACTACTCTGAGATGGGAGCCCTATTCGCAGCAGACGCTGGACCAGGCGCGCGCCGGGGGCCATGCGGTGTTTATCGACTTTACTGCTGCATGGTGCCTTAGCTGTCAGGTGAATGAGCGTCTCGTGCTGCGCTCGCCTGAGGTGCAGCGTCAGTTTGCGGAGAACAAAATCACACTGATGAAGGCAGACTGGACCCAGTACGACCCGGAGATCACCAAGCAACTTGCTTTAGTTGGACGGAGTGGAGTTCCAACGTATGTTATCTATCCAGCGAAAGGTGAGGCTGATGTCTTGCCTGAGTTGTTGACGAAGGATGTTGTTCTTAACGCTCTCAAAAAGGTGTCGGCTAAATGAACTCGGTGCTCTCTGATGAGGAACAGATTCGCGCCCTGATCGATACGTGGTCCCTCGCGACGCGGGCCGGCGACCTGACTGCGATTCTAAACTTGATGACCGACGATGTTGTCTTTCTGACTGCGGGCTCTATACCGATGCGGCGGGAAGACTTTGTTGCAGCGTTCAACGCCATGAGCGGTGCAGTCGATATTGAGGGCCGTTCGAATGTCCAGGAGATCACGGTCACCGGAGACCTCGCTGTGTGCTGGAATCTGCTTGAAGTGCAGATTACGCCGCAGGAGGGTGGGGCTACGGTCAGGCGTGCGGGGAATACCCTTACGGTGTTTCGCCGGGGAGACGATGGGAAGTGGCGTATCTGGCGCGATGCCAACATGCTTGCGCCGGCATAGAGTGACGACTGGCATTGCATGCCGCGCTGGTTCGGACGCACAATATTGGCGGAGGTGACTTTATGTTGAATCGCCATCTTCTTTCCATCGCACTTGGTCTCGTAACTCTGCCTGCTCTTGCCCTGACACCGGGGGCGCCTGCGCCGGATTTCAAGGGCACTGATTCGAATGGCGGGACGCACACACTTTCGCAGTATCGGGGTAAGTATGTCGTTCTGGAGTGGGCGAACAAAGGGTGCCCCTATGACCAGAAGCATTATCTGAGCGGCAACATGGAGTCGTTGCAGAAGGAGTGGACCAGCAAGGGAGTGGTCTGGCTTTCGGTGATTTCATCTGCTCCTGGCGAGCAGGGAAGCGTAACAGCGACTGAGGAGAACCAGTACCTGAAGACGATGAAGGCCGCACCAACTGCAGCTCTTCTGGATGCGGATGGCACGATTGGGCATCTCTATCAGGCGAAGACGACGCCCCATATCTTTGTAATCGATCCACAGGGCAAGTTGATCTATCAGGGTGCGATCGATGACAAGCCAACGACCGATCAGGCCGATGTTAAGACGGCGCACAACTATCTGAATGATGCGCTTAATTCGGCGATGTCGGGAAAGCCGGTGCCAGTTGCGACTACACGTCCATATGGCTGTTCGGTGAAGTACAGGGACTGAGAACTATTTGCGTTTTTCTGACTTGATGCGCGCGATCTCTTCCATCCGTTGCGCCAATAATTTTTCGCGGCCCTCGTTCGTCGGGTGGTAGTACTGACGTCCGGCGAGTGAGGGTGGCAGACACTCCATGTCGGCGACCCGGCCTTCTACGTCGTGGGCGTATTGGTAGCCTCTGCCGTAGTCGAGTTCCTTCATCAGCCTGGTCGGGGCGTTGCGCAGGTGCAGGGGGACAGGTTCCGCGGCAGTGGCCTGAATGTCGCCACGTACTGTGTTGTACGCGGTGTAGACTGCATTCGATTTTGGTGCGAGTGCGAGGTAGACAACGGCCTGCGCCAGTGCGAGTTCGCCCTCGGGGTGACCGAGGAAGTGCATTGCATCCTTGGCAGAAAGGCAGAGGTTGAGCGCTTCCGGCGCGGCGAGGCCGATATCCTCGACTGCCATCCGGACAACGCGGCGAGCGACGTACATGGGATCTTCGCCAGCCTCGAGCATCCGGCCCAGCCAGTAGAGTGCGGCGTCAGCATCGGAGTTGCGAACGCTCTTATGGAGGGCGGAGATGATGTCGTAGTGCTGCTCACCATGCTTGTCGTAGAGCAGGACACGCCGTTGGAGGGCTTCGGCGGCAATGTCTCTGGTTAGGAGATGTTCGTTGCGGCCCTGAACAAGGCGTGCGGAGACATCGAGCGCGTTCAGGGCGTTGCGGGCATCGCCGCTGGAGTATGAAGCGATCGTGGCGAGGGCGTCGTCTTCAGCTGTGATACTCAGGGAGCCGAGGCCACGGTCTGTGTCGGCCAGAGCACGGCGGAGCAAGGCGACGATCTGGTCTTCAGTAAGTGCAACCAATGTGTAGACGCGGCACCGCGAGAGCAAGGCAGCGATGATCTCGAAGGATGGGTTTTCGGTTGTGGCGCCGATGAGGCGGATGGTTCCACGCTCGACGTAGGGGAGGAAAGCATCCTGCTGGGCTTTGTTGAAGCGGTGAATCTCGTCGACGAAGAGAATGGTGCGCGAACCGAGATGGGATGCCTTTTCAGCATCGACCATGACCTGCTTGATCTCCTTGATTCCGCTTAGAACTGCAGAGAACTCGATGAAGCTGGCCTGAGTGCGTTGGGCGATGATCTTTGCGAGTGTCGTTTTACCGGTGCCGGGGGGACCCCAGAAGATCATGGATGTTGCGTCGTCGTTTGCGATGGCTACGCGCAAGGGTTTACCGGGAGCCAGAAGATGTTCCTGTCCGACATATTCCTCGAGCGTGTGCGGACGCATGCGCTCGGCGAGGGGCGCCTGCCGAGACTGAGCGGCGGAAGCGATTGGAGATGTGTCGAAGAGACTCATCGCGTCGCTCCGGTGGGTCGGCGCCGAAGAGGGCCGGGAATGCGATCTGAAATGGCTGTTTCGCCTCGTTGACGCGAGGCTTCGTAGAGCAGGAGCGAGCCGGCCACGGCTGCGTTCAGGCTTTCGACGGGCCCAGGGCAGGGAATTGTGATCCGCGCAATAGCCATGGCAAGCCACTCGGGTGCGAGACCGGAGCCTTCGTTGCCGATGATGATTGCGCTGGATCGCGTCAGGTCGATCTCCTGGGCGGGGATGACACCGTTGCCATCGGCTCCGACAGCCGCCAAGAGGCGTACTCCACGTGTTTGAATTTCGGAGAGATCTTCTTTTGTGACTGGGACGACAGGAATTCGAAAGATGCTGCCTACACTGGCGCGAAGTGCCTTCTGGTTCCAGGGGCTGACGGTGCCGGGGGTTGTGAGGACTCCGGCAGCGCCAAATGCCTCTGCGGATCGAATCAACGTGCCCAGGTTGCCGGGGTCCTGCAGTCCGGCCGCAACGAGGAGCAGAGGCGATGGCTCGTCGAGGACAGCGTTGAGTCGATAAGTTGGCTGATCGATGAGGGCGGCGATGCCTCGTGGGGAACGTGTCTCGACAGAGCTGGCGAATACGTCATCGGTGAGGTAGATGATCTCCGTTGACTGCGGCAGGCGGGGGACCTCGCGTCGCTGACTGAGAAAGACGGTTCTGGGCGCAATTCCACTGCGCAAGGCCTCTTCGAGAAGATGATCGCCTTCGATGGCGACAAGCCCCTGGCTGAGTCTGGAGTTTTCCTGAAAGGCAGCTCGAAGCTGCTTGACCCGTGTGTTGGTTCGACTTGAGATCGTCGCTGCTGGGACCGCCATCTCAAAATCTTACGCCGTCGCGATGAGTACGGCTGTCTTGAGCGGACTGGAGTGGTGTGCTATGGTCTCCGAGATGGCCGCATGCGGCACAGGAGCTTGCGATTTGACGGCCGAGACCCTCCGCATTCATCCCGACGAACCAGAACCTGAGCTTGTTTCCCAAGTGGCCGCCAGGCTTCATGCTGGCCAGGTAATCGCTCTGCCAACGGATACTTTCTATGGCCTTGCTGTGGATCCAGTCAATCTGCGTGCGGTTGATCGCATCTACGAGCTGAAGTCTCGTGCCCGGCATAAGCCGTTGTCTCTGCTGATTCACGATGTTGCACAAGCGTACGAGCTGGCACGCGGGTTGGACACTGCGTTTGACCGCCTGGCCGAGCGCTTCTGGCCGGGGCCACTGACTCTGGTGGTCAAGGCGGGATCAAAACTTCCGCTGCGCGTGACGGCGAACACGGGCAATGTGGCGCTTCGTGTTCCGGAGGCAGCTATTCCGCGCGCTGTGGTCGCGATGTTGGGGCTTCCAATCACGGCGACTTCGGCGAATCTTTTCGGAATGCCTGAGTGCACCTACGCGAATGGTGTTCGCGACCAGTTGGGGGACAAGATCCCACTGATTGTCGATGGCGGGCCGACTGCACGGTCAACCGCTACAACGATCGTCGATCTGTCCGGCGGAGGGAACTCGTGGATGATTCTTCGCGAGGGAGCTATTCCGACACACGAGATTGCACTTGCACTTCAGCATTAGCGCTTGCGGAAATCTCTTACAAGGAACAGGCCGATACCGTACACTCGACGTGACCTGCCATGATCGTCCCGGCATCCAATCTGCGCCACAAGGGCCCCTCTACGGGACGAACGCTGCTTCGCAGTATTCTGCTTGGATGCGTGCTGGCAATCGCTGCATGGTTGGTCTACGTTGCGCAGCAGATCTCCGAGGTCGCCAATCAGGATGAGGCCCAGCAAGCGGATGCAATTGCGGTGTTCGGGGCCGCTGAGTATCTTGGTCGACCATCGCCCACTCTTCACTTCCGCCTAGACCACGCTGTTGATCTGTACCGGATGAAGATTGCTCCTATCGTCATTACTCTTGGCGGCGGAAGCGACAAGGACTCGGGCAACACCGAAGGGGGAGTGGGGCGCGACTATCTGCTCGCGCACGGCATTCCCTTCGGAAGCATAATCGCCGAGACTCGATCGACCGACACAGAACAGCAAGTTCGACGTCTGGTAGCGATAGCGCGCGAGTACAACCTGCGCCATATCGTAGTGGTTTCGGACGGGACGCATCTGTTTCGCATCCGTGAGCTGTGCCGTGATGCGGACCTGGATGTTTACACCTCTCCTCGTGCTACGGTAGGCCACATCAGTAGCTACGACCTCGCGATGCGGTACGTGCATGAGATTGTGAGTTACACCGCGACAAAACTGCATCTCGACATCGGGTGGCTTCGCCGGTGGATGTCAGGTCAAGAAGACTTCTAGCTCAAAGCCGTCGCGATCAGCGCAGCGACGAGCGTTGAGGTAAAGTTCACAAGGTCATTTCCGATCCATTCGCGACGTTCGATCGTCGCACCGAGGAAGCTGTCGAAGAAGAGTCCGGCACAGGCAGCGACCCAGATGGTTGCTGCGCCCGGCCTGTGCGCTGTTCCGGTGGCCACGATAATGGCGGCTGCGACCAGTCCCGCGATAGTTCCGAGGATCGTAACGCCGCCGTCTGTGCCTGCGGAAACCCGTCTCCAGGTTGTTAGCAAGCGCGCTTGGCCACCGATGGCTTGCCCGATCTCCGACGAAACAGTATCTGCTGAGGCTTCGGCCAGGGCGGCGATGGCGCCTGCGTAGCTACCAGCTGCGGCAAACAGCGCTGCGACGCCGAGGTTGGCGACGATTTGCGATGCCTTTCGACCGCTTCGCGGCTCGGAGAGCCCGCGAGCCTCCTTCTTCTTCCTCCCAAACTTCGTTGCGGCGAAGGTAAGCACGAAGAGGGTGATCAGGGCCAGCAGTGCTGAGTGTTCGGTGGAAAGGGGATCATGATGGGTTTCAATGTGCCGGGGCCGGGCCAGGATGAAGCAGATGAGCGAGCCCATGGCGGCGGCGGCAGATGTCGCCGCTCGCAATGCCCATACCAGGAGGGCGAATCCCACGCTGATTAGCAACGGAGCCGTAAACGATCGGAGCGAAAGCCCATGCAATAGGGCTGTGAGTGGAGGAAACAGGGCAGATAGTCCCACCAGGGCTCCGACGGTCCAGAGCAAGATGCGGGACTGAGCCCGGTCCCGATCTCTTGGGATGGTCTTTCCCCAGCGCGCCAATTCCTCGACCATCCTGATTCTCCCGTCCGTAGTGATTTACAATCAAATGCTAGAGCATAGCCAACACCAGTCGTACCGCGGGAGCAGTTTTGCGTTTAGGAAGAATCGAAGCAGAAGGAAACATCCAGGCCTCAGCCAACCGTGAATCAATGCGGTTTCGAGTCAGTTCTCGGCTCCGGCCCGTCTATTCATTCGCCCTTGCGGCTGTGGCGCTGGCATCGGTAACCGGATGTGGCAATACCTATCGTCCCGTTGTGACGGCGATCAATCCGGTGGGACCGGCAGCTCAGCCGCAAAAATACGCGGTTGCGATCTCAAACCCAGGGCCAGGACTTCCGGGTTTGATTACCATCGTTGATTTTTCGGGCGACACGGTTCTGATCAATGCAAACGTTGGTGTCGCTCCTTATTACTTCATCATGAATGCGAGCGGAACCACAGGCTTTACGCTGAACGGCGATGGTACGATGACGAGCTTCGACGTCTCAAACCAGCTTCAGACGAGAGATGTCATTCAGACGACACTGCTTAGTGGAGCATCCCCGAACAGCATCTTTCCGGATGCGGCTTCGACATTCATTACTGAAACCTATGCCGGAAAGCCTGGTGCTATTCCTCAGGTTGCGCAGTTGACGGGCGCTCCACCAGCGCTGAGACAGGAGCTTCCTGTCGCCGCTGGTTTCACGCCGGTTTACATTGCCGGTGTCTCCGGTGGGCCTCGTGCGTATCTGATCAATCAGAGCACTAGCGGAGGCAATGGGCAGGTTGCGGCTATTGAGAGCGCAAGCAGCACGATCTCGAGCACGCTGCCCGTTGGAAATAATCCGGTCTATGGCGTAATGACTGGGGATGGCAAGCGCGCTTTCATCCTGAACAAGGGTGATGGAACGGTTTCGGTGATCAACTCGCAGACAAATCTGCCCGATGTCGTGCCGACGCCAGCAGTCAATCCGATTCCAGTAGGAACGTCGCCGGTGTGGGCTGATCTTGCACCTACGCGGAATGAGCTTGTGATCGCGAATGCGGGCAATGGCACGAACAAGGGTTCGGTAAGCATCATTAACATTCCTCTCTGCGCACCATCGGCGCTTCCGGGGAATCCAAACTGCGACGCGACCAATCCGATCGATGCGAATGGTTTCGGCCAGGTACTGGCGAATGTGCCAGTGGGTGTGAACCCGACCATGGTTGCTGTATTGCAGGACGGATCGCGTGCGTATGTGGTGAACCAAGCCGATAGCACGGTCTCAGTGGTCAATCTCACAACGAATACGGTTACGGCTACGATTTCGGTTCCGGCGACGATCCATCCGAACTTTATCGCGGCGATCAACGGCACGCCTACGGGCAAGGTTTACGTTACGTCGCCAGAGTCGAACAACATGACGATTATCCGTACGGACACCGACGTGGTTGAAACGACGATCCCGCTACAGGGTAAGGGCGTAATGGTCCGCGCACAGCTTCCCTAACATATTGAGCATCAGGTTCAAGACAAGGATCGTGGACGTTAGCTTCCTGCCAGAACAATGGGCATGGTTGGCGTCTGCGATCCGCCGTCGTCTTCGATGGTGACACCGAAGGCTTTGGCTTCGATTCCCTTAGGAAGCGGAGGCAGAATCACGCTGGCGTTGCCCCGGGTGTCTGGGTGAAAGGTGCCAGCGGGGATGGGGTCCCGGCCATCAGCGGGAATTAGCCACAGTTCATAGGTCTTGTATGCCGCAAGAGGCTCGAGGTTGCTTGCCAGCAGAATGAGTGCCCCTTTATCGGCAACATAGGTGACTCGGCCTTGGGGCGGTGGGGGTGCCACTGGGGTTGCAGCGCGGGAGAGGGTGACCTGCCGAGCCGATGAGTCCGTCATGGTTTCCAGCAGCTGCTTTGCTCCGGCAGCATCCGAAGTAAGGCGGTCGATCTCGCCGGTTTGCATGGCGAGTTTGACTCGTTGCGCTTCGCGCTCGTGGTAGATGTTTCCTGCCGTAATTGCCAGACCAGCAGCAACGGCCCATCCGATCCATGGGAAGAACTTCGTAAAGATCGTGCCTAGCGAAGGCTTTGGTTCTTCTTCGTCTGCACGATAACGGCCACCACCGAGGCCTGTTGTGGAGCTCTGGCCTTGCATCGGATAGTTGGGCTGAGGTGCGGCTACTGCGCCTTCGATGCGCTCAACACGCGCGGGCCGTTCAGCGGGGGCAACCCTCTTTTCCCGTGCAATTTGGTTAAGCAGTCGCTCACGCGCGAGCGCAGGCGGGGAGTGAATTTCGACAGTATGTGCGTAGGTAGCTAGATCACCCTGCAGATGGGCGAGTTCCTGGCGGCAGTATGTGCACTCGGCAATATGCGCCGCCATGACCGTGGACTCGTTCCGAGGCAGCAACTGCATGGCAAACAAAGCCAGATCGGCTGGGTCGTAATGTTCGGCTGCGCTCATGCCAGGAAGGCCTTTCTCAGCGCCGTCAGCGCGCTGCGGATACGAGTCTTAACGGTACCCAGCGGGTCACCAGTCATCTCCGCAATCTCGGTATGAGTGAGGCCATCGAAGAAGGCCATCTCTAATGTCTTTCGCTGTTCGACGGGCAATTTCGCCATGACGCCCCGAGCACGTTCCACCATGGTGTTTCGCTCCGCTTCGTTCGCGAGATCGTATTTTGAGGCCAGATACATATCATTGATCGTCTCAGTTGGCCTCTTTCTTCGCAGTGCATCAATGGATCGATTGCGGGCCACGACGGTGAGCCATCCTCCGAGGCTTCCGCGTACTGCGATAAATCCCTCCGGACTGCGCCAAATTTGCATAAAGACTTCCTGAAGGATGTCCTCAGCGGATGCTGGATCACGCAGGACGCGCAGGGCTACGGAATAGACCACCTTGGAATAACGGTCAAACAGCGAAGCCATGGCGTGCTCGTCACCGCGCCGCACCTGAGCGAGCAGGGTTGCGTCGTCCAGCGACGGTTTTGGCGAAGCATTTGCGAGTCCCATCTCTCTATACATCAATACGCACCTGTAATGCGGGCGGATTGCTCAAAGTTCATCCCAGCAGTTCTTACCCTAGTCACTCTAACCTAAGTGACTGCACAATGTACCTTAACGAATGAGCCACCTCGTGGCTGTATTTCTGAGTTTGCTATGAAGATCCGCCTGGACAAACTATTGGTTGATCATGGTCACGCGGCGTCACGCGAACGGGCGCAGGCGTTGATTCTTGCAGGCCGCGTGCTTGTGAATGAACAGAGGATTGATAAGCCAGGGACGAGCATCGCGGCCGATGCAGCGATTCGTTTGCTTGGCACTGACCTGAAATATGTGAGCCGCGGTGGCCTGAAGTTGGAACATGCTCTCGAACACTGGAAGAATTCTCTTGTGGGAGTTCGTGCCGTGGATATTGGCGCCTCTACCGGCGGATTTACCGACTGTATGCTGCAGGCGGGAGCGGCGGCGGTCCTTGCCGTAGATACCGGGTACGGACAGATTGCGCAGAAGCTACGAGATGATCCGCGTGTCACGTTGCGTGAGCGAACGAATGCGCGTCTACTGACGGCCGGAGAGCTTCTTGTAACGGGCGCACCTGTCCCTGATTTTCTTGCAATGGACGTTTCATTTATCTCCGCAACGCTGGTGCTGCCGGCCGTGCTGAGTGCGCTCAGTACCGACGTGCAGTCCTGGCAGGGAACGGCTGTCATCCTTATCAAGCCGCAGTTCGAGGCAGGACGGCAGAATATCGGCAAGGGCGGTATCGTTCGTGATCCTGAAGCACGCAAGCAGGCGATCGAGCGCGTCAGCAGCTGCGTCGCGGAACTCCGTGGGACGAATATCGAGGTCATTGATTCGCCGATCCAGGGCATGGAGGGAAATCATGAGTACCTTCTCCGTGCCATCTTCGGTCAGCCGTCCCCCGCTCCGGAGCCGGTACACTAATAACAATGTACAAAGCAGCCATCATTTCAAAGCCGCAGAAGCCGGAGCTTGCCGTGATTCTGCCTGAATTGATCACGTGGCTTGAGGCGCGGGACTATGAACCCCTGCTTGACCCTCATAGCGCGGCATATTTGGATGCGGAAGCAATCGAACGAGCCGATCTGCCGAAGCACGGGCCGAACCTCGTCATCGTTCTGGGAGGGGACGGCACTCTGCTGGCTGCAGCACGCGCCTTTGCGCATTCGCCGACACCGATCCTTGGCGTGAATCTGGGATCACTCGGCTTCCTCACCGAAGTGCCCCTGGCAGACCTCTATACGGCTCTGGAGGCCTGGTGCGATAACTGCGCCAGCATCGAAGTTCGCGACATGATGTATACGGAACTGCTCCGCGCAGGCGCAGTAGTGAGACATTGGGACGCGTTGAACGATATCGTCGTCTCCAAAGGCTCCATTGCGCGTATGGCTGATTTCTCGGTCGAGATCGACCAGCAGTTTGTCGCAGCAATGCGGGCTGACGGGATTATCGTCTCGACGCCTACTGGTTCAACGGCCTACAACCTGGCTGCTGACGGCCCTATCGTGATGCCTTCGGTGAGCGCACTGGTCGTTACCCCAATCTGTCCGCACCTTTTGACGATTCGACCAATCGTCGTCCCAGGAGATGCGACAGTGACGATTCATATCGAAGGCGTGCCGAACCTGACCCACCTGACGGTGGATGGTCAGGAAGCGGTTGAGCTTCAGATGGGAGACGAGGTCCGATGTTGCCGTTCGGAGCGAAGCGTAAGGCTTCTTCGTCCTCGCCGCAACGGGCTCTTCAGCGTACTGCGCAGCAAACTGAGTTGGGGCGAGCGCTAGATTATCGCTTCAAGGTGATAACAGGACCACCGACCGGATGGCAGAAGACCTTGCCGTGACTCAAGGCGATCTTGCGCTGGGCTAGCGCGGCCATTTCAGGATCATGCGTGACCATCACGATTGTGTGGCCATGCGCGTGGAGATCCTGCAATAGCCCGACGACGATCTTCTGATTGGCGGCGTCGAGGTTACCTGTAGGTTCGTCGGCCAAGAGGATTGGTGGGTTATTGATCAGCGCACGCGCGATGCAGACGCGCTGCTGTTCGCCACCCGAGAGCTCGCTGGGAAGGTGCTCGGCACGGTGACCCAGACCCACGTGCTCCAGGGCCGCCCGAGCTTCCTTTTCGTCGGTCATCGAATGAAAGTACTGTGCCAGCATCACGTTCTCAAGAGCTGACAGGTACGGAATCAGGTGAAATTGCTGAAAGATGAAGCCGATCTTATCGGCACGGAAGCGGTCGAGCTCGGTTGCTGACATCGTTGAGACATCTGCGCCGTCGATGCGCAACTGGCCTTCCGTCGGCCGGTCGAGGCAGCCGATGAGGTTCACAAGCGTACTCTTGCCCGAGCCTGAGGGACCGGTGATCGCCACCCACTCTCCGGCGACGATGGAGAAGGAAGCGTGGTCAAGCGCACGAACGACGCCAGCGTGGCCTACGTACTCGCGCGTGACACCATGGAGAGCAATTACGGCGCAGTCAGGCCGCGTTTCGAGATCGATCAGGTTGTCCGTTGCCAGAGTCTCGTTGGCCATCATCCTCTATTCACCCTTCAATAATGCTGCTGGCTGGAGTCCTCGAAGTACCCTGACGGGGAATAGAGCAGCAAAGGCAGCGATCAAAATGTTTAACAACAAAACCCATGGCAACACCGCGGGTCTTGGTAGCGAGGCCGTGTGGAAGTTTATCTGACTGATTGTCCAGGCGGCTGCGGATCCGATTACGAACCCGGCCACGACGCCTGCCAGCGCCAATACAAGGGCCTCCAGCAGAAACATCGCCACCAATTGTGCCTGCGATCCGCCAAGCGCCTTCATCAACGCAAAATCGCGGCGACGTTCGAGTACGCTTGCCGACAGAGTCGCAAGGACGCTTACCGCCACGGTAAGCGCGATCAGCACCACGGCTCCGTACATCAGTGCGTGTGTCTTGTCGACGATCCTGCTCTCGCCTTCGACTAACTGCCGGACCGGCTCGACGTTCGTCGCCGGAAGTTCTTGCCGAAGTCTCGCGAGCACGGCTTCTACCTGAGCCGTTCCTCCGGGGACCTGCACTTCAATTACGCTGGCAAGCGTGCCGGTCCACGCGGTGAACGCGGTCATCGGCACGTAGATACGGCTATCTTCGTCACCGCCTGTGCGCAGAGTGCCTGCACTATGGACCGTCATGGGCTTGTCGGCGAAAGTTAGCTTCACGGCGTTTGTGTCGGCGATGAAGTTTGCCGCGCGCTGACCGATAAGGGCTGCTCCCGCGTCCGTTGGGGCTGGCCAGGCATCCACCTGCCACCACGCATTGAGCCGTCGCGCGGCGTCGAAGTCGGTACCAACAACCACGACAGGGGTTCCACGTTCCGTCGTGGCTACGGCATAGCCGAACTCAGCGGCAATGGCGCTTGGCCCTGCAGCGTCCTCTGCACGCTTCAGAGCGTCAGCAGGGAGACCTTTTGTATCGTTGGACGAGGAGGACGTTATGACGATATTTGCGCCAAAGCTGCGGAACTCATGATGGAGTTTGGAATCGAGATCGGTATAGAGCGTCAGGAGGGCCGTAGCTACCGCAGCGGAGACTGTCATAGCGACAAGCGCAGAGATGCTTCGAGCCCGGCGATGCACCAGAGAGCGACGGAGGATAGCTCCCATGCTCAGACGATTGCTCATACATCGCCCCTCAGGATGGCAGAGGGGTCCATCGTCAGGGCCCGCCGGATGGATGGCGTGCTACCTGCAATAGCGACGATCAGGGCAAGCGAAACGACAACAGGGAGGAGCACTGGATTCAGAACGGTTGCCAGTGACACAGGTCCATCTGTGGGGAAGATGCGCGCTCCCAACCATGCGGCCAATCCGGACCCTGCAAGATAGCCCAGTCCGCCAGCGAGCAGGGCAAGTAAGCCTGTTTCGGCATAGAAGAGCATTGCGATGGCGCCCTTGCTTGCACCGAGCGATCGCATCAGGCCAATCTCGCCCTGGCGTTCCAGGATTGCCGTGGCCATGGCGGCGCTCACCGCAAAGCCAGCGGCCAGCAACGCAGCCGCACAGATCAGCCACATCAGACCGCTGATTCGCTTTAGTATGTTTCCCTCGTTTTGCTCGACGCGGCGAACCTGGTCGGCACGAGCGCCAGGTATCGCTTCCCGAATTTGGTACGCGATGGAGTTTGCGTAGGGGCTGCAGTACCAGACCTCGCGGAGCTTGGGGGACAGGGAATAGGGGTCTTTGCGGGCGAAGGCGTCTTCAGGCTTGGTGCGCGCGGAGATTTCGGCGCGAGAGACGGCACCAGGCCTTCCCAATAAAAATTGGACAGCCTGCAAATCCATCAAAACTTGCGCGTCGGTTTCATCGCCTGTAGAGACAATCCCCGAGACGACTGTAAGAACAACTGCCTCACGTGTTGCATCGACTGGTTGAATGTCGATACGATCTCCGATCTTCAGGCCGTATTGGTTCGCAAGCTTTGCACCTACAACAACTGGAGTTCGGTCCATGTGCGGGCTTTGACCTGGCCAATCACCGGTGATTTTCCACCAGGGGTGGAGTTGCGGTGCCCCGGTCTTTGAATCACCCCAAGAATGATCGAACCAGAGACCGCGGACCCGAAGAGGGATACTTGGACCGGTGGAGATCTTCACAGTCTGTTCTCCCGTGAGTTCAGGGCTCAGGCCGGTGATATTGTTTGCCCAGAAGATTCCGCGCAGCTTCTCCAGGTCGCTCTCTTTCAGAAAAGTCCCGCCGGAGGCAGGTTTCACATCAACTCCGCCCACCTTCACTTCGAGCTGATCGGCGGCCGGATAGACAATAATGTTCGCGCCATAGACCGCAAGTTCCTTGTGGATTCGGTCTCCAATGGTCGTTGCCAGTGCGAGCATAGCGGTCACTGCTGTGGTGCCCAGCAGAATTGCCAGGCCGGCGAGTGTTTTGCGCCGCCTTTGCCGCCGGAAACTCTCCATCAGAAGCCGAAAGAACATTGCCTCACCTAACGCTCAAAGACCGGAACCAACGTCTTGAGGTCTGCAGCTTCGATCACTACCTGACCCGCGCTGATGGAACTCTTGAGCGGGATTGGGTTACAGCCACCTTCCTGACCCATCGACGAGGGGTTCAGAGGGGAAGCACACATCTTGCACGTGATTCCTTGGCTGCCGATGTAGAAGCCAACCGGACCGCAGATACGGCAGGCATCGCCTACCGAGATGATGTTGCCATCAGGTTTCTTGTAGAGGAGAAATCGCACTTCCGTGCTTCCACCCTTGCCGTCCTCAACGTATACGCCGTAGCGGTGCAGCTTGTCGTCGTTGATGTCAGCAGTAGGTACGGTCACTTCGTTCCCGACGAGTGTGACGGCGGCGGTGGGAGAGAGTGCGGTTGAGCTCTTTGCATAGATGAATTCCGCGGTGGATAAGGTGATGAACAAAAAGCTTGTTGCAACGACTGCGTTCATCCACATCTTCTCGCGGCGCTGGCTCCACTCGGCGCGGCGGCGGTCTGCTGGCGTTGCGGCGGCTGCAAGTTGCACTGGAGCGCGGCGTTTGTATTCGAGCAGAATCATCAGGCCGGCGAGCGCCAGCATGGTGACAAAGAAGAAGAGATCGTTGCGGACGATGGGGCCAATCAGACGCATCTCAGCCTGGCTGGAGGGCAGGACGCCGTTTTCGCTAAGTTCGTGCAGTCCGCTGACGATTAGCTGAAAGGCCACAAAGTAGAGGATGACCGTTGTGACACTGAAGAAGCGCTGGAGGTTGATCTTGACACTGCCGCGAATGAAGAGGACACCGAAGACGATGGACACGGCAATGCCCAAAAGGGTTCCAGTGAAGCTTAGAAGTTCGGTCGAGTTGAGTGTGACGGCAGAGAGAATGAGTACCGTCTCCACGCCTTCGCGAAGTACCAGCAAAAAGACGAAGAAGAAGAGCCCAATCTTCGAGACGCCAGCCGGTCCAGTGTACTGGGCTATCTTTTCTTCGATTGAGCCGCGCATGGTTCGCGCCGTACGGTGCATGAACCAGATCATGCTGACGACGAAGGCAGCGGCGGCAAGCATGACCCAACCTTCAAAGATGTCGGTGTTGAACTGGGTCCGGGCCAGGATGATGGCACCGCCAACGCTTGCTGCCAGTGCCGCCCCCAGTGCCCAGAAGAGGGTGCGCTTCAGCTCCGACCGCCCGATCTTTGTCAGGTAGGCGAAGACAATGCCGACAATCAGTGAAGCTTCCACGCCTTCGCGAAGCGTGATGATAAATGCCTGCAACATAAGGTGGTTCTTCCTTAGACGAGCACGTCCAAAAACATCGAACAAGCCCGCAACTCATCTGGCGGAGCGGATCGAAAATGACACGCCTTACCTCTTCCAGTCTATTGAGGACTAAATTGGTCGTCAATCATTCGGACTAATTTAGTCCAGAATTAAAGATTTCTGGAAAGAGCGGCCTATTTCTGGGGATAAAGAGAGGAGAATGGTGCGCCCGGAGTGATTCGAACACCCGACCTACTGGTTCGTAGCCAGTTGCTCTATCCAGCTGAGCTACGGGCGCACATTGCGTTGAATGCAACCTTC
>Ga0163162_10000611_pt1 | contig 33150 bp, 27 predicted proteins | sample S55metaG_FD_115310 | JGI IMG/M metagenome (GOLD analysis project Ga0163162, IMG submission 115310) | Switchgrass rhizosphere microbial communities from Kellogg Biological Station, Michigan, USA - S5-5 metaG | ecosystem: Host-associated > Plants > Roots > Rhizosphere > Soil | place: USA... | reverse complement strand
GAAAGCGGTTCTGAGTCTGTCGCTGGCGATAACCCAACGCCTGATCAGTCTCTTGTTGAGGAAAACGCTCGCGCTGTCGGCGTAAGTTACGAAGACAATGAGGCACTTGAATTCATCGATAAGATTGAGAGGCGAGACCGAGATCGATTTGAATTGGATGAAAGCTCAAAATCAACTGAAGACATGATCTAATTTAGAAAAGTTTGCGGCTGTCGAGCATCAATGTAACCGGTCCATCATTGACAAGCTCGACTAGCATCATCTTGCGAAAACTTCCTGTCTCCACTCGTACAATCAGTTCCCTACACTTTTTAACGAAATACTCATAAAGCGGCTCTGCTACTTCAGGCGGAGCTGCATCACTCCACGACGGTCGCAAACCTCGACGAACATCGCCGTACAGTGTGAACTGCGACACGACTAACATATCTCCTCTGACATCCGTTAGCGAGAGGTTCATGCGTCCTTCTGAATCGTCCAGAATTCTTAGAGCCGCAATCTTATGCGCGAGATAATCAGCGTCATCATTTGTATCGTCTGGCGCAACGCCTAATAAGACGGCGAGACCGTTTCCAATCTCGCCGACTATCTCATCATCGACCGTGACTTTAGCGCGGGTTACGCGCTGAACGACTGCTCGCATCTAAAGAGCGGACTCTTTCATGATTTCTTTGGGGGCCTTGTCGGACGAATTTCGACTCGACTCGGAAGACTTCGCTCGGGATATGCCATTAGATCCATCAACACTTGTGCGATGTCTTCGGGTTGTAACTGCCAACTTTTTTCATCACTGACTGAATCGCCGCCAAATTCCGTGTTTACCGATCCAGGCATGATGTAACTCACCTTGATTCCATCGTGTCTGACTTCCTGCATCAACGCTTCGCTGAATCCGTTTAGTCCAAACTTAGATGCGTTGTAAGCAGCCATACCTGCGTGTGCGTTGACACCGGCAAGCGAAGAGATATTGAAAATATATCCGCCACCACCTTGCTTCATCAACGGGATTGCTTCGTGGCAACAGTAATAGACACCAAATAGATTGGTTTCAAGAACTGCTCGGAAGTCTTCCGGCGACGTTTCTTCAACCGAGCCAAAAATTCCAATGCCAGCATTGTTAACTAGTACATCGATCCGTTGAAAGGTCTTGATTGCGTTTTCAAACAAGGATCTAACTTGTGAGTGAACGCGAACGTCACAACTAAACCCAACCGCTCGACCTCGATCTATTGCATTCAATTCTGCAACAGCGTTTTCAAGATCCGCAGAGTGACGTGCTGTGATGACGACGTTTGCACCCTCGCGTATTAGCGACTCAGCAATCGCTCGTCCGATTCCCTTCGTGCCACCTGTTACGAGAGCGGTTTTACCGTTGAGCTCCATATCGACGAGTATTTCCGACAAGGCGAAGAGCCTCTTGCAAAAGTCCACATGTAACTCGCGGAGCAGGATTTACTCAAAGCTTTTGCTCTTCAGCAGTTCTTTTCCCCACTCCGGAGGAGTGCGATGTTTATAGCTCGACGCGACTCAGCAACTCTGCTCTGTTCGGAAGAGCGGCATTCGTTCGAACTTACGTGGAATCGCCCTGCCGCTCTTCCGAACAGAGCCGGAGGAGGATGGCTTGCTGGCTATAAACATTGCACTCCTACGGAGTGGGGAGCCCTGACATTGTTTTTGTTTGCGTTCTTGTTTTTGCAAGTGGCTCTTAGCATATCGGACAATCAAATCGATTCAATCAGCCCTGTAGTTTCGCCCGCAATCTTTCATTCACAAGTTTAGGATTCGCCTTACCTTTAGACGCCTTAATAACCTGGCCAACGAAAAATCCAAACAACGTTTCCTTACCTGAACGATAACTCGCAAGCTGATCGGGATTCGCAGCGATGACCTCGTCAATGAGACTGTCGATCTCCCCTGTGTCGCTTAGCTGAACGAGTCCGTGTTCTTCGATGATTGCTTCAGCGCCTTTCCCAGTCTTAAACATCTCAACAAGAACATCCTTGCCCTGCTTGCCACTGATCTTTTCTTCGTCAATCAAACGAATTAACGACGCCAATTCAGTTGCGGCCACCGGTGACTCTGCTGCAGATAGGTTCTTCGCCTCAAGCTCACGAAGCAGTTCGGAGCGGATCCAGTTAGCGGCAGCGCGCGAATTCTGGGACGCTTTGACTGTAGCCTCGTAATAATCGGCCAGGGAACGATCGGAGACTAACTGTGAAGCGTCAGGAAAGGTTAGCCCGTACTCCGACATGAAACGATTTCGTCTTGCGTCCGGGAGCTCAGGCATTTCGCTTCGAACTCTTTCAATGAATTCATTGCTAACCTCGAGCGGCGCCAGGTCAGGCTCCGGGAAGTAGCGGTAATCGTGGGCTTCTTCCTTCGAGCGCATCACACGTGTCTCCGTCGCCTTTTCATCCCACAGACGCGTTTCCTGGCTAAGCCGGCCACCAGACTCCAGTGTCTTGATATGTCGAGCCACTTCAAACTCAATAGCTCTCTGCATGAAGCGAACGGAGTTAAGATTCTTTAGTTCAACCTTGGTCCCAAATTTCTGATCGCCAACGCGCCGCACCGAGACATTCGCCTCGCAACGAAGGTTGCCCTTTTCCATGTCGGCTTCGGACGCTCCTACCCACTGCAAGGCACGCCGAACATGATTGACGTAGTCGTATGCTTCCCATGAAGAACGAAAGTCTGGTTCAGTCACAATTTCCGCCAGTGGCACACCTGCGCGATTCAAATCAATGAAGGAATAGCGATCGACGTTCGGTAAACCTTCATGCACGTTTTTGCCGGCGTCTTCCTCAAGATGAAGACGAGTAATTTGGATCTTCTTTGGTCGCCACTCAATCGGGTGTCCCGCATCATCGCGTTCGGCAGTCATGATTTCCAATTCTCCATTTGCGGAGAACGGCTGGTCGAATTGCGATATTTGGTAGCCCTTCGGCAGATCCGGATAGAAATAATTCTTCCGAGCAAAAATTGAGGTTGAGTTTATCTGCAGGCCCAGAGCTAGCGCCGCGCGAGCACCAAGTTCGACTGCCCTACGGTTCAGGACTGGAAGTGCACCCGGTAGTCCAAGACAGACAGGACAAGTGTTGGCGTTTGGTTCGTCACCAAAACGAGTTGCACAGCCGCAAAAGATTTTTGATTCGGTACTCAATTGAGCGTGAATCTCAAGTCCGATGATTGTTTCCCAAGAGGACATAATTGAGGTGTGGTCAGTGGTCAGTGGTCCGCTGGCTATCAATCAAGACTCGGCAATTGACAATTGGCAATCGGCAATGAACTACCTGAGCCAACCCGGATAAGCCCCATTCCTTCTGGCTTCGTCCTCAAGATCACGCCAACGGGCTTGCAGTCCGGCACGCTGTGCGAGCAATTGATCAAGTTCCGATAACAACCCCGACCGCTCGTACGAGTTGTCGTAAGCGTCAAACGGTAACGCGACCAAGGTGCCGAATGGAAACGCGTTGCCAAAGGGTCGTCGCGCAAATCCTGGTCGGTTGAAACGATTGATTTGAGGCGCTCTGCGGTTTTCAACTGCCCGCGCTCCAAATCCTGGTCCGAATGTACCGGCATTAGAGAAAGTTGGAAACGACGCGCCACGAGCCAATTGATTGACACTTAGAAATGGCGAAATCGAAGTGAATGCACCGAACGCATAGTTAAGTGGTAACTCATTCAGCCTCGCCTGGACGAAATTGATTCGCGCATTCGTCCCAGCCAGTTCGGAGCGCAACTCAGAAGCGCGCTGACGCCAATACGTTTCTGATTCCTGCTCCGTGGCGCGAATTCTTGTCAATTGCTCATGTGTTCGTTCGGTAATCTCCATCGCAATTCGCCGGCTCTCTTCAACCGATGGCAGACCTAATTCTTTGCGCCGTTGCTCGTACGCAACCTCACTAGCTTCTCTGGCCTTTCGGTAACGCTCCAAGTCCGAATTCGTAACTACCGGTCTACGAGTCGGGCTCACTGTCTTAGTCACTTTAGAAACTGGCTCAACTCTTGTCTTGATCGAACGAGCCAACAGCGATCCACTCTTTTCGTTGTTTGCTCTTTCCGTAGCCGCGACGTCGAGCGTAGCCAATTGAAACGTAATTTGAATCCCCGGCGCCGTTTCATAAGTCAGAGTCGAGGCTCCCACTTCAAAGTTGTTTGGTATCTCAACTCGTCGTCCATCGCGCAACACCAGTGTGTACGCGCTAGCAACTAACGGCAGGAACAGAAATAGTACTAGTCCAGCAATGGCTGAACGCATTCGAGTCGTGGTAGACATCGCTTCACCCTCGGTCGAAATCTGGGAGTTGGAGACAAACAGAGTATAGCACCCGGCTGAAAGTCGAAATCAATCGACAATTTCCCCGGTTTTATCTCCGGATTTCTTTGCAACAAGTCTAATCTCTCTGATATACATGCGCCGCATTTGCTAAACCTCCAGGTTTGAAACATGCGCGGGCGCCCAATCTATTCCCGGTGCTGGCCGCACAGTTCTTTAACCCTTTCACAAAGGAGTTAGAAACAAATCATGGCAAAGACCGTCTGCAAGATTTTGGGTGTTGTTTTCTTACTGGTAGGAGTCGCGGGTTTTGCAAATCAGTCGTTACTTGGAGCACATCTAACCCCGCCGCATAACGTAGTACATATTGTCTCGGGAGTGATTGCCCTGTATTTCGGGTTTGCAGGGTCACTGACTGGGGCCAAGGCGTTTTCCCTTATTTTTGGTCTTGTATATCTTGCTTTAGGAATCCTCGGAATGGCCTTTGGTAAGGAACCCGACAACACATGGATGGTTGGTCCGTTGCACTTTGCGCGCGTGGACCACGGTATTCATATGCTGCTCGGACTGATCTTTCTCGGGGGCGGCCTTTTCACCAAGACAAGGTAAGACATCACATTCAGGTTGCAAGGCTGAGTTCGATAAGCTGACGCAAATGCGCCCACGAATTCTTAAACCTTGCAACCTGATGCCTATTTAAAACCTGAACCGGATCCCACCGCGTCCCACCGCCCCGGGTGCTAGAAACCCATTTTCGTAGTACTTCTCATTGAAAACATTTTCGACTCCACCAAACAAAGTCAGCGTCAGAGTCTCTGACGTTCGGATTTCATAACTCGCAAAGACGTCCGCTTTGGTGTAACCATCAAAAGTCAACTCCGCCATCCTAAACGGAAAGTCATTCTCAAATACTGGAGCCAGATAGGAGCCTGTATGGTTTACATCAAGGCTTAGGAGCAATGCCTTAAAACGCTGACTCCAAGTCAGACCAAACAGATTCTTGGGAATCACGTACTCAGGCTGCAACCCCAGCAACGGTACAAAACGATCGCTATTTGTGAATGTGTAGGACGCTCGCAGTTCCATTCCTTTCAAAGGAACGGTATCCAACGAAAGCTCGGCACCACGCGATAGTCCACCAGGTCGGTTGACATAGCCGCTGAATCTACCGAGTCCAAGTGGGTCGTCCGCAAAGCCAGTGAAAGCGACAACACGTTGCAAGCGCGTGTAGAAATATGTTGCTCCAAGCGAAACCCTGTCACTGGCAAGACGCTGGTCAATACCACCATCGACGCTAATAGATTGTTCAGCGCGCAAAGTTGGATCACCAAAGCGAACCAGGCCTGCACTGCCGAAAGTACCTTCTCCAAATCTCTCGAAGAGCGAGGGAGCACGAAAGCCGTTACCCACATGCGCTCGCAGCTTGGTACCTGTATCTCGAAAGAAATAAGCAACCGACCCGTCGCCGGTAATCGAACTCTCAGCGTCCCTGGCTGCCAACGATCCCGGTCGATCGGCACTTCGTATTCGATACCACTGACCGCGCGCTCCGATTGTGAAGTGCAAACGATCACGCAGGAAGGAAAGCTGGTCCTGACCAAAGACGGCAAATGTTTTCTGGCGATCAGTAGTGTTGTTGAAAGTACTGAAACTGGGTTGTGAGCTTTGGAAAAATGATTCGCGTTCAAACTCAACACCTGCAGTTGCCAGGTTTGAACTGGTGAATCGCAAATTCACTCGCCCGTCAACAGTGTCAACAGTTCCGTTGTTAGTATTCGAGAATTCGAAATCTCCGAACGGAACAAACGAAGCGAAGCGTGGATCGACCGCGGGACCATTATAGTTCCGACGATCGGTTGTCACACGCTGGTAGGCAACTGTATAGGAAACTAGATCGTTAACCTCCTGCGAAAATCTGCCCGAGCCAACCAGTAATCGATTTCGTCGCCCCTGGTCCGGATTGTTGAAATCTGGTTCGAAGGTCACGCCTGCGACGGCCGCCGGATAGAGACCCCCAGTGAAAGCCGCCGGCAGCGCAAATGGACTGTCGTTGACACGTGCATTTGCAATGTCGCCGTAGAACGTTCCACTCACAGTTATGCTTTGGGTTGGGTTGAACTGTGCGCGTCCCGCAAACGACGTGTTGCCGTACTCGTCGTCGCCGTCGATCCCTTTGCGGACATCCAGTCGATCAACGCCTGCGCTATAACCATAACGCTCGCCTCCCCCGCTTGCACTTAGTCGCTCTCTGTACGTCGCGAGCGTTCCTCCTTCGAATCCTCCACTAAGATGAAATCCTTTGACTCCAGTCTCCGGGATCATGTTCACCACACCGCCAATTGCATGGGTGCCATAAATGGACGAACCTGAACCTCGAAGTATCTCTACTCGATCGAGCGCGACGGGAGTCAGGTCTGCAATAAGTGAAAGTGCGGAACCGTTTATGTCACCGGCATCTCGCACTCTGAGCCCATCGAGCAAGACGGAAGTATCAAAGTTTCGCTGACCGCGAAGGCGGACTGTCGTTAAAGCGCCAGGCGAGCCCTGTTGCTGCACTCTGACTCCAGGAACGCCTCGAAGTGTTTCGCCCAAAGTCAGTTCATGGCGAGCCTCGATTTCCTGGTTGTCGAGTACTGAAATCGTCTTCGCAGCATCCTCCAAACGCTGTGCGGTGCCAGTGGCAGTAATCACTACGCTTTCGTTGATCGAAGCAATTTCCAGAGTGATGTTCAGCTCTTTGTTTTCTGCACGAGTCAGCTGAATCGCGTCATGACTGTAGTTCGAGAAGCCATCTGCCTGTACTTCAAGAAAATAGTTCCCTGGCTTGAGTTCCTTAAATACAAATAGACCAGCTTCATCCGTCGCAGTGCTCAGTTGTAGACCAGCCTCTAAACGCACTGTAACTTGCGCACCGGGTACTTTGCCGCCGTGCTCGTCACTAACAGTCCCTTTGAGACTACTGACTGTCTGAGCACTGATATTGAAAGAAAGAATTGTCGTGAGGAAGATTGAGAACAAAAGAAAATGCAGTTTGTTTTTCTTCATGTAGCTTCTCCTGCCCGTCGCAGTGCGAGCTGAAATGGAGCATGGACAGGTTTCCTGACTTGCGGTCGTGATCCTTGTTGAATCGCCTTCGCCGTTCGCCTTCCCGGACTTTTCCAGTGGCTAAGACTTTGAACAGCGTCGTTACCGCTTACAGTTGCGCGGGCAGCGGCGGCTTTTCACCGCCTTCCCTGGACCGTAGCTCACTTATGTTACTAAGAAAGCCGGTGCGTCTCGTGCACCGGCGTGACACGCGGCACGCCCGACATCGGATGTGCGTCAACTAACACCTTGACATCAAAAACTTCCTGTAACAATTCTGGAGTTAAGACCTCGACTGGCATGCCAGTCTTGATCGCCCTTCCCGATCTCATCAGCATCACGACATCTGCGAATTGAGACGCCATGTTAATGTCGTGCGTGACAACAAGTGCAGCAGCAAGTTGTGCGTCACAACGCTGTCTGACCAGGGAAAGAAGTGTTGCTTGATGAGTTATGTCCAGGTTGGCTGTGGGCTCATCCAACAACAAGAAGGGAGCTTCCGTAGCTAACGCACGCGCCAACACTGCCCGTTGTCGTTCACCACCAGAGAGTTCGTTCATTAGTCGATCACTTAGTTCCGATAGTTCGGTCTCTTTCAAGACTTCCTCAGCGACCTCAAGATCTCGTTCAGTCTCCCAGCCCCAACCTACGTTTGTGGCCCAAACAAATCGTCCACCCAGAACAAATTCGAGCACTGTAATCGGGAACCGCAGTTCGGCTTCCTGGGCAACAACAGTAATTTGTTTGGCAAGGGAACGCCGGCCGAGTTTTTCAATCGACTCGTTATTCAAGAGAACCTGTCCATTTGTTGGTTTCAATTGGCCATTTAATGAACGCAGCAGTGTTGATTTTCCAGCGCCATTCGGACCAATCAGGGCGGTGATCGTACCCCTACCAAGGACCAGCGAGACATCCTCAACCGCGATCCGATCGCCATAACGGATTGTCAGGTTACGACCTTCGAGCAACTCAATTCCTCTTCAAAAGATAGATAAAAAGCGGTGCACCAATAAGCGCCGTTATCGCACCTACGGGTAATTCACGCGGGGCTATGACAGTGCGGGCAATTGTGTCGGCAATGATTACAAAGACGGCGCCACCCAGCGCTGCACTGGGAATGCTAATTCGGTTGTCACTGCCCAGCGAGAGCCGGGCCAGATGCGGTACCACAAGACCCACATATCCAACTGACCCACTAGCGGCAACGGAACTGCCGACCAGTAGACTGGCGATGAGAAAAACCACTACACGAACGCGACCCACTTCTACGCCAAGATCAAAAGCATCTCGTTCCCCCAGCATCAGTAGGTTCAACGAGCGAGCATTGAGTGTCAGTACCAACGCTCCTACACCTGCAATTCCCAACGCAACAGGCAACAGACCCTTACTTGCTCCGGAAAGATCGCCGAGCAACCAGAACGTGAATGAACGAATTCTCGTGGCATCCATTAAGGTGGTGACAAAAACGATCACTGACGACAGAAATGTAGTAACGATGACTCCGGCGAGGATCAACCGTTCTGGTGTCGCACCAACTTTCCCACGAGCCAATCTGTAAACGGCGAACGTTGCTATTAGAGCGCCGACAAACGCGAACAGAGGACGACTCCATTCGAGCTGTCCAAAGAAGACGAGTGCCAACATCGTGCCCACTGCGGCACCATTCGAAACACCCAGCAGGTAGGGCTCCGCGAGCGGGTTGCGCAAAAGCGCCTGATAACTTGCTCCTGCGGTCGCCAACGACCCCCCGACCGCAGCGGCGAGAAGAATTCGTGGGAGACGAATTTGGAAAAGGATGTCGAAATGATCGGCGGTTAGTCCGCAATGCTGAGTACCCAAAGAAACGAGAGCACAAATCGATTTGTCAGCGGGCAATTTTTCACTGCCAAGCAGTGACGTAATTAGCACAACCAGGAAGAGCGTAGCCGTAAGACACGAAATCGCCAGGATAGTCTTTCTCAGTGTCACGCGATGTTGGAGAAATGTGGTGCCAGAGGTTGTCATCGTTACTTGAATGCGTCGGGGTGCAGAGCCTTAGCCATCTCCTCCAGGCCTTCCACAGCTCTTGGCCCGGGACGAACCAGGTGATCATCGTTGATCTTGTAGACGCGTCCCTGTCGAACCGCTGGTGAATTTTTTAGCGCCTCTGCGACGTTTGTATTACCGTTACCCATCGAACCACCAGTCGGCAGAATAATGGCTTCCGGCTTTGCTGCGAGGGCAGACTCAGCGCTGTACTTTGGCCAGGCGCCCGGGACATCGGCGGTAACGGAATCTGCACCCGCACGTCTCATGAGATCCGTCGCGAAGGAGTCATGGCCGGCGGTGTAAAGCGGTTCCGCGGAGAGTTGATAAAAGGTTCTTATTTTGGGTAGCGGCTGTACGGCAGTCTCGACCGCCAGAGAACGCGCTCGAAGTTTCGCCACGAGTGCCTTCGCTCCGTCTTGTTTACCTACTATTTCACCAACTTGAGAGATTGAATTGAACACGCCGTCAAGATCGTGAGGGTCCGTAACGAAGACTTCGATTTGATGAGTCTTTAGCTGTTCAGTAAACACCTCGAGTTGAGAAGCTGTCGATACAAGAACAAGCTGCGGTCTAAGTGCAATGATCTTCTCAAGACTTGGGTGGAGAGTATCTCCAACCTTCTCGACATTCTTTGCCTCACTGGGGAAATCACAGTACGTCGTGTTTCCAACAAGAGTGTTACCCGCACCAACTGCAAAAACAATTTCAGTCAGGTTTGGAGCGAGCGACACTATTCGGTCGATATGTGAGGGAAGCGATACGCGTCGACCTGAATCGTCTGTGATTTCTCTGTCGTTTGAACGGTTACTTGCAACCGGGGTGGTTAAAGAAGAGCAGGATACGGTCAGCAGCAAACACAATGCTGCACTGACAATTAAGAGCCGTGACGAAGAAGTGATGCTAACAGAGTCTAAAAACACGAAAACCGCTGAGCTCCGTTTTTCAAGCAAAAGAAACAGGCTTCAGCGGGATTGAGATCTGACCCGATGCTGCCTGAACACCTTTGCGCGAGTGTTAAGAGGCTGCAAGCGTTTGGGCAGGTCTCCTGGCTTTGAGTGCGTGACTCATCACAGTGGCGCGACCGCGCGGGAATTTCACCCGCTTCCCTATTCTCCCCGTAAAGGGGCACCCAAACACTAGATTAAAAGAACAAACTGCAGTGACTGCTGGGCCGGACACTAACACGCGAGTATAAGGCTGTCAAACCTCGAACCGGGTGAATAAGGGCTGTTTGCCTCGCCATCAGGTGTCCAGTAAGATGCCGTTTAAATTCAACACCAAGCGAGAACAACCTAAATGATCAAAACTGTGGAATGGACAAAAGATGGTGTTTGTATGTTAGACCAACGCCTTCTTCCAGCTGAAGAAAAGTACTTGATGTTACGTTCCTACGACGAGGTAGCGGAAGCAATCAAAAAAATGGTTGTTCGGGGTGCACCTGCGATTGGCGTCTCAGCCGCAATGGGGATCGCGCTGGGAGCCAATCAGTCCGTGGGTACCTCTGTAGCGGATTTGGAGGACGATTTCGATTACATCTGTGACGTGATGGGGCGTACTCGCCCGACCGCCGTCAATCTCTTTTGGGCGATTGAACGAATGCGCTCCACTTTCAAGCGCGCAAAGTCACTTGGAGACGTTGAAGAGATCAAGAAGGTGCTGACGTCCGAAGCTCTTGCGATCTTCGCGGAAGACATTAAGGCAAACCGATCGATAGGCAGACATGGCGCGGACCTCATTCCTGATGGAGCGACCGTCTTAACCCACTGTAACGCCGGAGCCCTAGCAACAGCGGGAGATTACGGTACCGCCCTGGGAGTTATTCGGGGAGCTCGCGACGCCGGAAAGAGAGTTGCAGTGATTGCTGATGAGACTAGACCGTTTCTTCAGGGTCTGCGCCTGACCGCGTGGGAACTAGCCAAGGATGACATCCCAGTTACCGTAATCACTGACAACATGGCGGGGCACGTAATGAAGGGTGGAAAGGTCGACGCTGTTGTAGTGGGCGCGGACCGTATCGCCGCAAATGGCGATACGGCCAACAAGATCGGAACCTATATGGTTGCGGTTCTTGCGAAGGAGCACGGTATTCCTTTCTACGTCGCCGCACCAATGACAACGCTGGATCTAACGCTTTCGTCAGGTGAACAGATTCCAATTGAAGAACGTGATTCAAGGGAAGTGACGCATATCAAGGAACATCAACTCGCACCGGACGGGATTGCGGTTCACAATCCTGCGTTTGATGTGACTCCTCATCACTTAATCACCGCAATTATCACCGACAAAGGAGTGGCGAGAGCCCCCTTTGAAGAAACCTTGAGAGCGTTGGGTGAAGTGAGGGAAGTAAGGGAAGCCGCGAATTAGGACTGCGCGTAACGACTCGTTTTCCACCAGTCGATAGTTAACTTTAGTCCGTCGCGAAGGCCCACAGTTGGCTTGTAATCTAGGAGATCCCGAGCCTTTGTGATGTCTGCAAGACTGTGCCGAACGTCGCCGACTCTTGAGTCGCGGTAATCAATCGCAACATCAGGCGTGCCAACCAACGTCTTCAGCTCAGCTAATAGCTGATTCAGAGTAATTCTCTCTCCTGTCGCAACATTGATGATCTTTCCCACTCCTCCTGAGGCTGTAGCAGCCTTAAGATTCGCGGAAACCACGTTCTCGATATAAGTGAAATCACGCGATTGTTCGCCATCACCAAAGATTACAGGACGCTCACCTGAACACAGCGCACTAATGAATCTGGATACGACACCAGAGTATTGTGAACCGGGATCTTGGCGTGGCCCGAAAACATTGAAGTAACGCAGAGAAACCGTTTCAAGTCCATAAACGCGAGAAAATACCTGGCAGTAGTATTCGCCAACCAGTTTCGCGACTGCGTAAGGCGAAAGTGGATCGGGCGACATCTCCTCTACCTTTGGCAGGGTGGGCTGGTCGCCATAGGCCGAACTCGATGCGGCATAAACAAAACGTCGCACCTTTTGCTCCCGCGCCGCTAGAAGGAGATTAAACGTTCCATCTACTGAGGAGGTATGGGTTTGCGATGGGTTCTCCACTGAACGAGGCACAGATGGAATTGCTGCCTCATGAAAAACTACTTCAGCACCGTTGAGTGCACGATTCATCAGTTGTAAATCTGCAACGCTTCCTTCTATGACTTCGATGTCGCCCGAAAGTCCATCGATGTTTTCACGGTGACCAGTAGAAAAATCATCAACTATTCGAACCTTGCTTCCCTGCCTCGCGATTGTTTCAGCAATATGCGAGCCGATGAAGCCGGCTCCGCCGGTCACCACTACTATTCCAGACAGTGTCATTTGATTTTGTTTGCGTTAGATAATTCGGTTAACGTCCGACGCCAACATATTCGAATCCTAGCTCGCGCATGTCGGCTGGGTCACAAATGTTGCGGAGGTCGGCGATACGAGGCTTGTTCATCAAGTCGCGAATACGAGTCATGTCTAAGGCCCTAAACTGATTCCATTCGGTCACAAATATCAAGGCATCCGCTCGTGTGACCGCAGCGTATTCGTCATCAGCGTACTCGATGTCAGGAAGTATTTTGTTTGCCTCCGTCCTGGCAACAGGATCGTAGGCGCGAACTTTAGCACCACCATCGACTAATCCTCGAATGATGCCGATGGAAGGTGCCTCTCGCATGTCATCAGTTTCCGGCTTAAAAGCCAGGCCAAGAATTGCCACCGTCTTTCCGTTGAGATCTCCAACCAGTTTGTTGATCTTGGTAAGCATCTGATTGCGCTGGCGATTGTTTACTTCGATAACAGCATCAACGATCAAAGAGTCAGAATCAAAATGGCGCGCCACTGAGGCAAGGGCTCGTGTGTCTTTTGGAAAGCATGAACCTCCAAACCCAGGCCCCGGATGAAGGAACTTGCTGCCGATCCTTTTATCCATGCCAATCCCACGGGCAACATCATGAACATCGCATCCGATCTTCTCGCAGAGGTTTGCAATTTCGTTAATGAATGAAACCTTCGTGGCAAGAAAAGCATTCGCCGCATATTTGGTAAGTTCGGCGGCCTCCAGAGACGTAATAACAAACGGCGCTTCAATCAAATACAGCGGGCGATATAAATCCTTCATAATCGCAATCGCTTCCTCGTCGCGGCTGCCTATCACCACCCGGTCCGGCCGCATGAAATCGTTAATCGCAGCTCCTTCCCGTAGAAATTCTGGGTTTGATACTACGCCAAAGCTGGACTTTGATTTCTTACGTTCATTGATGAGCTTACGGATATGCTCACCAGTCCCTATCGGAACTGTCGATTTGGTTACGACGACCTTGTAGCCGTTCATATAGTCAGCAATTGACGCCGCGGCAGCCTCTACGAAACTAAGATCTGGTGATCCATCGGGTTGAGGTGGGGTTCCGACCGCTAGGAAAATTACCAACGCTTGCTCAATTGCTTCACGCACATTGGTGGTAAACCTCAAACGTCCGGCCTGAGTATTCTTCGCTACTAACTGTTCCAATCCTGGCTCGTAAATAGGCATCACGCCTTTTTCAAGCCGTTGGATTTTTTCTTGATCGACATCAACACAAGTGACATCAACGCCGAACTCTGCGAAACACGCTCCCGTCACAAGACCGACGTAGCCGCTACCGATTACCGCAATATGCATTTAGATTCATGCCTGGGTTCAAATTTATGAAATGAGCTTACAATCAAAACCTTGCGGGTCGCACGATCAAATCGTGTGACCCGCAAGGTTAATAGGTAACTGCAGCGCTTGCCAGTGCCACAGTTAATAGAAATGACTCAACCGATGAGTTACTTCGTCGGGCTGACTACGGTAACGGAACCACCGAAGTTGATATCGTTGTTGTGTGTGGCTGCATAGATGACAACGGCAACTGCACCGCCGATCGCCAACAACAACGCCGCCAAGGCGCCACCGCTCAAACCCTCGTGGTCGTCGCCGCCCTGTGGACTCGGCATTCCTGCCATTGCACTTTCGCCTGCAGCAATTTGCTTAACTGTGCTGCCACTACGAAGTTCGGCAAGACCCGACTCTGTAGAAACTGAAGTACGACCATGTGAGGCAGTGACCGTGAATGAGGTGGCTTTGCTGCCATCTACCACGACCGTGCCATCTTTGGTGGTTAGATTGACTGTCACTCCAGCCAACGTTGAAACATGAGCGACACCAGTCTCAAGCATTCCGTTAATATTCTTGTCTGAGAATGTCAGACGGAGATTGCTGTTGGGTGAGAGTAAAACTCGACCAACTTTGCCAATGTTGACTGACGCACTGCTTTGATCTGCGGTGCTGATTGTCGAATCTGAGAACAAGGTGCCGCCGGAAATTGCTTTTTGTCCGTTCACGGTAACTTGTCCTGACACTGACAATTCACCAGAGGCTTTTGCCCCCGGAGCGGCCAACACAACCATTGAGTAGACACTCAAAACGGCAACCGCTACACAGACCGCGATGAACTTGCGGCTCCAAGTTTTGCTAGTCATTAACTTTCCTCCCGTATAGTGAAACACAAAGTCTTTATTGCGTACTGCCGACGGCTTAACAGTCGTGAGAAAACCAAATGCAGAGCCGGTGAACTTAACAACCAAGTGGGAAACCAGTAATGCAACTAAATTATGGCCCACAAAGCCGCTAACACTTGGCATTTATTACACTAATACAAGCCCTCTGTCAACAAACATTTGGAGTGAGTTTGCCACGAAATTGTGCTTTTTTCACTGGTAAAGAAGATGCCAGCTACTTCTATCTCTCTCCAAAACTTTTGACTCCGTGTGGGTCACATGCCCACTTGTTTTGGAGCGAAGCTTGAGATCAGGGAACAACGCGACGCGTTCTGGTAATCGTTTTGGGCTCCAGATCGGTCGGTGTCAGGTCTTTTTGGACGCTTACCTTATTCTTTTCGTTGAGTTCTGCTTGCTCGTACGGGTCTAATCGAGCAAAAAGGTAAAAGATTTCGACGCTTCGGACACTTCCCAGGAATCGGAATGTGTTGTTGACAACTTCCCCAACTTTAAGGCTGGATGCAGGGCGCGGCCGCTCAAACAATAGTCCGAATTCATCTACAGCCACCGCCTCCAATTCGGGAAGATAGTCGTTGTTCGTCTCACGAGCGAGCCGAATGGCCATCTGACGGAGGGCCTTGATTCGATTCGAGTTACGCCGATAGTAGTTTGAACTAATCTCGCGACGACTCGCGCGATCGTCTACAACCTCCTGCTCGTTCCTTAGATAACCCAAGTAGGCACGCACGACTGGACCGAATTCCTGGTCAGAATCACGACCAGTCTGAGAATGCACCGAGCCCAATGTGGAGAGTATGACAATGAGAATCAGAGCTGGAGTCGCCTTGCGGGTCGGCATGTTTAAGGCCCTAAGTATGATAATTTGCTTACAGTACTGCATTATAACGGGCAATCCAATCGACAAAATTGCACGTGTCTTTCAGCAATGTTACATTGATCTTCAATTTCAGCGAAAGCTTCAATGGCTTCGGTAAATCAACAATTCCCCACCCCGAAAAGCAAAATAGCCCTCGGTGTTTGCGGCGGTATCGCCGCTTACAAGGCCGCCGAAATACTTCGTGGTTTGCAACGTGCGGACTGCCTCGTAAGAGTCGCAATGACCCGTCGTGCCTGCGAGTTCGTTCAGCCACTTACCTTTCGAGCCCTTTCAGGTGAACACGTCATCGTTGATGATTACTCGCCCAATAATACGGATCCGATTGCTCACATCACGTTTTCTCAGACTATCGACCTCCTCGTCGTCGCGCCAGCAACAGCAAACATCATAGGCAAGTTTGCAAACGGAATAGCTGACGACTTTCTAACAACGACATATCTGGCGTGCACTGCGCCAATACTTGTGGCACCCGCAATGAATACGACGATGTGGGAGCATCCATCAACACAACGCAATCTTAAACAATTGAAAGCTGATGGTGTACATCTCATTGAGCCTGATGCTGGAGAAATGGCGTGTGGAACTATTGGTCCGGGTCGACTAAGTGAACCTGAGCGTATCGTTACGGCTGCCTTGGGGATCTTGGAGCGATCTCAGAAATCTGATCTGCGCGGAGAAAGAATTCTAATAACTGTCGGAGCGACGCGGGAGGATATCGATCCAGTTAGATTCATTTCGAACCGTTCGTCAGGCAAGATGGGGTTTGCGCTCGCTGCGGCTGCACAACAACGCGGCGCCTCCGTCATAGTGATCGCTGGTTCTACAACCGCTACTCAACCCTCAAGAATCAATGTTGTTCGAGTAACAACTGCGGATGAGATGGCCCAAGCGGTCGCTATCGAGCTTGAAGGGGCAACTGTTTTTATCGGTGCCGCTGCAGTCGCAGATTACCGACCATCACACCGAGCCGATCAAAAGATCAAAAAGCTTAATGAGGGGCTCACACTCGAGCTTGAACGTACGCCTGATATCCTTTCCCAGGTTGCAGCTACACGTAAGGAAGGAACGCTTGTTGTTGGATTTGCCGCAGAGTCGGAAAACTTATTACAGAATGCACAGTTGAAACTTCAAACAAAGAACCTAGATGCAATCGTTGCAAACGACATCACCCAGAGCGGCGCTGGATTTGACTCCGACACGAATGAGATTAAGATTCTCACACGCTCGAATGGTAACGTTATTGAGTTGCCCCTAATGTCGAAGGCTGATACAGCAAACCACATCCTGGACATGATTGTCCGACTTCGATCCGACAAAGCATCATCACGAACAGTCTCGAGTTCGTAAATCTACCTGAGCACAATCACGATGGATTCTCCTGATCTCCTCGATCTAATCACCGAAACGAAAAAACAGTTACTTCATCTACAAACGCTTGGAGTTGATGGAATCCAGCTGCCTGTAATTGAGACCTCTATACCCAAAGCGGTTCCGAAGTCTCCAATCCCGCAAGCGATAACGGTGAAACAGGAACCCGTAAGGCACGAGCCGTCTGTCCAAACTGTCAATCCGACCGTCAACAGTTTGTTTGGCGACATAGCACCTGCACCCGAAAAGATCGAAAGTTCGAAAGAAACATTTGAGCAGATTCATTTAGAAATCGGCGATTGCACCAGGTGTCCACTACACAGCGGTCGAACAACAATTGTTCACACTGAAGGAAACCGACAAGCACGTTTGATGTTTGTGGGTGAAGCGCCAGGTGCGGATGAGGACATTCAATCACGCCCCTTTGTCGGACGCGCTGGGCAGTTACTAACCAAAATCATCGAGGCAATCGGATTGAAACGAGAGGACGTATTAATTGGAAACGTCAATCGTTGCAGACCGCCAGGAAATCGTGCACCAACGCCTGAAGAAGCTTCAATTTGCAAACCTTTTCTACTTCGTGAGATCGCAGCCGTGCAGCCCGAAGTCATCGTCGTTCTGGGCAACACTGCAATGAAGAACCTGTTGAATACTCGGGAAGGTATAACCAAACTGCGTGGCACCTTTCAGGACCACAAAGGCATCAAGGTGATGCCGACTTTTCATCCGGCCTATCTGCTCCGCGATCCTTCAAAGAAGCGTGAGACCTGGGAAGACTTGAAGAAGGTCCGCGACTATCTCGACAGCAAAGCCAAAACTAAATAATTAGCTATTCGCGCCCGATGAAATTGCGTTAACTTCTCATCAGTGTCTAAAGATTTGGAATCTGCAACAACCATCGCTGTAGCACCCGCCACAAGTTCAGATCCTTTGTACGCCGAAGTAGCGGTTCCGTTACACGTCTCCAAAACTTTTATCTACCGCTTACCCGCAAACGCATCGGATGCCCAGCCGGGCGAACGCATCCTTGTACCACTTGGAAGGAGCATGGTTACCGGATACATCGTCGGTTTACTTACCGACCTTCCAACAGACCTGGGTCTTGTCGATGCCGAAATTAAGGATGCGGATCGCGTAATCGATGCCGTCCCAATCTGTACACCGGAGATACTCGAAATCACTCGTTGGGTTGCCGAGTACTATGCGTCACCGTTAGGGGAAGTAATTAAGTCAGCTCTTCCACCTGGCATTAGCCCTGATATCCAGGAAACGATTCGTATTACGGAAAGCGGAAAAACTCAACCGATAAATCAACAAACACTTGCGGGAAAGATCTTGACGCGATTATTGGAGACAGGTTTTTCAAAAAGAGATTCATTGGTCGATCTGGGAACAAGAGAGCTGGCAAAAGCACTTCGAGAGCTCGAGGAAAGCGATTTCATAGAACGCACACAGAGTCAAAGCCCTTCGTTTGTGAAACCTAAGCTCGTGCGATTTATCACTTTGAATAGGACGCCTCTACCGGAGGCACTGAATCAGAAGCTAACCCCTGCTCAGCAACGAGTCATAATGGTTTTGGACAACGATCGAGTCCTGCCTTTTCGAACACTTCTAAAAGAGGCAAACGTCGGAGCAACAACGGTAGCTACGTTACAGACAAAGGGCCTGTTGACAGTTTCCGTGCAGGCCGTTCGTCGCGATCCGTTCGACGGTGCCATTGACGACCCGGCAACAAACCACGTTCTCACGCAGGGTCAACAAGCTGTTCTCGATGAAGTCGAATCCGCACTTGAGAAGGGATTGTACGCCGCGTTTTTGCTTCATGGGGTAACGGGAAGCGGCAAAACTGAAGTCTACATCCGCGCGATGCAGACTGCCCTCGACCGCGGTAAATCCGCGATGATGTTGGTGCCCGAGATCGCCTTGACCCCCGTCTTCTCTCGACGATTGCGACAGAGCTTTGGCGAGGAGGTTGCAATCTTCCACTCGTCGTTACAGCGAGGCGAGCGCTTTGACGAGTGGACTCGTGTGAAGAATGGTGAAGCACGGATTGTAATTGGCACTCGCTCTGCAGTGTTCGCGCCAGTAAGAGACTTAGGTCTAATCGTGATTGACGAAGAACATGAGGCCAGTTATCGCCAACAAGACTCGCCTTACTACAGTGGACGAGACGCCGCTATCGTGCGTGCTCAAAAAGAGTCAGCAGTGGTTGTGCTCGGTTCAGCGACTCCATCCCTGGAATCATTTCAAAACGCCAAGAATGGAAAGTACAAATACCTGAGTTTGCCTGAACGTGTCGGTGCCAGGCCGATGGCTTCAGCGTCGATCATAGACATGCGAAACGTTTTTACGCGTCACGGCAAACCTCGCGTTTTTTCTGATGAACTGCTGGAAGCCATTCAGCAGACACATGACCGAAAAGAACAATCGATTATCCTGCTCAATCGTAGAGGTTATTCGAGTTTTGCGCTTTGTCGTTCATGCGGTGAAAGCGTTCAGTGTCCAAACTGCGACGTAACGCTTACCTATCATCGCGATGAGAGAGTGATGATTTGCCACTATTGCAACCATCGCGAACCGGTACTTTCCGTCTGTCCCAACTGCGGAAAGAACTACATCCAATACGTTGGCGAAGGCACTCAACAGCTTGAAGAAATGTTGAAGACGGAGTTTCCCGATTTGAGAGTTGCACGCATAGATCGCGACACAACATCGAACCGGAGACGCTTTGAAAAATCTCTTAAGGATTTCAGTGAGGGCAGCATCGATACACTCGTTGGTACTCAGATGTTAGCGAAGGGCCATGATTTCCCGAATGTGACGCTCGTGGGCGTGGTAAGTGTTGATGCGGGGCTCGCCCTTCCTGACTTTCGAGCGGCCGAGCGTACGTTCCAACTGATAACGCAGGTTGCGGGTCGTGCAGGCCGAGGAGATCGGCCCGGTAAGGTACTGATCCAAACCTACCATCCGCACCATTATGCTCTTCGACATGCCTGCGCACAGGACTATGATGCGTTCTATCAAGAGGAAATTCGTTACCGGCAAAACCATTCGTATCCGCCATTCATCGCAATAGCCAGTCTCCTCGTGCATGGTCCCGATCTCACAAAGGTTCGCGCAGACGCTCTGGAACTGCGCAAACAACTTGACGCGGCGAATCAAACCCGTATTGCCCGAATCCTGGGACCAGCACCCGCACCACTTGCGCGGCTGAAAGGCGAACACCGATTTCAGCTACTAATAAAATCCAAAAGTCGTCGTGGGTTACGAGCCGTCGCAGATGCGGCACTGAAGGCGATGTCAGAACGTGGAACAAACCTGCGTTCTATCAATCTCGAGATCGATCCTGTTTCAATGATGTAGCGCGTGGCGCAAGACAGTTTTGATGCGCTAAACTCCGCTTCATGAAGCTTTCAGAACTCGCCGACCAAACCGGCGCTCGAGTTGAAGGAACGGACGTTGACATAACCGGTGCTGCAGGACTGGATGAAGCTAGTGAAGGCCACATCACCTTTCTCGCCAATCCGAAATACACACCCAGAGTAAACACCACGAGCGCGTCTGCTATTTACCTTGCAGAAGACGTAAAAACTGAAAAGGACATTTCGATCCTACGTGTAAAAGATCCTTACCTGGCATACACACGCGCTTTACGAATTTTTTATCCGGAGAAAACCCCCTCGCCGTTTATTCATCCGACGGCGGTGATCGATCCGTCGGCAAGAGTCGCAAAGGGAGTCTCTATTGCTGCCTCAGTCGTCATTGGTCCAAATGTCGACATTGCCGAAGGCGTGTGTATTCATCCTAACGCCACGATTTATGAAGACGTTACCATTGGGAAAGATTCAGTGATTCACTCTGGCGTAGCTGTACGGGAAAGAACAGTCATAGGCCAGCGAGTGATCATCCATAACAATGCCGTCATCGGCTGCGACGGGTTTGGTTACGCGAAGGACGAAAAAAAGCACTGGCTCAAGATTCCCCAGGCAGGTCGCGTCGTTCTCGAAGATGATGTAGAGGTTGGTGCAGGTACAACGATTGATCGTGCTTCGGTTGGTGAAAGTCGGATCGGGCGTGGATCAAAGCTGGATAATCTGGTTCAGATTGGTCACTCCTGCACCGTCGGTGAAGATTCGTTACTCTGCGCCCAGGTTGGTCTTGCGGGAAGTTCTCACATTGGCAGTCGAGTCATTCTCGCAGGTCAGGCGGGAGTCGCAGGTCATCTGACCATTGGTGACGATGCCGTACTTACAGCGAAGAGCGCCACCAGTCACGACATTCCCCCAGGTAAAGTTATCTCGGGAATCCCGGCATTTGATAACCGAGACTGGCTTAGATCGACGGCAGCTTTTCGTCGTTTGGGTGAAATGCAGCGGACAGTGAGAGAACTCGAGCGACGCCTGAAAGAACTTCAAGAGAACAAAAACACTTAGCGGTTAACTAAGTAACTCCGCCTCCATCCACAATCACAACTTCACCATTCATGAAGCTGTTTCGGTCGCTAACCATGAAAGCAGCATACTCTGCCAGTTCTTCTGGTCGGCCGAGGCGACCGGCAGAGACCCAGAAGTCGTGCATCTGAAGAAGACGCTCTGGAAGCGCCTGAGCCAAGTCAGTATCAAATATCCCAGCAGCAATCGCGTTTACTTGCACGTTAAAGGTGCCGGCTTCTCGCGAAAGACATTTGGTAAAACCAATCATGGCCGCCTTCGACGTTGCATAATGGACGGCAGTCGGAAGCGCCCGCATCGCACCAATTGACGTGATATTGAGAATGCTTCCCTTCCGCTGACGGATCATTTGCTTGTAAATGGGTTTGGTGACGGCAAAAAGGCTGTCAACATTTGTATGAATAACTTCATCCCAGGCGCGATCGGTGGTGGTGGCGAAATTGTCGCCACGGTTAATGGCTGCATTGTTGACGAGAATGTCGATGCCGCCCCATTTCTCGACTAACTCGCGCGTCAATTTCTTCATCCCGTGCCGATCAATTACTGAAACCTTTGCGCTGAAGGCACGCCGGCCATGGGCCTCGATCTTTTTACTCATTATCTGCGCGAGATCGTCGCGGGAGCCGTAATTGAAGGCGATGTCTGCGCCTTCACGCGCAAACACGTCACATAACGCCGCACCAATGCCGCGCGTTCCACCTGTAATAAACGCTCGCTTTCCTTCCAGCAGAAGACTCACTTAGCTATTTTTCTCCTAAAGATCCGCTAGTAGAAAAAGAATTTCTGGGGCGGCATCAGACTGAGGTTCAGCAAAGACGCGCGGGGACGCTACCAGGGATTAGTTTTTGTGACGGGTGATTAAACCGTGAAAAGCTTCGCCAGTCAATTTGGCACTTTCACGCGGAAGCTATTTCGGTAAAGACTGTACTTTCCGGAGAAGGAATAAGTGCTGCTATTTCTTCAACTATATGTCGGGTTGAGTTCGGAATTGCCAGCCCTGCCGTCGCAGCCCTCAAACGGGAGTAATGGACTTCGTCTTCCATCATGCGCCGTACTACAGGTACCACGTCTGTCGAACGCTTCAGCATGACGCCGGCGCCACGCGCTTCGATGAGATTGGCCGTACCGGCTTCCTGGGGCATCGGCTCTGTTATTACGTCGGCGATGATTGGCACACGACAGGCCAACGCCTCGAACGTCGTTAATCCGCCGAGCTTCGATATCATGACATTCGCCGCACTCATCAACTTCTCGATCTCATCCGAGTAACCAATAACCTTTATTGGGAACGGCGCCTCAAGTGCTAACGACTCCGCTGCAACTCTTAAGTCTTCGTTCTTACCCGCAAGAAAGATCGCTTGCACGTCCAACTCGCCGCGAATCAGTTCCTTAAAAATCTCCTTGATATTGCCGCCACCAGCCCAGCCTGCGTTGACGAATACCGTGAATTTTTCCGGATCCAGGCCTAAAGCTGAGCGCGCAGCCTTCGCGGCATCCTCGCCAGGGTAGGCAAACTTTGGATGGACGGGCATTCCAGAAATCTTGATTCGTTCAGGTGCAACGCCGTAGTCGATCAGCTGACGCCGCGCTTCATCACTGGCAACCAGATACAAAGTGACATCATCGCATGCCCAACCTTTCCAGAATCCGTAGCAAGGATCAGTTACAACCGAAACAAGTGGAACACGATCGGCAAGCTTCAATTCTTTCAGCACGCGCCCAAACAGATGCTGTGTTAGAGGGTGGACACTCACTACGATATGCGGACACCAGCGTTCAAAAAGGCCAGCCACATATGCGACGCATCGCTTATGAAAAAACTCTCGAGTCTCTGGTCGGATGTGATTCATGCACCAGTAGAAGTATTTCATCCAGTGCTGGCGATTGCGAAGAATCCAGTTATACAGTCTGACGAGTTTGGCGGTCAGATGATGCGACTCTTCGATGGCACGTACTACGCGCACAGCATACGATTCACCTTCGAAGAATTTTTGCACACCGGCGACAATCGCCGCGGCGGCTGAATGATGTCCACCACCAGTATCGGATGAGATGATCAGGATCTTTGGATTGCGCTGAGAAATCGAATGCACGGGAGGCGGCAAGCTCGCCAGGTGATCCTTTGTGCTTGGAAGTGGCCCCATTTGATGCTTACTCGATCAGAACTCAGAAGCCTTCGACGCGAACACCATCCGGTTGAGGGTCGATACGACCTGAATTCCTCCAGGCCTTCTTCATTTCCCTCTCTAACTTTTTAATCTGGATTAGGTGTCCCGGATTGAATGGAAGTGATGGGTAGTAACTGTTTGATTCGTGGGTACAGAAGCAACCCGATGCGGCTTTCTTTCGACGTTCTTTCATTGCCGGTGATAACCAAAGTTTCTGAAAGTCCCAGTCAAAGTCTCTCAGATTACCGATGGGCGATAGGTTCTCACACGACGATACAGTTCCTTCGTCGTAGATAACCCCGCCAGCCGTTCCGGCATAACACTTCATTTGCGCAGTCTGGGTTTCTTGTGTCTTTGCAATCAAGCCATGCATGTAAATGTCGATGGCAGCCTTGAAGAAACCAGCTTTGCCACCGTAGTTATTCTTTATCGCGGCATGGCGTGAGTCGTCGTCGATCATCTGCGCAAGCTTGGCATAGCGTGAATGATCGATTTCGAGCTCTTTTGGATCTGCTGAAGGAGGGCGAATGTAATTGAAATTTACTTTGTCAGGCTTGAGGTCGTATTTCAGAAAGTCGTACCACTCGAAGATAGTATCCTGGTTCGTGTTCATAAAGCAGGTGCACGTCTGCACATCAAGACGCGGATACTCTTTCTTGAGCACTTGAAGTTGACGCGCGGTATCAATCGCAATATCCCAGGAACCAGGCTTTTGTCGGATCTTCTCATGCTCGTGCTTCGGGCCGTCGATACCCAGCGCCACCGTTACGTTCAGCTGTGGACATTCCTGAAGAATTCTTGCCACATCTGGAAAGATCCGTTTCTGAATCTGTCCATTAGACATTATGTAAATCGATTCGAGCTGATTGTTCTTGTAAAAAGCGTTGGCAATCTCCGGAAGATCTTTCCTTGTAAACGGCTCGCCGCCAGCAAGAATCAAGACACCCAGGTTTCCACCAAGTGTTTGGGCGATTCGTTCAATTTCGTGCGTTTTCATCTGCAGCTTCTTACGAGGCCTGTCGTCAAGCTCGTCAGTGAAGAAGCAATGAGTACAACGCATGTCGCAAACGGATGTGACGAGTATGTTCAAGAGGATCGGCGCAAACGGCTGACCGATCGCCAGCTTTGCGTAACGTCTAAGAAGCTCTTTGGTAGTAAAATCCATTTAGCACTCAACTTTGTTCTCGCGCGCAAAAAACCGCGAGACTCTTACTGATAAGCTATTTAAGTCAGCATTGTCAACGTAGTTCTCCGATGAGTGTATCGGCACTGATCGTTGCAAGTGATCTTGTTGAAGTGTTGAGAGAGGCTGCACAAAAAGTGCGGTTGGCGGGCACCTTCCGGCAACGGCGCGCGATAGCGACGGGTTGCCACAAGACCATCATTCTTAGGTGTCGTTAACGCAAAACTGCTACTTGCCTGTGAGAATCGGTGTTTGATTTGCCGTTGTCGTCAGCAAAACGCGGGGCTTCGGCCACTATCACATCCATTACTCTAAACGCGCCGCCAGAAGGAACATCAAACCGTACATCCAGGTAGCCACTCTGACTCTCGACAATGTCCGAAACTATCTCGCTAATTCGCTCTGGCTCGATCGTGCCCATTGACATAGCCCCGTGGGCCGCGTCGCCGAGTTTCCAATTAACCAGGCCGCGCGAAACTGTCACACGTGCATAAAGCAAGTAGCGACCGTGCGGTTTTACCTGGATTCGTTGCCATAGCGAGCCACCCGGAAGCGCTGCCATAGCCTGACCGCCCGAAACGGTCATCGCCTCGACAGGGCCAGTGACCGACCAACCGTCCGCGAGTTGGTTTGATCTGCTCGTCACCCGAAACGAAGGATTATGTGCGAGATTCGTTGCGGTGAACACTCCCAGATCTTCGGCACGTTGATGCAGGTAAGCACATCCTTCAACCGTACCGGTCGATGATCGTACGCGAATGCCCTGTGAACGCTCGCGACGATCTCTTACAAATAAATCGCCATCGAGGAGCTGCACCCAAATCCCCGGAGCTATTTGCCCGCGTCGCTCAACGATGAGGTTTCCCCCTGTGTCGAGACGCTCGATGTCCAAACGGTTACTTGTATGGATCCAATTCTTATCGATCAGACTCAACGGTTCGAGGCGTTTGTCGGCGTAATAAAGAACTGTTCCGCCAGCCTTGTACTCATAGGAGATGTGCCGGAAATAGAGTCGCGGGTCGATGTAGAAATCACGTAGGCCCTCTTCGACTTGAGCATCATGCGGAGCAAAAGCGATCTCCTGACCCAACATCACTGCATCGTGAATCTCTAACGCACTGAGAGGCTTCTTATTGAGCGTCCAGTAACAGTTAAACAGCGGATCCTGGTAGATCCATCCACCCATTTCTTCGATCCACACTTCAGCGCCGGCATGGGTATCAATGCCAAAGGCACCATTCTGAACAGCCACACTCAAACCAACGGGGCGTGCAATTAATCCTACCGATTGACACAAAGCGGCATAGATCTCGGCGAGATTTCCGCACAGCACAGGCTGACCGCTCCTCATCTGCGTATAAGCTTCTCGCGGAATTCGCGTAGCCAGACCCGGCATCGAGACGCGATGGGGTTGTCGCATAAGCCAAGTTCTAATTTTGTTTGCTTTGGTCCAAGTTGAATCGGATGGGGAAAGAACTCCGTTCAACTCACGTCGAAAGAAAACAGCATCTTCTGAACTTAACGCCGCGCGCGGAGCGATTCGACGAGTCTCTTCCGGAATTCCTTTGATTGCATCGCCGTCTCGCTCAACTTGAAGGTGGGCCAATTCCTGACCATTTCCGTCGCGGCTAGTAATCACCACATTTGTCTGACCTGCCGGAAGCTCAACGCGGAAATCGACGATTTGAATCTTTTGTTCGGGTGGCAGAGCGGGAGGTCGCCAATAAGTGGAAAGGCCAAAACCACCTACAAACGCGCCAACTATTCCGAAGATGATTAGCCATGGTGAGCCACGCCGAGAACGCGACCTGATGACGGAACTCGAAACTAGTCGCATCGACTTCCGAGTTGGCCAATCGGCGGGTCTAGTGGTCCTATCGGGAATGAGGGGATTCATTCCACCTTGCTCCTAGGGGCTGCTCTGTTTCTTAAGACATCTGAACGCTGACACGGACTAGGTTAGAGTACGGCAAGTGTATCGAGAGTTGGTCATGGCTGTGTAAAGTTTTGTCAAGTTACGCTTGATGATAGTAGTGAGAGTGGCCCAACACGAGTTGACCTATCACAACCGTTCGCGATTCTGAATGCCAAGCGCTCGCATGCGGCGGTAGAGATGACTTCTGTCAACACCCATTAACTCAGCTGCCTTTGAAACATTCCCATCGGCCTCTTCGAGCTTGCGTTGAATGAACTCACGATGGTACGCCTCAGTCGCCTCTTTGAATGATGGAAATCGAAACGACACCGCCGGTGCCTCCTCTTTTCCGCGAGGTGGTAAGTCGGTCCCAATAACTTTTGTTCCCGGATGCATAATCACAACTCGTTCGATGGTATTTCGAAGCTCACGAACATTTCCGGGCCATGAGTAGTTCTGCAAGTCTTCAACCGCATCCGCCATGAATTGTTTTGGCTGTTTGCCATATGCCTTCGAAAAGTTCCGGTTGAAATAATCAACCAACAAAGGCACATCTTCGAGTCGTTCACGCAAAGGCGGCAGTTCAAAAGGAATGACATTGAGTCGATAAAACAAGTCGGCGCGAAAGTTTCCCTGCTCTATTTCGACGTCCAGACGTTTGTTTGTGGCCGCGATCAATCGAACGTCAACGGTGATTGAGGTTCCACTGCCCACCGGTTCAAAACGTTGCTCTTCCAACACGCGAAGTACTTTTGCCTGTACCTTTGGACTCATGTCGCCAACTTCATCCAAAAAGATCGTCGCGCCATCTGCAAGCTCAAACTTACCTTTCTTGGCAGCAGTAGCCCCGGTGAATGCGCCCTTCACATGTCCGAATAATTCAGATTCAATCAGCTCTTCAGGAATCGCAGCCGAGTTGACTTCGATAAAAGGCGCTGCTGCCCGACGCGACTCGGAGTGAATTGCATGCGCAACCAGTTCTTTTCCCGTCCCCGACTCGCCATAAATCAAAATTCGGCCATCCGTCGGTGCAACGATCGATATCTGTTTACGAAGCGCTCTCATCGCTACAGACTCGCCCACCATCGTGTATTCCCTGGCGAGCGCCGCTGCCATGTCGGCATTGATCAGTTCGAGTCGTTGCTGACGAAGTGCATTTCGAACTGTCAGAACTGTCTTCTCAATTGAAAGTGGCTTCTCAATGAAATCAAACGCGCCCAGCTTTGTAGCGCGTACAGCTGTCTCAATATTTCCGTGGCCCGATATGATTACTACCGCTGCTTCAGAGCCGAGCGCCCGTAATTGTTTTAGAGTCTCAAGGCCATCAATCCCAGGGAGCCACACGTCGAGCAAGATGCATCCGTACGCGCGTCGACCCAATGCTTTCAAACAGTCCTCGCCAGTGGGCACCGCGTCAGCGACAAAGCCTTCATCCTCCATAACTGCACGAAGGGTGTCGCGTATTCCGCGCTCATCGTCGACTATGAGAATTGAGTCCATAAAAGTGATTGGCAATCGACAACAACCGAATGCCGACTGTGAGTATTCCGCTCTATGCTGCCGGCAATTCGATTACAAACTTAGCTCCGCGTGGATGGTTCTTCTCGGCGCGAATGCGGCCCTGATGTTCGTGAATGATCCGCTGGACGATCGCTAGACCCAATCCAGTGCCACTGTCTCGGCGCGAGAAGTATGGCTGAAATAAGCGCTTGAAATCCCCTGGCTCAATTCCGCGTCCAGTGTCTGACACGTCGGCTATCAACAGACTTCGCTCAGCGTCATGTCGAGTCACAATCGTTATCTGCTTAGGATTCTCTTCGTGCAGAAGCGCGTCCAAGGCGTTGTCGATCAGATTTACAAACACACGTTTGATTTGTTCGACGTCGAGCATGGATGCCGGCAAATCGGGCATCAGGTTTAAAGAGATACTGGCCTCATCAAGTCGATCCTCATAAAGACCGACGGCTTGCGTGACAATGTCGTTCAGGTTTGTAGCCTCGAGTCTGATAGCAGGCAGTCGGGCGAAGCGAGAGAACTCATCAACCATCGCCTTGAGCCCGGCAACCTCTCGGCTAATCGTTTCGGTGCACTCTGCAATAACAGCACCAACCCGCTCTTCATCAATCGCATCCTGAGGCAGGCCGTTTCCGTTCGAACCACTGTTTCGGGCAACCCGTTTGTAGTTCTTTGCTATGCGTTCGGCAGAAAGCTGAATAGGCGTCAACGGGTTCTTGATCTCATGAGCCATTCGACGCGCGACTTCGCTCCATGCCGCGGCGCGTTGCGCAGAGAGCAACTCAGACAAATCCTCAATAACGAGCACTACGCCTCGGCCCGGACCAGTCGGGTTCTGCAGTGCAGTTGCAGTCATCGCCACCGGCAAAGGTCCTTCACGGTGACCGCCGCTTTCGAGTTGCGTCTGTTCTGCAGCATGGCCCGTGCGGCGAGCGCGCCGAAACAAACGGTTGATTATCGCCCAGTCATCACTCGCGATGAGTTCATTGAATGGTCGGTCATTTTCAGGCTTCGTCGAAAGTCCCAACATTCTTGAGGCTGACGCATTCAGAGTCGTGACGCTGTCAGTCTCATCAACAGAAACGACGCCGGTAGACAACGACTGTAAGACCGTTTCGATATAGTTACGTCGTTCAAGAAGCGCGAGGTTCTTTTCTCTTAATTCGTTTGCACCGGCTTCAATTCGACTTCGGTTCTCTTCGAGTTGCGTCGTCATCTGGTTGAAGGATTGGGCCAGGAGTGCCAGTTCATCGTCCGCAATCGTAGTGACTCGATGCGACAGGTTACCTCGGGCAATCTCATTTGAGGCTTCCGCTAATGCCTTAATTGGCGTCGCGATACCACGCGCCAGGTAGATCGCGACCCAACTGGAAACGAATAGCAGCATCAACGTCATCAAGCCCAACGTAGAAATTCCTACCAACCGGACTCGACGCTGTTTATTTACGAGATCCTGATAACCGCGGTCGGCACCTCGAATCAATTCGTCGAGGTCCTGCTCAGCGCGTTTCTGTGGGGCAAGGATCAAGGTCTCCGATTGTCCAAGGGGCACGGCAACGATGTCGAAGTCCCTTCCATCCACAAGCGAACTACCAGTCGGCCCGCGCACCTTTCGGGCATCAGCAAACAATGCATCCAACCGGGCAACGTCTGCAGCGGGAAGATTGGCACGACTCCTTATTTGGACGGTTCCGTCTGCTTCTACTACCTCGATACCTGACAACTGACCACTGGATACGATCTGATCGATTGTCGACTTGCGATCAGCAACAGACTGTTTGCTCAGCACCATCACCAGCAGAGACGACGTATCATTCAAACTGTGCAGTTGATTCTCAAGCGTCTGCCTTCTGACTTCATTCGCCTGCGGGACAATGCCTTCAGGAAATGGATAAAACCATTTTTCTAGCGAGCGGTTGAGGAACAGGTACGAAAAAACCGCCATCGCCGTGATCGGCAGAAAGCTTATCGAGATGAAATAGACCAGCAGGCGGGTCTTTATCTTGGAACCAAGTTGACGTTCTTCTCGTTCACGTCTCAACTTCAAAATATTTCGGACGAAGATGAACGAGAAAACAACAAAGGCTACGAAGTTCAGGGTTGAGAGGCCGTATAAAACCAACACGTCCGAAGCTGTGTCGGGTCGGACAACAGTCCAGAGCCACAGTTGTTGTGAGGCAATAATCGCAAGGAGGATCGCAACGATTACACCGAGGGCCAAAAGCAATAACGTATTCCGCCGGCGCCGCCGTTGCTTGTATCCAGGGCTGAGTTTTTCTGAGTCCGAACTCATGGCGTGTAGTGCTCGAAGTTTAGCATAGGGAGCGCGATTGACCGGGAACACAGCTAGAGTATTCAGTCGAGCAATTAAAATTGATGAACGTGAGGTGACTTCCGGCTTCGCCGCCTGAGGTGAGGCGTGGTTGAGCTTCTCATAAACAAGCAGCTGCTCGGCAGATACCCGGGAGATGGGCCGACAGGCTGAAGCATATCGGACATCGAATCAGTTAGAATGCAGCGCCCAACTTAAAAACAGATGGACCCACGTACACTTTTTATCAATCATCATGGTCGCTTGCGTAGCGGCTTGAGAATTCTTGTCTTTGTACTCTTCTTCATTGCTGCGATCATGGCTTCCGATGTCGTGCTATATCTCGTCAACCTGAGTGCATTTCCCCACGGCGACTTTATTCTCGAGGTGGTCCGACGCGCGTTTCTTCTAGCCTCGGCGTTGGCCGCAGGCTACATCTGCTGTCGCTTTCTGGAATCACTTCCCTGGCGATCTCTTGGCCTAACATTTCATCGCGGCTGGGTCCGCGACTTCGCAATCGGCACTGCGATAGGAGTGCTGACGTTGTCCGTTGCTGTTTTGGTCGCAACTGCGTTAGGAGGACTCCGTTTTACTTTAACTACCAACGATGTCCTGGTCGCTATGATCAAGTCAGTCGGAGGCACGGCAGTACTCTTTGTAGTTGCTGCGCTCGCGGAAGAAGCAATGTTCAGAGGCTACCCGCTGCAAACACTCTCGCGTGCGCATCTCGCGTGGCTAGGTGTATTACTCACTTCAGTTCCCTTTGCGCTGATTCACTTGTGGAACCCACACGTGGTTAGAGGAGTCACCTTCACTAACACAGCACTTGCTGGTGTTTGGCTCGCACTTGCTTACTTGCGAACGAGAAGTCTCTGGCTACCGTTGGGCATCCATTGGTCATGGAACTGGGCGCTCGGTTCAATCTTTGGACTGCCGGTAAGCGGCATGACTCTTTCATCGCATCCACTGTTCCAAGGCAAGGACTTCGGGCCCCAATGGCTAACCGGTGGAACATACGGTATCGAGGGCGGCGCCGCTTGCACAATTGCACTAATTCTCTCCTCGCTGTTCCTCTGGCGAACACACGTACTCTCTGCAACACCGGAGCAGTTGGAGTTGACGACCCAGGAAGTGCCGAAATAGTCAATTGCTGATTTCTGATTGCTGATTGCTGATTCCCGAGTGCTGATTGATTGAGAGATCGTTGAATCTTCAGCAGAGTGATAGCCTACAGCAATCAGCAATCGTCAATAATCCCTGGCAGCTCGTTAACATCTTCCCACTTTCTCCCGTCTTAATCGGTGTCAAAGCCAAAGCAGCAACGTATAAGCTTTGAGTGCAACTTTAACTAGTAAACCTGATCGAGGCGGCGAATGTTTGAGCTTGAAGCACCAGCGGAATTGCTCCTTATGAGCACCCAAGCAAAAGCGTCGATCGACACCCAGCCACAGGAGACCCGAATTGAGGTTTTACTCGTTAGGGCCGTTCTGTCAGGTGATCGCGAAGGCTTTGGTCAACTCTACGATCTATTTGCGCCAATGGTGCATGGCATCTTGCTCGCCCGCGTGCCTCGCAGCGAAGTTGACGATTTAGTGCAAGACATCTTTCTTCATGCATTCAAGAAGCTGGACACACTTCGAGACTTTGCTGCATTCGGACCGTGGATAGCGATGATCGCGCGAAACCGAGCAATGGACTTTCACCGGCGCTCAAGGGAAACGGTCGAAGTTACTGAAGACCTGCGTAGCACTGATTCATCAGGCGCAAGAGCAGGAGAGATCCTGGAGTTGATACGCGGCTTACCGGAGGCATATCGCGAGACACTCGTCTTGCGACTTGTCGAAGGAATGACCGGACCCGAAATCGCCGAGCGGACCGGCTTAACACCAGCATCAGTCCGAGTGAATTTGCACCGGGGCATGAAACAGTTGCGTCAGAAGCTCGGCAATACGGAGGCCCTATGAACGAAGATTACTTATGGGACAAGAGTGGTGAGCCAGATCCGGAAATCCAGGAGTTGGAAGAGATCCTTGGCTCTCTTCGTTATCAACCCAAACGTCTTGATTTGCTGGACAACAGCCAACAGACGCAGCGTCGTTCCTACGTTCCTTTACTCGCCATTGCGGCAACTCTGGTAATTGCTGCGCTGGCTGGTTTCTTCTGGTTGAGCTATAGCCACAATCAACGTCAAATACTAACCACGACGACGACGGTTACGGTCGCACCCACTCCTGCGATTCCTGAAGTAAGGAAGACTAACGAAGTCGTGAAATCAACCGACACCACTCCCCCTCAGGTAACAGTAGCTGTCAACCGTCACAGACGAACACTGACAAAGGAAGCTGCCCCAAGCAAAGAAGCGGTGCTGGCCAAGGAACAACTTATGACAGCTCTGCGTCTTGCCAGCGAGAAACTGAACCTGGCCCAACGAAAGACGCAGAAT
>Ga0163162_10000610_pt1 | contig 33195 bp, 30 predicted proteins | sample S55metaG_FD_115310 | JGI IMG/M metagenome (GOLD analysis project Ga0163162, IMG submission 115310) | Switchgrass rhizosphere microbial communities from Kellogg Biological Station, Michigan, USA - S5-5 metaG | ecosystem: Host-associated > Plants > Roots > Rhizosphere > Soil | place: USA... | reverse complement strand
CGTAGTTGCACTGACAGATGGTGTCGATTCCGCAAGCAATTCAGATTTCAACTCGGCTAAAGTAAAACTCTCGCGGGCGGGCATCGCTTGCTATTTCATCGAGGTGAATACTGAAGACTTTGTCGAGGATCGATTGATGAAGGATTGTCAGGACGACGGACGCCTGGCGTTGTCACCACGCCAGCTTCAACGCTATCGAGAGATCTTCATGCCGAAAGCCAAGTCCGAGGAGCTATCAAACTTCTGCCAGATGGGCCAGTTTGAGCGCATGTCGATCAGTAGAGGACTGTACAATCTGGCTCGACGCGAGATGGATGATCTTGCGCGAGTTTCCGGTGGGCGCAGTTTCGTTGCTTCGGATCTGGCGGATGCCCGTGCTGCTTTTGCTCGAGTCGCAGCCGACATCGGAACGCTGTACAGTTTGGGTTATTACCCAACGAACAAAGCACGTGACGGGAAGTTTCGTTCGATTCAGTTACAGGTAAAAGGGCTGAAAGATAAAGCGCAGATACGCGCGAGAGATGGGTATTACGCGCCGAGGCAGTAAAGGATGTGAACTTGGTACTTGGAGCTTTGTACTTTGTTTCTTTGATTGAACAACGAAAAGATATATTCGATGTAGGAGAGAAAGTTCAAAGAACAAAGCACAAAGTACAATAATCCAAGCCCCGACCGCAAAATAGACCATGTCCCAATTTAACCGCATCCTCTTAATTGTCCTCGACGGCGCCGGTATTGGCGCCATGCCTGACGCTCCCGACTGGGGCGACGCCGGCTCGGATACCTTTGGACATATTCTTGAATCTCGTAAGCTTCAACTACCCAATCTCCAGCATTATGGTCTCGGGAATATTCGACCGCTGAAAGATCTTCCTCCGGTTGAAAGTCCGGTCGGATCGTATGGGCGTTGTGCTCTGCGTTCGAATGGCAAAGACACAACAACAGGTCATTGGGAAATGGCGGGCATCATTCTCGAGCACGCGTTTCCGACTTATCCAAATGGATTTCCCCACTCGGTGATCGACCGGTTTGTTAAAGAGACGTCAGTCCCCGGAATCCTTGGAAATATTCCTGCTTCGGGTACAGAGATCATCAAGAAGCTAGGTGAAGAGCACGTCAAGACCAGGAAACCGATTGTTTACACTTCCGCTGACTCCGTTTTTCAAATTGCTGCGCACGAGGAAGTGATCCCGCTCAATCGACTTTATGAAATCTGTGAAACTGCGCGTCGCATTTTGGATGGTGAACACAAAGTAGGCCGCGTCATTGCTCGTCCCTTTCTGGGACAGCCGGGCTCTTTTTATCGCACTGAGAATCGTCATGACTACGCAGTTCCGCCGCCCCGTGAAAATCTTTTGCCCGCGTTAGCAGACGAAGATCTCGATGTAGTTTGTATTGGAAAGATTGCTTCGATCTACGATTCGATTGGTGTGACGAAAGATCTGACCGCAAAGAACAACGAACAGTCGATTAATCAGACTATCAACGCACTGAAGGAATCAACACGCGGTCTAATCTTTTCTAACCTGGTAGACTTCGACATGCTCTACGGCCATCGCAGAGACACTGAAGGTTACGCAAAAGCATTGGAGCACTTCGACAGCCGCCTTCCTGAGATCGAAGCGGCGATGCGTGATGATGATGTGATGATGATCACTGCCGATCATGGAAACGATCCAACCTTCCCCGGTTCTGATCACACGCGCGAGTATGCACCGCTGCTTGTTTACGGAAAGAAAGCAAAGCCAGTGAATCTCGGAACGCGGGAATCACTTGCTGATATTGGGCAAACCGTTGCTGACAACTTTGGACTGAAGCTAGTAGCCGGAAAGAGTTTTTTATCAGAATTGAGTTAGGTATTCATTTGAGACAACAGGGCTAAAAAACGGTCGGGAAGGGGCAGAGCGGCAGTTTCGCTAAAGTCTACCTATATAAGCCTAGCGCGCCCCCGCCGGTTCAATAATCTCAAATGGAATTCTGGCGTCACACTTTGATCTAGTGTCATGCTTACCTGCGGGGGCGCGCTAGGATGGCGTATGGTCAGTTAAGAGTATCTGCCGCTCCGACCTCTTCCAGTTGAGCTTTAGAGTTGCGCTCTGGCTTTCCCAACCTTTTACTCTCCACTTACCTTCATCGATAAACTGCGATACACCAGCTCAAGCCAGAAGTCAGTCTTGACGAAGCCTTCGCCCCACGGCTTCCACTCAGCTGGTAGCCCTTCCTTCTTGATCTGATCGAGCGTCTTCTTTGCTGCGATCTGCTTTTGGACGTATGCAGTTGTTTCCATCAACATTCGATAATAGGCCTTCAGATCATCGACCGTCGAAATCGGGCCGTGTCCGGGTATCAACTTCGCCCCGGCCGGAATCTTGGGAATGATATCCGCGATGTTCTTCGTCAGTCCCTGCACACTCCCACCACTCTCGAGATCGACGAAAGGAAATCTGCCGGCGAAGAAATCGTCACCCAAATGAACAACGTTCGAAGTTGTAAAAAAGATGACGCTGTCGCCATCTGTGTGCCCATGAGGGAAGTGAATTACTCGAATCTCCTCGCCGTTGAAATGAACGGATAACGACTGATCAAAAGTAATTACGGGCAACGCTTCTTTTGGTGATGCTGGAGTTGTCTGTTTGAAAACCTCGGAACGTTGCTCTGTCGAAAGTCTCTTGCGAACATTGTCGTGCGCGATGATAGGCGCCTCTCTTCCAAACTGAGCGTTGCCACCAGTGTGGTCGCCGTGCCAATGCGTGTTCAAAATAAACTTCAGCTTACCGTCTCCCAGGGTTTTCAACGCCGCTCGAATTTTTTCTGCGAGCGGAGCGAATTGATCGTCAACAATCAAGATGCCGTCTGTGCCAACAGACACACCAATATTGCCACCGGATCCTTCAAGCATATAGACATTGCCACTGATCTTGGTGGCTTTGATCTCGACCTTCGAAAAATCATCCTGGGCAACAGCCAGGACGGAAAGAGTTAGCAGCGTAAGCAACGCCAGAATTGTTTTCACAATGAGTTCTCCATAGTTTTAGTTAAGGGCTTCGCAAAAAAGCTATCCCTCAATACACCGGCTGATAACGAGAGTTTCTCATTCACCCCAAGCTTCAGCTTGGGGATAGCGGTACGTGCGATGCCGGCGAAACCGTTTCAACGGTTTAGAGAATTCAGAACGAATGCCGCAATCACTAGGAAACCGTTAAAACGGTTGTTGATGTTCGAAAGCGAATGACCCCAAGCTGAAGCTTGGGGTGAATAAGAAAATTGCCACCACCAATTTGGCTTTTGTTCAAAAGAAAAGGGAAAGAAGCGGTGATTAGACTAAATCGTCCCATTGATCTCCGATTCTCCCAGCTTAGTGTGAACTCGATCAACTTTTATGCGTTAGGGTCTTTCAAAACGCCAATGAACGGAAGGTTCCGATAACGTTCGGCAAAATCCAATCCGTAGCCAACTACAAACTCGTCCGGAATCTTGAACCCAAGGTAATCGATCTTGACCTCTCGTTCGCGTCGCTCAAACTTATCCAGCAAGGCTGCAAGCTTCACGCTGGCTGCACCGCGAGATTCAAGATTAGCGAGCAGGTATGACAACGTCAGTCCTGTGTCGACGATATCCTCGACCACCAAAATGTCTCGACCCTCAATCGGAACATCGAGGTCTTTCATAATCCGCACCTCGCCCGATGTTCTGGTCGAAGCGCCGTAACTGGAAATTGCCATGAACTCAATGCCGAGTCGTGTATCAATTGCGCGCAATAGATCACTTAAAAAGAAACATGCACCCTTCAGCACGCCAATCAACAAGGGGTTTCGACCCGCGTAGTCGCGCGTAATTTGCTCGCCCAACTCTTTAATCCGTTCGCGAATCTGTTCTTCAGAAATAAGTACGGCAATGTTTGGATTATTAAACTCTGACATGATCTGAGCGGAAGAAGTAGCCAAGGTTTTTCTCCTTAGAGTTCTGGTGTTTTGGAAAAAGCTAAGGCGTTTGCGTATGTGCTGCGTGGTGCGACATACTATTCAAGCTCTTCCCTTTAGGTCAATGCTCAGCAACGAAATCCACGGAGACAAAATAGGCATGCGGAACATGTTGAGTGTTGCCCGTCTGATCCATCCCGCGCTCGTTCTTCTCGTCTTGTTGATTGCCTCGCCGCTCTTGTACGCGCAGAGCGCGCCAATTGAGCCCTGTCCTGCAACGCCAGCAACGAAACCGCCAAGTGTCACTTCGGGAACTCCGAAAAAAGTAAGCGCCAAAGCTAGTGAAACAATAATTGATTCCAGCATCGCAGACGATCCTGACATTGAGAAGTTATTGCGCCCATACAGTGACAAGGTGCACGCACTGAGTGTTGAGATTGGACGACTTGAAGGTGAAATGAAGAAGGGTGCGGTTGGAGCAGGTACGTTGGGGCAGTTTGTCACCGACGCAATGCTCGCTGAAACCCGTAAGAGAACTGGCAAAAACATCGTGCTCGCGCTGACAAACGCGGGTGGTCTCCGCAAGAACGAAATTGCACCGGGTCAATTACATGCCAGTGACATCTTTGAATTGTTACCATTCGAGAACGAACTAATCACCCTCGACGTTACGGGCGCTCAGCTTCGAAAGCTTGGTGAGCTCACAACCAGAAATGCACAGGCTGGTGCCCGAGTTCAATTTCGCTGGAACGATCAGAATCGAACTGAAGTCATCGAAACAAAACTACTCGACCCGAACGGTGGCGAAATTGAGATAGACAACAATCGCACTTACACCATCGTTACCATCGATTACCTCTACAAACTTAACAGCGGTTCTTACGCGATCTTGCAGGAGGGTAAGAACCTTCAATCACTAAACCTAACTATCAGAGATGCGGTTGTGGATTACGTGAAGGCTGAGACTGCCGCTGGTCGACCAATTCGAGGGCAACTAGACAACCGATTTGTCCAGGTTGGGCCAGGCCCGAGTAAACCGGTGACTCCACCAAATGATTAATCGTCGAAACTTTCTTGCAAAGTCCGTAGCTTTAAGCGCCTCGCTGGCGTTGACTTCTAAGTCCAACCTGATCGGAAGCAGCATCGCCGGTTCTTTTTTGTCAGCCGACGAAACCGTGATTACGATTCTTCACACGAATGACACGCACTCGCAGATCGATCCGCTCCCTGCCAACGATAAGAATGCGGGAAAAGGTGGTGTGGCGCGGCGCGCAACTTTGGTTAAAAAGTTAAGAAAGCAAAACCCGAATAGTTTGTTAATCGATGCAGGAGATGTTTGCCAGGGAACCCCATACTTCAATTTCTTCAAAGGAGAAGTTGAGTACAAGGTGATGTCGGCTATCGGTTACGACGCCAGTACGCTTGGCAATCACGAGTTTGACAATGGAATCGATTCACTCGCAGCTGCTCTCAAATTTGCGAATTTCGATATTGTGTCTGCGAACTATGACGTTAAGGGCACTGCGCTCGACAAGATCGTGAAGCCGTACGTCGTGAAGACTGTCGCCGGCGTGCGAATCGGCCTCTTCGGATTGGGAATAAGTCCTGTTGCACTGATCGACCCTGCGAACTTTAAGGGGGTTACTTACCTTGATCCAATCGAGACTGCTCGAAACGTTGTCAAGATACTGCGAGAAAAAGAAAACTGTGCACTCGTCGTGTGTATGTCGCACCTTGGTTATTCCTCTACGCCGAGACCAGGAAGTGTCAGTGATGGCCCGTTGGCAGCGCAGGTTGATGGTATCGACTTTATAGCGAGTGGCCATTCACATCTGTTCATGGAGCAACCCGTTATTCAGAAACAACCCTGCGGTGCTGAGACAATGATCTTTCAAGTTGGTAAGAGCGGAATCTACCTGGGCAGAGTTGATTTCACGCTTCGAGCAGGTAAGGTGGTGGCGCGGAGCGGAAAGTTGGTAGATCTTCGTGAGACATAGGCCGAAGACCCAAAACCTTTAATCCATGTCAGACGAAACACGAGATAGAGTGCGTGCGCTGGTTCGCGAAGTTCTCGCGAACGCGATGCCGAATGATGCGAGTTCGCAGGATCAAACGCGAGGCGGCCAGCCCAGTCGCTTCGTGCAAGTCGCGCCGCAAAGCACTGAAGGTCAAGTTGTCACTCGCGATGAGTCGTCGAAAAGTGTAATCACAGAAGATGATGTTCGAGGTCTTGAAGCTGGTTCAGTACTGCGCATTGGTGAGGGAGCCCGCTTAACTCCACTCGCGGCTGACATCGTAAACGAAAAGAAGATCGAGATCGTTCGCCGCCCCTCGCGTCGTGGTTCAAGGGCATCAAAGCTAATCGCAGTAGGCGCAGATCACGGTGGCTTCCAGATGAAAGAAGAGCTCAAGGCCTTTCTGAACGAACTCGGACATCGCGTCCAGGATTTTGGGACCAACTCCGAAGAGGCAGTTGACTACCCGGACTTTGCTCATGCAGTAGCTCGTTCAGTATCCAACGGCACTTCCGACGTTGGCATCGTCATTGATGGAGCTGGCGTTGGCAGTGCAATGACTGCGAATAAGGTTCCCGGTGTGCGGGCGGCCGCATGTTATTCCGTCGCGGTCGCGCGCAACTCACGTGAACACAATGGAGCGAACGTTCTTAGTCTTGGAAGCAAGACGATCAATAGCAAAGAAATGCGTGAGATTGTTGCTGCGTGGTTGTCGACGGAACTCACTGAAGATCGGCATCGAAAGCGAGTGTCTAAGATCGACGCAATTCAGAAGCAATACCAGCGTCAATGATTGCTCGCTGCTCTGCGACGTCGTTACAAGAGCAAGTCTTAAATCTCTCTGCTAGAATGTGTCTCATCCGGAGCTTTCCAACCAAATGGCTTTCTCAAACAACGGCGACTACGAATTACTGATTGAACAGATCACTGACGCGATTGTGACGCGTTTGAACGGTGACGGTAACGATCAGGCTTCGATGTGTGGTTGCACATCGGAATGCTTCAATCGCTGTCCAGAGCGAATGCATCGCATAGTTGACGCTGGTGCTTCACGGATCGGGTTGATATTGGGCCAGACCGCGTCGGCTAGAGACTGGGCAAGTTTGGTGGATCACACCTTGTTAAAGCCCGAAGCAACCGACGAAGACATCAAGAAACTTTGCCAGGAAGCAGCTTCCTATCGTTTCGCATCCGTTTGTGTGAATCCGACCTGGGTAAGAGTCGCCGCTTGTAGTCTTCAAGGAAGCGGCATTCCCGTATGTACCGTGATAGGTTTCCCACTCGGAGCCACGCTCCCCGACGTAAAAGCCTATGAGGCGCGACGAGCAATTTTTGATGGTGCGCGCGAAGTCGACATGGTGATCAATGTGGGCGCGCTAAAAAGCGGTGACGACTGCCTGGTAGAACATGACATTCGTTCCGTTACGGAAGTTGCACACGAATACAACGCGCTATGCAAGGTCATTATTGAAACGGCTCTGCTCACGGACCAGGAGAAAGTGCGTGCTTGCCAGGCCGCGAAGAAGGCTGGTGCTGATTTCGTAAAGACATCGACTGGTTTCTCCAAGGGCGGAGCAACGGTTGGTGACGTTGCGTTGATGCGCAAGACAGTGGGCTCTGATTTGGGTGTCAAAGCATCCGGCGGCGTAAAAGGTCTTGAGGACGCACGAAAAATGGTTGAGGCAGGTGCCACGCGCATTGGTGCCAGTGTTGGTGTGAAGATCGCTCAGGAAGCTGCGGGCAAGACTCCCGCACAATCAACTCCCACCGCTTACTGAAAAAACTGTCGAATTCATGGTCCGTACGACTGCCGCCGCGAACATCATCTTGATAGCCGCATAGCTTTACGTCTATTCTTCCGTCGCAATCCCAATCACAAAAAGCCGGTGACGACTTATGCCTGCCGATCCAAAACTGTTGGCTGTGATTCTCGGAGGCGGAGCAGGAAATCGACTGTTCCCACTCACGCAACGTAGATCGAAACCGGCTGTTCCACTCGGTGGAAAGTACCGTCTCATTGATATCGCGCTCTCAAACTGCATCAACTCCGACATTCTGCGTACCTTTGTTCTTACTCAGTACAACTCAGCATCTCTGAACAGGCACATCTCTCAGACTTACCGTTTCTCCCGCTTCTCAAACGGCTTCGTCGAGATCATTGCCGCAGAACAAACTCCCGAGAGTCCACAGTGGTTTCAGGGAACGGCCGATGCGGTAAGACAAGTCTTACCGCATATCAGAGACTGGGGCATCGATACGCTTTTGATTCTCTCTGGCGACCACCTCTATCACATGGACTACCGCGATTTTCTGGCGCAACATCACAGCTCGAACGCCGACGTGACAGTGTCAGTAATTCCATGCGAAGCAAAACAGGCAAGCGAGTTTGGTTTATTAAAGACTGACGAGAGCGGTCGCATTATTGAGTTCAAAGAAAAACCCAAAGGGGAAGAGTTGTTGTCGATGAAAGTGGATACAACAAAGCTGGGGCTAGATCCTCAGGAAGCAGCGCGGCGACCCTTTCTCGCTTCGATGGGAATATATGTTTTCAAGTATGACCGACTGGAAAGATTCCTGGCCGAAGATCAGAAGTGGGTTGATTTTGGTCGCGAAATAATTCCGGCGGGTATTGAGTCAGGACACGTGCAGGCCCACATGTTTGACGGTTACTGGGAAGACATTGGAACAATCGGCGCCTTCTACCGGGCCAACCTGGATCTGACAAGCAAGATTCCCCAGTTCAACTTGTTTGATGCTGAAGCTCCTGTCTACACGCGCGCCCGGTATCTGCCTCCAACTAAGATTGAAGATACACAAATTGACGACTCGATCGTCAGTGATGGTTGCATCATCAACGGCGCGAAGATTACGAATTGTGTCGTAGGTCTGCGCAGTCGAATTTCGAAAGGTGTGAAGATCGATGCTTCGTACATGATGGGGGCTGATTTCTATCAAACTTTCGATGACATGCGAAAGGATCAAAGTAATGGGATTCCACGCGTCGGCATAGGGGAGGGAAGTGTCGTCAGACGAGCAATCATCGACAAGAATGCTCGCATTGGTAGTAATGCTCGACTGCTGAATGAGACTGGAGTTATAGAAGCAGACAGTGAAGACAAGTCGTATTACATTCGGGACGGGATAATCATCGTACCGAAGAACGCTATCATCAGGGATGGTACAGTTATCTGAGATATGGCTCGCGGTTGGGAAAGCAAAGGTGTTGCGGATCAGATAGAGGAAGGAGAGCAGGCGAGACCTAATCTTCACCCTCAAGCTAAGAGCGCGGAAGAGCGTCTGAAGCTGGATCGCCTGGAGTCCTTGCGGCTATCGAAGGCCAGGTTGCTAGAGCAGTTGGAACGCGCAAAGCATCCGTCTCATCGCGAAGTGTTACTAAAAGGACTCAGGGCGATCGAGAAAGAGATTGAGGAGATTGGTTAGTTCGATCTTGATTAGGTGAAGTTTTGCATTAACTCGTTGAGTGCCGCTTTCTAAAGTCATACTTTAACTAATGCCCATCAAGAAGGTTCCGACTCGCGAATATCACCCCGCTGTAGTTACCAGAAGTCAGGATCAGGGAAGCAAACTTACTCGTTCAATTCCTTCAATCAAGTTACCCAGGAACAAGTCGAACGTTGAAGTGGAAGTCAATGGCCGGCTGGTGAAGCTCACCAACCTCGACAAGCTCTTCTGGCCGAAACTTGGAATAACAAAACGCGACTTGATTCAGTATTACATCAACATCGCACCAGCTTTGCTTCCTCACCTAAAGGATCGTGCAATGGTGATGAAGCGATATCCAAACGGAGCAGGGGAAGACTTCTTCTTCATGAAGCGCGCTCCTTCACCTCGTCCGAACTGGATTGAGATCTGCAGCATCGAACATTCTTCGGGCAACGTGATCGACTTTCCAATGATTCAGGATCTCGCATCATTAATGTGGGTCATCAATCTTGGTTGCATCGATCTCAACCAATGGTATGCGCGCTGTGACGACGTCGATCGGCCGGATTATCTGCACTTTGATCTGGATCCTGTCCCTGGCGCGTCGTTCGAAAAGGTGACTGAAGCGGCGTTGTTTTTGAAGACTGCATTTGACGCCTTGAAGATTCCCAGCTATCCCAAGACGACTGGTTCAAAAGGAATCCATATTTACATTCCTATTCAATATGGACCTACACAAAAGCAAGTGTGGAACTTTGCGAAGATGTTTTCACATACCGTTGCGGGAGAAGCGCCTGATCTTTTGACCGCTGTGTATCAGGTTTCCCTGCGGCCAAAGGGAAGAGTGCTCGTTGATTACAACCAGAACGCCTGGGGACGGACATTGGCTTCTGTCTATTCTGTTCGACCAAAAGATCGGCCGACCGTTTCAACTCCGGTGAAGTGGAGCGAGCTTAAGCGCGGAGTGGCGTTGGATGACTTTAGAATTGACAATGTGCCTGCTCGAGTTCGTCGACTCGGTGACTTGTTCGCTCCCCTCGTCGCGAAGAAGGGGCGCTTTCGACTTGAAGCTTATCTTTAACTCGAACGGTTAAGAATGTCTTCGGAGTCACGTATAACTTGAACGGTCGGCGGGCCTACAGTTGAAGCTTATGGTTAGGTTGTGTGCATGAAAGACGATCTGCAGGTATGGACAGTTGGCCACTCAACGCGAACGGCTGAAGAGTTTCGCCGGCTCTTGGAAGCTCACAAGATAAAAACACTGGTTGATGTTCGTAGCTTTCCCGGTTCACGAAGATATCCGCAATTCAACAAGGCTGCGCTCGCTGAGAATCTCAAAACCTTGGGCATTCAATATCTGCATGCCCCACTTCTTGGCGGGAGACGTCAACCCAAAGCGATTTCAAAAAACATAGCCTGGAACAATGCGTCGTTGCGGGCCTATTCAGACTACATGGAAACGGATTCGTTCAGGCAGGGAATTAGTGAGTTACTTGAAGTCGCGTCTCATGATCGAGCTGCTGTTATGTGTGCGGAGGCTCTTTGGTGGCGCTGTCATCGGTGTCTCATCTCGGATTATTTGAAAGCCAATCATGTTGATGTCGTTCACATTCTCGATGAAAAGAAAACAGAAGTTCACCCCTACACGTCGGCAGCGAGAATTGTTAATGGAGAATTGTCGTATCGCGGATTGTTGGAGAGTGAGAGTTAACCCTTAGCTTTAACTTTAAGTCTGCTGCGCGATCATCGGACCTTGCTGTGCCACACCTTTGGTTTCGCACCTTGCTTCCGACGTTTCACTCCAGTTCGTCGCGGAATCTTCCTCGGATCACCAGTCGCTGCTTTTTTAACATCGCCTCCTTCGTCTTCAGCGATTTCCGCCAGGCTGCGTCGCGTTAGTATTGAGACGGGCGCCAAGTCCGTGACTTCTTCAGTCGTAGTGTAGTAGTCGCGATGTTTTAGTAATAGCCACTGTCGACCGCGTGTGCGAACAAGCACCCACGAGCCTTTTAACTTTTCACCGTCAAGAGTGAACTTCAACTCACCCTTTTTCAAAGCCTCGCTGACGTTTTCACCTTTTTTCTCTGGTGCGTATGTGCCGTAATCCCAAACCATCACTGTGCCCCCGCCGTACTCGCCTTCCGGAATCACGCCTTCAAACTTTGCGTAGTCCACTGGATGGTCCTCAACTTCCATTGCGAGTCGTTTCACAGAAGGATCAAGCGAAGGTCCCTTTGGTACCGCCCACGACTTGAGTACGCCATCAGCCTCCAGACGGAAGTCGTAATGAAGCTGGGTCGCTCGATGTTTCTGAACAACGAACATTCTTCCGCTCCTCGTCCTTTTCTTCGTTGGGCCAGGTTCCGGAGTCTTGTCGAACTTCCGCTTCTTTTTGTATTCGGTGAGTGAAGCCATGACGCGAAGAGAAGTGAAGCCTAAAGTGATTCCTTAAGTGTAGTGAAAGGGTGAAGATTTAAAGTTATAGACCCTGAGACACCGCAAGCTCCTTGGCAACCTCGGAGTCGTTCTGGAAGATATCTGAAATATCTTCGGCATCCGGGTCTCCAAAAAGTTCTGTTTGAATTGGATCGAGACCGAGCGCTTGCCGCACACGAGCAAAGCTTCGTCGATGTATGGGCAGTGCACCTAGTTCTTTCAGGGCGCGACAGTGTTCAGGTGTTGGGTAACCTTTGTGTGACGCTAATCCGTAGCCGCTGTAGAGTCGGTCTAGTTCGAGCATATGTGCGTCACGAGTAGTCTTTGCAATGATCGAGGCTGCTGCGATGCTAGCGGAGAGGGCATCTCCTCGAATGATTCCTCGTTGGGGCGTTGTGCAGTTCGGAATTTTTCGAGCATCAACAAGAATGAAGTCCGGTTGAGAATTAAGACCAGCGACAGCTCGTTGCATTGCCAGCAAGCCGGCATGGTAGATATTTATCTTGTCGATCTCTTCGACCTCTGCAAACCCAACTGACCAGCAGAACGCGTCCTGTTTGATTTGCGCCGCCAGCTCATCTCGCTTCTCAGGATCCAGGATCTTTTTTGAGTCGTTAAGGCCGCGCAGTTTGTAGTTCTGTGGGAGTATGACCGCTCCTGCTACGACCGGCCCCGCCAGTGGGGCCATTCCCGCTTCGTCGACGCCAGCAACCATGGAATATCCTTCAGTCCAGAGCTCGAGCTCAAACCGAAGAAGAACGTGAAGTCGTTGCCCTTCAGAACGGTTGCTGCGGTAACGTCCACGAATCCGCTTTGCAAGCTGTTTAGCTCCCTGACGTGAATCGATCTCAAGAGCTTCAAGTAAACCTTTAGGGACAGGACGACTACGTCCAATGAACAGTTCACTTAATTCGGGTATGGATTTCTGGAGAAGTTCTTCGAGAGAAGGCATTTGTAGTTGGGAACCTTGGAACGCGATTTCGAGTTGCTAGTCTCTTTTCCTTACTGATCATTGTCAAGATGAGCTCTTGGTTTTTTCCGAAGGCCAGACCGAGAGTGGTATTCTTCCTTATACCTATCGTGTCAGAGCAACTTCAAACGTTGAACGGCAGAGTAACCTCAGAGGTCAGATTTCGCATGATTGGAATCCTTCCGCTCATGTTCTTTCTGGCTCAGGCCGTTCACTATTGGCGAATTCGCGAGTTTGGTCACGTGCTTTGGATGTGCAATATAGGCAACCTGCTCTTGGCGATTGGTTTGTTTTGGTGCAATCGCAGGCTCATGCGAATTGCCATTATTTGGACGATCCCTGGTCTTTTTGTGTGGTTCCTCTATGTGGTGCTTGCCTGGGGAGTTTTCTTTACTTCCACTCTCGCACATGTCGGTGGGCTGATCGTTGGAATGTTTGTGTTGCGACAAATAGGAATGGCTCGAGGAACATGGCTCTTTGCGTTTGGTTGGTACTTGATAGTGCAATTGCTGTCGAGAGTTTTTACCGCCGCAGAGCTAAACGTAAACCTTGCTCATCGGATACAGCCTGGATGGGAGCAACGGTTCGGGTCTTATTGGGAATTTTGGTTAGTACTTACAGTCGTGATAGCAATAACGCTGTGGGTGGTAGAGATCCTGTTGAGGAACATTTGGCCAGTGAGACTGGCTCAAGCTGAAGTAACGTTGACCTAGATGCTAGTGCCCGCTCTAAATGTCTCTATTAGTGACGAAACGAGTGCGCACAATTCTGTCGTTTGGCTAGGCTTAACCAAGTACGCCTGCGCTCCTGACTCCAGGGCCATTTCACGATCAACTTCATATGCAGCCGCAGAATAGAAGAGAATCGGTGTGTGTGGGTCAAACTCACGAATGCGTTTGCAGAGATCCAAGCCCGAGCCATCAGGAAGCCACGAATCGAGTAGGTAGAGATCAAATGTCCTCCCAACTGCCAGTCGAACACCAGCCTCAATGGTTGAGCCGGTTATGACGTCAAACCCGCTCTGACAAAGAACGAGCGATACCAGTTCGCGAGTATCATCGTGGTCTTCGATGTAGAGGATCCGGCTTTTACTCAGTTGCATAGCGAACTTCGCCACGAGGGGAATTCAACTCGCCATCTCTCTGGATTTCTAAAATGTATCGGGAGTAGTGTCAGATGAGGCCGGGTCGTTGCGCGTTCTCAAGGTCAGTCGGGAAGGACACAACGACCGCGGCCACCCTGCTTGTTGTTTGCGATCAAATCTAGACCTCGCTTACTGGGGCGTCTGTACGATTCCGAACAGAGAAAATGGTGTGTTTCCCGAACAAAACAGCTATGTCAGAGTTGCTTTAAACTTTGTGGTGAAGAGAGGGCAATCGCAAACTTAAGTAGTGGGTGTCGGCTGGGTAAAACCTAAGAAAAAATCCACTAAAGTAATGTCTTAACGCTGGGAGTTAGGTATCCAAACGTGCTATTATCGCGCCGTTGAATACCCCTTTCCTCCTGTGGGTATAGTTGGCGCGGCGGTCGGCAAAAACCGCCGCGCTTTTTTGTGTCCACACCTTGAGGGTTGGTCCTTAGAATCTAGTTGAAGGGCGCTCAGGAGCTAGTTTACGTAATACTGGAGGGTTCTGGCGATTGCCATTTGCGACCGACGTGCCGGGCGAATTTACTACGTAGCTATCACGTGATCGAACAGCAAGATTTGGTTCATTGGCCCTCACCTTGATCTGACGTCGTTCCCCGGGCTGACCCGGGCGTTTTGGGTAGTAACCAATACTGTATTGCCGGCGTAGTTCCTCGGCAACATTCGCAAAGGCCAAAGACATGTTCTGCAGGCTATCAGCGTGGTATTGCCGTCCACCCGTGCTGTCAGCAATTTCCCGAAGGTACTGCTCAGCGAGTTCGTAATCGCTGCGGCCGGTTCCACGTGGATAGTTGCCACCACCTCGAGGATAGCCGCCGCCCCCACGGGGGTAGCCCCCGCCGCCTCGAGGATAGCCGCCTCCGCTACGGCGACCGCCACCAAAAATTCCCCCGAGGATCTGTCCGAAGACATCATTTGGATCCGGAAAAGTAACCCCCGCAACGTCCCCGGAAGTGTCGTACTCAACTGAGTAGATGAGAGCGTCCAGCTCTTGTGCGTCCTGCAGATTGCTTTCATAGGTCGCACGTCGGCTGGTTGTGTCCACACCATCAGTAAAAAGCACAATTGCCTTTCTACCTTGCACTTTCGAAAGTTCACGATTAATCACGGCATCGACTGCGTCGTAGAGCCGGGTTCCGTCATCTGTGTGAGCGCGTCGAATAGCGCGATCAAGTTTGGAGCGATCGCTAGTGAAATCTGACAAAACGTTGATCTCGCCATTAAAAGAAACAACCATCACTCGGTCGTCTGGCCGAAGCTGATTTACGAAACTGATGGCTGCTTCCTGGATGTCTTCGAGTCGGAATTGAGTGGACGGGCTCGTATCAAGCATGAGCACCACGGAAAAGGGTTTATCTACTGACGAGAAGAAGGCTACATCTTGTTCGACTCCATCTTCCCAGAGTCGAAAATCTTCCTTGCGCAAATTGGGAACGTAGCGACCGTCACGATCCATGACACTCACCGGAATAGTCACCAAGGTTGTATCCACTTTAATGATGTCACCGGCCTCAACTTCCTGCGGGGCAGTTGGCTCAGCAGTTTTCGAGTCAGTGGGCTTCTGGCTGTTTGGATAGGCGCCGCGTAATACCGGTTGGTCAGTGCCAGGCTGTTGCGGGGGAGCCTTAGTATCACCATTCGCGTCAGGTTGTACCGCTCGCCTCGGACGAGTTTGCGCCTGAATTGAAATTGTAGTGATCAGGAGTAGGGAGAAGAGCAATGTCAGCGCAACATACTTCTTCATATTAGCTCCAATTGCAGTTCGGATTACACCGTCGAGAAGACGTTTTGATGCGTTTCAGTTGAAATAGATGCTTGCGGTTTTTGAGAAGATTCAGGGAAGAGAAAACCGTTGAAGCACTATCAAGATACCCCCAGAACGAGGGCCGGAGCAAGCTTTGAGGAACCTGTGAACGCTGGCGCTATCTTGAGGTAGTGGCAATCGAATTCCAGATGAGCGGCAAGGTCGCCCATGTTTGTCCACGGTGCTGAGGGCGGAAGGCAAAGAGAACGACTCGACCTTTGCCAAAGGGAACTTCAGCCAGCGCGATTTGCCCGCGCAGCTTGTCTTCACCCAGGAGCCATCCGGATAGCAGCACGTTATCTTTGGCGTAACGCGCGACGATGCGCACTCTGCTGTCGGTTGTCGAAAACGCGGAGCTATTAATGAAGTATCCAGGCAGCCTAGTCGGCAAAGTTGCCGTAATCGGATTCTTGTTATCCAGTTCCAGCTCCACAATCGATCCGGGACAATAGAACTCAGATGACTTCAAACTTTCAAGTACGTTCTTGATTGGCAAATGAAACTGCTCAATTGGCAATTGGCATGAGGCGTCGAAACAGAGCATTGTGCCTCCGCGGTTCACAAATTCCTTTAGATTAGAAACTCCCGTTTCGCCGATACCGCCGGTGTATTCTTCCGGGAGACTTCCCGCAGCGTTACCCTCAATGATTTCTCGGCCACGTTGGGACGGCAACACAATGACGTCGTATTTCGAGTCCAGGTTTCCCGCTTTCACGTCAGGGTCTTTCAGTGAAGAATAAGGTACGTTGAAAGTATCGAAGGCATAGCGCGTCCAACCTTCATCCATGTTTCCAGTTGAGCCTTTGTAAATTCCGATGCGCACTGGTTGGGGTATTGGATTCTTGATTGGAGATTCTTCTGACTTTCTCAATGGTTGCGCTAGATCTGCCCTTACCTCATTCTCTTCTTTCAAGAGCGTCAGCTTGCGATCGGCGGCTGTCTCACGAATCGACAAAACTGCAGGTGCCGCAACACCTAATTGAAGTGGCAACGTCCACCCGGCAACGTCGTAAGGACGTTCTGCTTCTCCAGTTCCAGTGAGGCGATTCGGATAGATTTGTGGCTCGAACAGGGCTAAGACGTTGGTTCGTTGTGGTTGCGAGACGAATACAATGTAACTGCCTGCAGGCACCTCTTGCATTGCCGTCGTGTTCGCAACGATCGTTCTGTAAGTTCCGAGTTTGTCGGTCGCCACATTTGTTCTTTGCAGCATTTGTGGCCCATACGAAACGTGAAGCTCACTATCGAGTCGAAACACTTCCACACCCTGGTCAATCAGACTACCAATGAGCTTGGCAACTGCTTCACCACGTGAAAGTCCGGCTGGAACCAGATACGCGATTGGTTGATTAGGTTGGACTGCTTGCTCAACGTTCTTCCTTCCGAGCTGGTAGAAGTTTCGCAAGTAATCAGCTTTGTACTTAGCCGCCAAGGAAAGTACCCCGCGCGCAGCGATCAATTCCATATCCATAATGTTACGTGGGTGCCAGGTCGCAGCAGGCCAAGGATCAGGGAAGTTTGTTGTAGCTTCAGTTGCGCTACGCATTCCGCGGGTGCTTGACCGAGTGAGTTGATCGACAGTCACTGTTGATGGCGTCATCAGTCGAGCGCTTGCTGCCTCGGAAAGAATGCCGATTGAGTTATGGAAGTACGGTGCAGTTCGAAAGCCCCCGTGCCACCAGGTATCGTAAAGAGCATTGGTTAGTACACCCTTGAATCCGGCACTTTGAAGATCCGCAGCAACTTTATGACCGATGAGTCCCACCTGCCTTAAGAGCAAGGGATCGATATTCGGATTGGGTGGATCGTAGAAAGGGGGAATGAAGAAGCGCGATCCATTCGACCCTTGTTGATGCACGTCGTACACAATTTCTGGAAACCAGTCATGCCACAGGAGGCGGGTGATGAGTTGCGTTTCTTTCAGATTCAGCATGAACCAATCGCGATTGTCATCGTGCCCCGCATAGTGGTGGTACAGCTCAGGAGGTTCGCGCCCTTCATAGGTGGTCCCAAGACTCTTCCGATACCAGTTGGCGACGATGTCAACACCATCAGGATTTGGAGATGGAATTAGCAGGAGGATTGTGTTTTGGAGGATCTCACGGGTTTCAGCATCCTGAGCAGTTGCGAGGTCGTAAGCCAGTTGCATGGACATTTGAGATGCGACGATTTCAGTGGAATGGATTGAACATGAAATAACGACGACGGTCTTTCCATTTGAGATCAGTTGATCGCGCTGAGTGGTACCACTGACTTTGCGCGGATCAGCAAGCTGACGTTGGATGTCTTTGTATTTTTCCAGAGCCAGTATATTCTCTCGCGCGCTGATGAAGGCCACGATGAGTGGCCGTTTCAAAGTTGATTGACCTAGTGATTGAACAAGTATGCGATCAGACGCCTTGTCGAGTTGACTGAAGTAGTTAGTGATCTGACCCCAATCTGCAATCGTGCGGTCGTCGCCTGGCGAAAATCCAAGCACTGATTTTGGAGACGGAATTCTCGAGAGCGGACTAGTTCGCTGGGCCTGTGCTTGTGTGAGTGCGGTATTTGATAATGTAGCGAGTACGAGGAATGCACAGACTCTAATCAATCCGAATCTATACCTGACCATGCCGTCAATATTCCTTTGCGAAAAGATTTGATGGAAGAGATTGCTGAGATCGAGAAGACCGCGGCTGCTGAGTCTAGCACAAGGCCGCCTCGCTTTTTTCGTCGCCTCCATTATTGGTGGTCGTTGATTGTAGCGGGCGCACTGCTGGGAGTTCTCGGACCTCCAATATTGCTCATTGCCTGGATGCTGCGAAAGCATGATCTCGTATATCCGGTTGCGCTTTTCGGCGCAGGTGCTTGGTTACGACTGAGCGGTGTCAGCGTAAAGGTAAGTGGACTTGAGTTACTCAAGTCAAACGAAACCTACGTGTTCGTTGCCAATCATCGCTCTTATCTCGATACTGCGACTTTGTTCATCTACACAGGGCGCCGGATCGGACTGCTTGCCAAAAAAGAGTTACTCAAAGTTCCGGTACTGGGAGTTGGAATGGGTTTCGTAAATATAATGGCGATCGATCGGAGTAATCGCGAGAGTGCGATTCGCACCGCAGACGCAGCCGTCCAGCGCATTCGCTCGGGTATCTCATTCGGAGTGTTTGTAGAAGGGACCAGGGCAAAGCCCGGTGAGTTGCTGCCCTTTAAGAAGGGTGCCTTTTACATGGCTAAGCAAGCCGAAGTGCCTGTCGTGCCGATTGCTATCAAGCACTCCGACGAGTTGATGGGAAAGGGAAGTGGCGAAGCTAAAGCTGGAACGATTGAAATGGTGATCTTGCCGCCAATCTCGACGATCGGACTAAAGACCGATCAGGACATCAACGATTTAATCACCAAAGTGCGTAGTTCAATTGCTGCTGAACTCAACGCGGCATAACGATTGTGAACTAATGGAAATCGTATGTCAGCGTGCCAGTAAATCGCACTGTAATGCCGTCAAGTGTGAGCGGCTTGAAAGTAGCTTGTCGCGCTGCATCCTCAGCTAGTTGGCGTAACAGAGCGACGTTGTTTTGTGCCGTAGCAGATACAACCTTACCATTTTCATCCACCACCACTCTGACAGACACTTTGCCGGAGGCTTTTATTCTTTTTGCTTCGTCAGTGAGTTCAGGTTTCGGCATCGTCACTGCCTTAGCATTGAGGTCACCGACCTCAACCGGCTTAAGGTCGTTCCCGGAAGGCGTTTCGTTCTCTCCGACTTCAGTTACCTTCAGCGTGGCGCGAGTAGGAGCAAAGTCCATATAGCGAACTTTCATCCGCACGTGTAGCGAGCCACCATTCTCATATATAAGTTCCTCATCGGCATATGAATAGGTGGGAAACCAAAACCGGCCGTCGATGTGTTCACGATAAGTCTCGACAGTAGGGAACTTATTTTTCTTTGTCTCCGGTACACCCTTGCCCTTGGTCTTAACAATCTGAAGATCCTGATCATCTACCCAGATCCTTCCCGAAAACAGTCGGTCCTTTATCTTCTTAGGATCCGGCATCACTTTAGGTTGGACGTCGAAGATATAAAGATTCAGTTCATCGATCTTCTCTTTTCCCACATAACGAAAGTTATATTTGTCGACCTTGGATGGTTCCAGGGCGAAAGGTTCGACTCCGCCAAGGTCGTCGATATCCTCGGGAGTAACTTCAGGCATTGAGGACATCGGGAAGTAGTTGATCTTTTCATAACGATTGCCCTGGTCATCAAAGGTGAACTGCGAAACTCGGTGATACTCGCCAATTACCTGCCCGCCCATTCCGATGCTTTGTAGCAATGCGTCGCGTTTGAATGAATATAAATTGAGCGCGCGTCGGAACTCCGCCTCTTTGCGCGTAAACGCAGTGATGATCTTTTCAGCCTCGGCCGGACTAAGGGAACCGGACTCTGTCTGTGGGGCGACACTGGGTGCGCCAACCAGAAAGATCACCAGCAGACCAATTAGCGAAAGTGTTTTTTGAAACTTATGGTTCTTCATTTCTTACCTGACCAGTGACGTGATTTAAACGTGCCTTCGAGAGAAGCGTTTTCTCAGATGCGGTTTTCGAACACTCTTGTTGTCCAGAAGGGCCCGAGCCTTGGAAGGCCGTAAAATTCCCCACTTTCTTGTTGCAAAATTTCCTGCATCTAGTGTAAGGTGCCCTCATTAGAATAAGTTAGAGGCCGACAGGCGGCACCCACAGAATTTTGAAACACATTGAACTTCGAGAATCGTCGCCAGCAGTTTTGATAACCGAGTTTCCAAGGGTCCTCATGTCGACTACAGGTGCTAGTCCGAAAATCCGTGGAGCTTTACGGCGCGGGAGCGCAGACGTGACGCCGAGCGGCGGCGTTGCTTACACGGAATGGCGATAACCAGGCTTTGGGAGGAGCTTGGTTTTATGTATCTGCGGTCGATGATGTGCGCGGTGGTTAGCTGCTCCATCTGGGCGGAGTCGCTATAAAAATCACCGCGCACACCCCAGCTCGGAGCGCCTTAGCCAGCTCAACTGACAAATTCCACTGCAACCCGATTCGGGATGATTCCCTTTTCAAATCCTTCGGTTAGAAGTCTATGGACCGCTTCACGACCTCGGTCCGTGTAGTCCAACGTTAGTTCGTTCACCCACATTGCCACAAATCTATCGGCAAGTTCAGGTTCCATGTCGCGGGCAAATTGCATCGCGTACTGAAGAGCGTCTTCGCGATTCGCCAAAGAGTAACTAATGCTCTTTCGAAGCAAATCGGATACTTCCTTGATGAGGATCGGCCCAAGGTCGCGTCGTATGACGTTGCCTCCCATTGGTAGTGGCAACCCGTGACGCTCATGCCACCATTCACCGAGATCAAGCACTTTGTGCAGGCCGAGCGACTCGTAAAACAGTTGCCCCTCGTGAATCAGGAGTCCTGCGTCACATGTGCCATCAACCACAGCGTCGATAATCTTGTCGAATGGAACTACAACGTATTCGAAGTCCGAATTGAAAATTCGAAGCGCCAGAAAAGCGCTCGTTAAAGTTCCAGGTATTGCTATTCTCAGTTTGGAAATGTCTTCCGGCTTCATTGACGTACGGGCTACTACGATCGGTCCATAGTTGTCACCAATGGACGCGCCATGAGGCAGCAAGGCGTACTTGTCCGCAACGTAGGAGTAGGCGTGAAAGCTGATAGCCGTCACATCGTAAGTACCTCGAGTAGCCTCCTCGTTAAGTGTCTGAATGTCTTTCAAGAGGTGTTGGAACTGAAGATTGCCAGTATCAAGCTTATTGGTGGCCAAGCCGTAAAACATAAAAGCGTCGTCAGAGTCTGGCGAGTGTGCCAGAGTAATAGTTCGTTTCTCAGTATCGGTAAGCATGGATCTCTTTCTAGATGGATTTTGAACTTGCTCAGACAAGACTAACATCGTCGCGTTCAATTCGATTGTAGACGGTGTCGCGCTCAACGGCCTCAAAGCCCGCTTCTTCAATGAGCCCGACTAGTTCGGTCCTGCTCATTTTCACCTCGTTGTTTGCTTCAACGGAGTAGCTTGTCGTCAACTCTCCACCTTCTGTGATTGTTCCGTCGATATCGTTTGCACCGTGGTGCAGTGCAACCTGGGCGAGGCGCTTACCTAGCATTACCCAGTAAGCTTTGATGTGGTCAAAGTTATCCAGAAGCAAACGAGACACTGCCATTGTCTTTAAGGAATCGACTCCAGATGGACCGGGTAAATGCGCGAGTTGAGTTTCAGGAGGATAAAACGCCAGCGGTATAAAACATTGGAATCCGCCCGATTTCTCCTGCTGCTCACGAAGTTTGACCAAATGATCGACGCGGTCCTCGATAGACTCAATATGACCATACAACATGGTTGCATTTGTTTTTAAGCCCGCTGCGTGAATTTTGCCCTGAAGTTCGAGCCACCGGTTCGCGTCGCATTTATGGGCACAGATCATTGAGCGCGTTGGCTCGCGAAAGATTTCAGCCCCTCCGCCAGGGCAAGAATCCAAACCTGCTTCAATGAGTTGCCGAATCACGTCTTCATCACTCATTTTGTAGAAATGCGCAAAGTGGTCGAACTCGACCATCGTGAATGCTTTCAAGTGCAGCTGTGGATAGTTTTGCTTGAGTGACGACAACAGATCGGTGAAGTAGCTAAACGGCAATTTCGTATTTAGACCGCCCGTAATGTGAAGTTCTGTTGCGCCTTCAGCAATTGCCTGACTAGCAACTTTGAGGCTGTCGTCGATGTTGTGTGTGTAGGCATCGGCTTCTCGGGGCGTTCTGAAGAATCCGCAGAATTTGCAGTCTGCATAACAGATATTCGTCGGATTCAAGTGCCTGTTGACGTTGAAATAGGTGACACGACCATGTCGCTGTCGCCTTACGAAATCGGCAAGCTTGCCGAGAGCCGGGAGGTCTGTTGTTGTGTAGAGATCCACCCCATCGTTAAACGAGAGTCGTTCCCCTGCAGTTACTCTCTCGGCAATCTCATTTAGTTTTTGGTCGTGTGAAAAATCCATAGTCAATCATTCACCCAGTTGTCAGTGCAGGAATACTGCTGAACCAAAAGTTACCAGCAATATAACGCTCACGAAGGCGTTAGTAGTAAAGAACGCGGCGTTAAGTCGCCCGAGATCGTCTGCCTTAACGAGTCGATGCTGGTAAAGAAGCAAGGCTGCGGTCGCTGCAACACCAATCAGGGCAAGTGGCCCTAATCCTGAGACGAGATAAAGCGCGACCAAAGCAAGGAACGCGGCCGCATGCAGACCTCTCGAGATCCAGAGTGCACGAGCGATTCCGAACCGCGCAGGTATCGAATACAGTCCTTCACCGCGATCAAAGTCGTAATCCTGGCATGCGTAAAGTACATCGAAACCGGCGGTCCATAACAAGACCACCAGCGAAAGCAAGAGTGGGACAGGACTTCCAAACTCTCCACGCACGGCGATCCACGCTCCGGTTGGTGCAATCGAAAGACACCACCCGAGGACGATATGTGATAACTGCGTCCAGCGCTTGGTAAGTGAATAAAGAAGCACGCTTGCCAACGCGACAGGCGCAAGTATTAACGTAAGTCTGTTGAGCATGGCAGCGGCCAACAGAAACAGCATTGCCGAAGCAATCGTAAATGCCCACACAAAGCTGACCGATAGCAGTCCTGCTGGTAAAGCTCTCATGGCGGTTCTTGGGTTCCGTGCATCGAATCTTCGATCGGCAAGACGATTGAATGCCATCGCAGTGGACCGCGCACCTACCATTGCCACGACGATCCAGAGTAGCTGTCTTAGAGTCGGGAGCCCGTTTGCAGCCAAAACCGCACCCAGAAAGGCGAAGGGCAACGCGAAAAGCGTGTGCTCAATCTTGATCATTTCCAGGGTTAATCGGGTGTTTCTGAGTACAGTCGACACGGCAGGACTTTCCGGGGTTTCATCCAGCAGCATGAGAGGATCCTCCACGTACTTCATACGAATAATTTGGTGGAGTTTCCCTCATCGATCTGATTGGAATCTTACTTGCCGAAAGATACATCCGCAAGTTCGCATACTGCGACCAATTTCATCAAGATGCTAGAATGCTTTGAGTAGTAACTTGTTGAGTTTTTTCGCAAACAGAATGGATCTAGCGCAACTTGAACAGTTGGTGGAAACACTACGACGAAGCGACCTGAATTCGCTTGACGTGGCAAAACGTATCCAGGAGTCGCTTTATGAAGATATTGGATACGCAAAGGTCGATCACGCACGCGCCACAAGGCAGGGATTCCCGGAGGTCGTTTTCGGTAAAGGAAAGCCGCGACCGCAAGTTGTCGGTATTGTCGAACGACTTCTAAACAAGTCTGACTCGAACCTACTCGTGACGCACACCGATGCCGATACCTACGGAGAAATCCGAAACATCGCAACTGGTGCTGAGTGGCATGAAGCGGCCCGGTTGATACGCATCATGCGAGATTCGACTGACCGAGGTGTTGGGAAGATCGGCGTCGTTACTGCGGGCACCAGCGATATTCCAGTCGCAGAAGAAGCTGCTTTGACTGCGGAGGCGATGGGAAATCGGGTCGACAGGATTTGGGATGTTGGAGTCGCCGGCATTCATCGCGTGCTCGCAGAAAGATCATTGTTGCAGAGGTCCAGAGTTTTGATCGTTGTGGCAGGAATGGAAGGTGCTCTGCCATCGGTTGTTGGTGGTTTGGTGAGCGTTCCGGTCGTGGCTGTGCCAACCAGTATTGGATATGGCGCATCCTTCGGAGGAGTTGCTGCGCTGCTGGGAATGCTCAATTCGTGTTCGTCCAACGTTACTGTGGTGAACATCGACAATGGTTTTGGAGCTGGTTTTGTTGCCAGTCTCATAAATCGTCGATGGCAACCGCCTGCCGAATGAGGTTTGTGAGTTCGTCAAAGTTAGCATTGAATCGAGCCCCGAAGTTGTTTCTAATTTTTTCTTCGACAGTGAGGAAGGCACGTCGACCCGAGGCGGCTCTCGTCGCGCTTTTCCTTATGGCAGCTGTCTCATCCAGTTGTATATCGGCCCATCGCACTCCCAACCTTGAGAACATCTTTGCCGAGTCCAGAGCCAGAACTGGAAAACGGCCGGTGATTGTGATCCCAGGAATTCTGGGGTCGGAGTTGATCAATTCGAAGACTGGTGAGGTGGTCTGGCCCTCGGCGTTCCGATCTTCCGACGACGGACTTCCGATGACGCCAAACCTGGAGGGCAATCACGATGATCTGGTTCCGGGCAAAATCATTGAGACTGTGAGACTGGCCCGCGCTCTTCCTGAGGTGTACGTGTATCGGGATCTTCTGGAAGCCCTGCGTCTATACGCCGGTTATCGTGAAGCTGATTGGAACAATCCAGGGACGGATGGCGACAAAGACACCTTCTACGTCTTTGCGTATGACTGGCGTAGAGACAATGTTGAAAATGCGAGAGAGCTGTTTCGACGCATCGAGCGTTTGAAAGCGACGCTCCACCGCGATGATCTGAAGTTCAACGTGATCGCGCACTCGATGGGAGGTTTGATTGCCAGGTACGCTGCGATGTACGGCAATCAAGACCTGCCGCAAGGTGAAGCACCTTTACAACCTACATGGGCAGGGGCTCAACACATCAGCAAGATCGTAATGATTGGTGTTCCGAATGAAGGATCCGCGGACGCCTTTGCGACACTGATCGCAGGCTATTCAATCACGGAGGGTTTAAGACGACGTGTTCCATTGCTCAATAAACTAACAGCAGAAGACGCGGTGCGTTCACCGGCGGTGTTTCAATTGTTACCGCATCCTGCGTCAGTACGCTTTCTTGACGAGAATCTAAAGCCGCTGCCATTGGATCTTTACGACGTTGAGGTTTGGAAGAAGTACGGCTGGAGCCCGATTTACACGCAGGAATTTCGTCGTCGTTATACCAATCACAAAAGCGAAAGTCCGAGCGCAGAAGCGGACCTTGATGTGTATCTTGCGGCAATGTTGAAACGAGCCAGGCGATTCCAAGCGGCATTGGATGCTGGTAGTGTGGCGAATCAGCCGGTCGCTCTTCTTGCGATGGGCGGCGATTGTGAAGAGACGCTGAACTCACCTGTGCTCTACCGAGATCAAAAAGAGAATCGCTGGGTTACATTGATTCGACCACGTGAGTTCCGGAACTCGTCAGGGCAAAAGATCTCGAAGCGACAATTGACTGAGGCGATGTACGCCCCGGGAGATGGACGCGTCACCAGGAAATCTCTACTGGGTGAGAACGTCTTAACGATGGAGGGTCACGAAACAGTGATCCATCTGCCGTTAACCTACGCTGTGTTTGGTTGTGACTTGCACGGACAACTTCAAAGAAACAAGTCGCTACAGGATAATGCGCTGACAGCGATTGTGGGTGAGATACTGAAATAAAAGATAAGCTTTGTTCTTTGTGTTTTGTGCTTTGTTGGACTCTCAGGGCGTCATCTTTACAACATCAACCACAAAGCACAAAGATCGAAGTGCAAAGTACAGTTCTTAGGGATTGATCAACCCATTCAACTTCTCCGCCCAATCCTGATCAATGTTCTGGAGAATGTTGTATTGCTCTAACGCCGCATCTCTGTTTCCCATCGCGAGCAGACACTTGCCAAGGTTGTAATAGGCTCTGCCAAAGTCAGGTTTCAGTCTTATCGCCTGACGAAAACTTTCCTGTGCTTCATTCAACCGATTCAATTCGAGATACGCTTCCCCCAGGTTATTTGGAGCTGCCGGATCGCCTGGCTTTAGTGTCGCGATTTGGCGAAAGATATCAACTGCCTCCGCAAACTTCTTCGAACGTAGATAGCGAGTGCCAAGCCTTTCATACGCGAGAATGTAATCAGGACGGAGTCGAATTGCCTGTTTATAGGATTGAATCTCTTCGTCTGGTTTTCCCCAATCGCGATAGACCAGCGCTAGAGCATAATAGGCATCTGCTGAGTTGTACGGATCGAGTTTGATCGCCTGGCGGTACCCATCAACGGCTTCCTTGTATTGTTTGAGATAGAAGTTAGCCAGCCCGATATTGAAATACGATTCAGCTGACGGCCTGAGATTTACGGCTCTCCTGGAAGCTTCCAACGCTTCTGCATGCTTGCCGAGTTTCTCATTGCAGAACCCGCTTTGCGCCCATGCCTCGGCATAGTTGCTGTCTGACTCAACCGCCTTTTCAAACGAAACGAGAGCCTTCTCGCAGTCGTCCTTTGAAAGGAAACTAAGGCCGTCGCGAAAGTACTGGACCGCCTTTGCACGTTTGTTTCGGCCACTGGCGACAACAAGTTCTGAAAGTGACATGGGTGCGACGATCTGAAGTTGTGAGATCCGTTCAGATGGAATTGCGAAGTTAACGCTTTGACCACCAGTGATCTGCAAGGTAGCAATGCCAATCACTTGTCCGTGCATGTTGACGACCGGGCTGCCGCTCGAGCCCGCAGATATAGGAGCGGTGATCTGAATGATGCGGCCAAATGTCGGAATGTCGCGCACTGCCGAAACAATCCCGTTAGTGACACTGCCTTCGAGTCCCAAAGGATTTCCGATCACAACAACGCTCTCGCCTTCCTGTGGTGAAGTCTTGTCCAGAGGTAAAGGTCTTACATAGGTTGCTGGCGGGTCGATCTTCAACACAGCTAAGTCGCCCTCTGCGTCGACAGCGAGCACACCTTTAACCGGGTACACCGTACCAATCGACGAATGAATCTCAGCTCGGTACGCACCTTCAATGACGTGTCTGTTAGTAACGATGCGATCAGTTTCAATAAAGAAGCCACTCCCTCGCGAAAGTTTTTCTCCACGAGAGTCGAAAGTCTCAATCGCTACGGCTGAGGGTTTGATCCGACGAACCAATTCGGGAAGGATGTCCTGTGGGTTCGCTAAATTGATTGCGGCGAGAGGAGAACAGACAATCAAGCCGAGAACACTAAAGAGCGTTACAACGATAGCCTTTGAAACGATAATGCCCAGCTTCATCTTGTTCGAGTATAGCAATTCTTTTGACTACGCTGCGAAGCTGCTTTGCGATTCGTCGAAAGCTGCCTTAGTGGATTTGTTTGAACCAAGAATGAATGTCCCTGTCTCGGATGTGAAATAGTGTTTCTCTGCCTGGGTCTCGAACAAGAACCACGACACCGCCCCATTCGGCCACGGACATTTTCCCAACCACTTCACGCTGGAATTTCCTGGAGCAAATTGAATGTTGAGCGGGGTGCCGTTGAGTTTCTCACCGACAAACGTAACGACACCTTTCGACGGAACGAGCAAGCCTGTGCCGTCCCATGGAAAAATCTTGAGCCAGGACCTAAAGCGTGGCTCAGAACAGTATCTAACTGCCAACGCTCTATTGGACCCGATCATGTGGTCGTAAGCGTTCCGCGTTCGTTCACGGATCTTCTTTCGTTTGCTGGTTTGGTAGAAGACGTAGATGAAGAACAATAGGAAAGGGACCAACATCACTCCCAGAAAAAACAGCAGAGCAATGATTTCTACTATTGCTTCAACGTTGTCGTTCATGCGCGTGCTCGAATGGTTTGAGCCTAGGTGCCCGACAAAGCCAGCTTCTGAACCTGTTCGACTACATTGGCCAATTTAACTTCGATGGTTGTTTTTGCTTTCCGATCGAATAACTCAACCACACCGTCAGCAGCTTTCTTTCCGATCGTGATCCGATAAGGAATGCCGATCAGGTCAGCATCTTTGAATTTGACCCCGGCGCGTTCATCCCGGTCATCAAGGAGTACGTCCAAGCCTGAGCGTTGCAGGTCTGCGTAAAGTTTTTCTCCAGCTGCACGCAACTCGTCCTGTTTCAGGTTGGTTACAGTCACAATCACGTCAAACGGCGTAAGTGATTTGGGCCAGACTATTCCGTCTTCGTCGTGTTGTTGTTCCACTGCCGCAGTGATGATTCTCTCCACACCGATACCGTAACTTCCCATTATGATCGGCACGGGTTTTCCGTCCTGGTTGAGCACTGTGGCGCCCATCGATTCGGAGTATTTGGTTCCCAGTTTGAAAATGTGTCCAATCTCCATACCCTTGAACACCTCCAAGACCCCGACTTCACATCGTGGACAACCTTCGCCAGATTCAACAGTGCGAAGTGCAAACCATTCGTCGACTGGAATATCTCGTGCGATATCGACACCACGAAGATGATGATCGTCCTTATTGGCTCCAGTCGTCATATTCCGACGGTTCTTAAGTGCCGAGTCAGCGACGATCTTCAAATCTAGTTTTGAAGAGCGTGCTTTGTCCTTCGCTCCTACCCCACCCAGACTTCCAGCACTAGCGCCAAGAAGCTCTCTTATTTCGTCAGGCTGGGCTGGCCGAACTGCAGTGGCGCGTAAACTATCTGCGAGTTTGGTCTCGTGCAGCTGATGATCACCCCGCATGAGAACGAGCACCGGCTGAGACTGACCGTCCACAGTCGCCATAAAGACGAGCGACTTAATCTGCCTCGCCGCTTCGGCGCCGCCTGGAAATGTCGTCAGGTCTTCGATCGTACGAACACCGGGCGTGGGAAACTCCTCGGGTGCTGCTGGACCGTTAGCGTCATCAACGATTGGTAGGCGAGACGTTGCCTTCTCCAGGTTGGCCGCGTAGCCGCAGTTGACGCAGTGAACTATCAAGTCCTCGCCAGCGGGAGTTCTTGCCATGAATTCACTCGACTCAGAACCCCCCATTGCGCCTGATGAAGCCTCAACGATCAAAAACTGAATCCCACAGCGAGTAAAGATCTTCTGGTAAGCGTCGCGTTGGTTGGCGAAAGATTGATCGAGCCCTGCGCGATCGATGTCGAACGAGTAGGCGTCCTTCATCATGAAGGTACGCAGTCGCATCAAACCGGACTTCGGTCGTGCTTCGTCACGAAACTTTATTTGGATTTGATACCAACACTGGGGTAGCTGCTTGTACGAACGCAGCTCGTTTCGGGCAATGCTCGTGAACACTTCTTCGTGAGTCATGCCAAGACACATGTCTGCGCCCTTTCGATCCTTGAAGCGAAACATGTCGTCGCCTATTGCTTGCCAACGTCCTGACTCCTGCCAAATTTCCGCGGGATGCAGTGCCGGCAGGAAAAATTCCTGGCCACCGATGGCATTCATCTCTTCGCGCAGGATCTGCATCACTTTCAAGGCGATGCGTTGACCCAACGGTAAATAAGAATAGATACCCGCGGACAATTGCCGAATAATTCCGGCGCGTAGAAGGAGTTTGTGTGAGACGACCTCGGCGTCAGCCGGATCCTCTCGAAGAGTGGGGATAAAGTATTGTGACCAGCGCATAGTGTTAACGTCTTGGACCTTGAGTTGTGAATACTTTTGCATTCTCGCTTAGCAGAGACAACTAACGCAAACTAGAGTCGGCTACGGATAAACTAGAGGCAGCCACAGATAAACACAGATCGGACAGATGGGAATAAGACAGTTTTTTCGGAGAAATGATCCGTGGTATCTGTGATAATCCGTGGCAGATCTTCGTTAGTTTGCGGGCTCGAAAAGTGTGATGTAACATCGCGGTTGTTTCAATCCTTCAGTAAAGGTTCGTATTCGAACATGAAAATCGCTCTCGCCAGCGACCATGCGGGGTTCTCTGAAAAGGAGAAACTCAAACCGCTGTTAGCCGAACTCGGTGTTGAATATTTTGATCTAGGCACAACTTCGGAAGAGTCAGTGGACTATCCTGACTACGCGCGAAAAGTGGCTGAAGAAGTTGCGGCTGGCAAAGTCGATCAGGGTCTTCTCGTCTGTGGTTCCGGGACGGGTATGGCAATAACAGCAAACAAGGTCCCGGGTGTGCGAGCAGCGGTTGCCTGGTCGGAGGAGATTGCACGACTCGCGCGGCAACACAACGACGCAAATGTCCTTGCCCTGGGATCTCGGACAACACCTCCGGGAGAAATTCCGAACATCATTCGCGCGTGGTTCGAAACGGCTTTCGAAGGCGGACGTCATGCGCAACGAGTGCAGAAAATCAGTGCGCTTGAGCACCAAGCGAAATCAAAAACAACTAGTTGATTTAAGATCAAAACCAAAGGCCACATTTCACAATGTCTCAATCTCGCAACGCACCCTTGTCAGAAGTTGATCCTCTCATCGCAAATGCCATCGATCACGAAGTTGCCCGCCAGGCGAACGGACTTGAACTGATTGCCTCTGAGAACTTCGTGAGTGAAGCAGTTCTCGAGGCGGCAGGCTCAGTATTTACGAATAAGTACGCTGAAGGTTATCCGGGCAAACGTTATTACGGTGGCTGCGAGTGGACGGACGTCGTGGAGCAGACGGCAATCGATCGGGCCAGGGAACTGTTCGGAGCTGATCACGCGAATGTGCAACCACACAGTGGTGCACAGGCAAACATGACTGTTTACCTCGCAGCGATCCAGTATGGTGATCAAATCCTCGGTATGAATCTTTCCCATGGTGGTCATTTGACTCACGGCCATCCGATGAACTTCTCCGGTCTGAGTTACAAAGTTGCGGACTACGGCGTGTCCAAAGAAACGGAACAAATAGACTACGACGAGCTGCAGAAAATTGCGGAGGAACATCGGCCCAAGTTGTTAGTTTGTGGCGCATCAGCGTATCCGCGAACGATCGATTTCAAACGCATTGGCGAGATTGCCCGCAGTGTTGGCGCAAGAATGTTTGCCGATATCGCGCACATTGCCGGCCCTATTGCGGCTGATCTTCATCCGTCGCCGGTGCCGCACGCGGATTACGTCACCACCACAACACACAAAACTCTGCGCGGACCGCGCGGTGGTTTGATTCTTTGCAAGGAAGAGCACGCGAAAGAGATTGATAGAAAACTTTTTCCCGGTGTCCAGGGTGGACCTTTAGTTCACATAATCGCCGCGAAGGCAGTTGCTTTTGGCGAGGCTTTACGCAACGAGTTCAAAGAATATCAGGCGCAGATCCTCAAGAATGCGAAGGCGCTGGCTCACGAACTTCAGGAACAAGGTCTGCGACTCGTGTCCGGGGGCACCGACAATCATTTAATGCTTGTGGATGTTTGGATGGATGGCAAGGGGATAACCGGTAAGGAAGCAGAGAAGGCACTCGAAGCGGCATTGATTACGGTTAACAAGAACACAATCCCATTTGATCAGAACAAGCCTTTCGTGGCTTCGGGTCTACGAATCGGCACGCCTGCAGTTACAACACGCGGAATGAAAGAGCCGGAGATGCGTGAGATTGGGCGACTGATTGCTGAAGTGATTCACGCGCCGGAGTCTGAAGAAGTTCGGCACAAGGTTATTCGTGGTGTTGCAGAACTGACGGCGAAGTTTCCGTTGTATCCAAACCGGATGAAGGCGCCCACGATTGGTGGCGGAGCAATGAGCGCCGATTAGTGCGACACGATCTCGGGAAAGGAGATGTCGGCGTCGCGTAGCGACGGATGAATTTAGGCCGGCATTTCAATGCCGGTAAGGTGCGAAGAAGATGTACGCGTCGCGTAGCGACGGACGAATTTAGGTTGGCATTTCAATGCCGGTAAGGTGCGAAGTAGATGCACGCGTCGCGTAGCGACGGATGAATTTAGGCCGGCATTTCAATGCCGGTAAGGTGCGAAGTAGATGCACGCGTCGCGTAGCGACGCATGAATGCCGGTACCCTCGATGCCGGTAACCTCACAACCCAAGCCTCATAGCCTTGGGACAAAGAAAGGACCTCACAATGGCGAATACCTATACCTCACTTAACTATCATGTAGTCTTCTCGACCAAGGATCGATTTCCCTGGATTGGACTCGAGATCGAACAAAGAGTCTGGTCATTTATTGGCGGCATAGCGCGCAAGCATCAAATGACTGCCATTCAGGTAGGTGGTGTGGAGGATCACATTCACGCGTTGGTAATGGCTCCTCCGACAATTGCGCCATTCCAGATTGCTAAGTTTCTGAAAGGCGAGTCGTCGCTGTGGATTCACGAGGAGTTTCCCTGGCTGCGTCGATTCAGCTGGCAAGTTGGATACGCAGCGTTCACCGTTAGCAAATCAAAGATTCCCGACGTAGTTCGTTACATCAAAAACCAACGTGAGCATCATCGTGTGAAAACATTTCAGGAGGAATATCTTGAGTTCTTACAGGCGAATGGAATTGATTACGATGATCGATATGTATGGGGATGATCGTGCTTACGAGTCGATGTATAGTGGCGTTCGTGCGATTCAGGCGTCGCGCTGCGACGCGTTCGGGTAATGCGACGCTCACCGGCATTGAAATGCCGGCCTAAATTCATCCGTCGCTACGCGACGCGTTCGAGTAATGCGACGCTCACCGGTATTGAAATGCCAGCCTAAATTCATGCGTCGCGCTGCAACGCGTCCGGGTGATGCGACGTTTACCGGCATTGAAATATCAGCCTAAATTCAGGCGTCGCGCTGCGACGCGTTACGGTGACACGACGGTTAACTGGCATTGAAATGCCGGCCTAAATTCATCCGTCGCTACGCGACGAAGAATGGAAT
>Ga0163162_10000609_pt1 | contig 33218 bp, 25 predicted proteins | sample S55metaG_FD_115310 | JGI IMG/M metagenome (GOLD analysis project Ga0163162, IMG submission 115310) | Switchgrass rhizosphere microbial communities from Kellogg Biological Station, Michigan, USA - S5-5 metaG | ecosystem: Host-associated > Plants > Roots > Rhizosphere > Soil | place: USA... | reverse complement strand
GAATCTACACGTAAAAAACCAATGGTATTTACAACGTCACTCGCATTTTTGACGTTGCTACCATTTACGGCGGTAATGATATCGCCTACTTGTAATCCTGCTTGCGCTGCAGGAGAGTTGGGAAGAACTAGAGTGACCGCTGCGCCATTTGCTTCCGTGATATTAAATGCTGAGGCAAGTTCGGGAGTAAGATCTTGCGCGCCTATGCCAAGTACGCCACGTTTTACATTGCCGTATTCTAACAATTGCTGCATGACGCTTTTTACCATATTAGTTGGAATGGCAAAGCCAATGCCAATGCTTCCGCGATCTGGCGCTAAAATAGCTGTATTAATACCGATTAATTGGCCGTGCATATCAATGAGAGCGCCGCCGGAGTTACCAGGGTTGATAGGCGCATCGGTTTGAATAAAGTTTTCGTAGCTTTCAATGCCAAGCGTTGTACGGCCTAGCGCGCTAACAATGCCAGAGGTAACGGTTTGGTTAAGACCAAATGGATTGCCAACTGCGGCAACAACATCGCCAACTTTAATTTTATTGGAATCGGCAAGTAATAAGGCTGTTAAATTTTTAGCTTTAATTTGCAAGACTGCAATATCAGAAGGTTTATCTGCACCAATAATTTTAGCCGTAAAATGGCGGCCATCTGAAAGAGTGACAGCAACTGATTGAGCGTCATTGATAACATGAGCATTGGTGATGATGTAACCATTGGCAGCATCAACTAAAACACCTGAACCAATGGAAATAAATGTGTTAGGTATGGCTTGTTCGTTGCCTTCAGGTTTTCTCGCGTGCTGCTGTTGTTTTTGCAATTCGCGCAATGTATTAAAGTCGGTGACTTTAATTTTTGCTTTAATGTTCACAACGGCTGGCAGAACACCTTGCAACATAGGGGCAAGGCTATTATCTAAAGGGATAGCGGCATAGCTAGCGGTACAGATTAGGTTCATGAAGATAAAAATAATGCATTGCTGGAAGGCATGTTTCATAGATTATTTCTCTTTATTAACTTATCTGTTTTTGAATTCACACATAGTACCACTTTTTAAGCAATAATCCATATTAAGCTTGCCATTCGGCCTGTTTGTCCTTGGTCGCGACGGTAAGAATAGAATAAATCGCTTTGTGTATGTGTGCAGAAATTGCCGCCGTAAATGGCAGAAACACCAAGTGCTGTTAGGCGGATTCTGGCAAGTTCATAGAGATCTGCCAGCCATTTTTCTTCTGCAGATGGTACAAATGCGCTGGCGGCGTGAGGGGTATGCTGAGCGAAGGCTTCAAATACATCGCGGCCGACTTCAAATTTTTGCGGACCTATGGCAGGCCCTAACCAGACTAATAAATCATGGGCGGGCTCTGGCGCATGTTTGAGGGTTGCTTCAATAATGCCGCCGGCTAAACCGCGCCAACCAGCGTGGATAGCTGCCACAAACGTGCCTTTTTTATTGCAAATAAGTAAAGGTAAGCAATCGGCCGTAACGACGGTACAAATTTGATTGGGATTAGATGTATAACTCGCGTCAGCTTTTTGGCCCTGGTTTTGCGGCTCGGCTTCAACCGCAAGCGCACTATGCGTTTGTGTTAGCCAAAGCGGTTCTGCGGGTAAGTCTAGTAAGGCGGTTAAGCGTTCGTTAGCTTGTTGATTGGGTAAGTTAATTGAGTTGCGCTCACCCCAACTGGAACGAATAGTAGTGTAGGCTTTAATTCGTTTAGGAGCGGGCCATTCTGGTTGGATGAAACTCATTTCTTTGACTCTGCCTTCAAGATATTGATTAGCTCTTGCATGTCAGTGGGTAACTCCGCTTCAAAACGCACTGGTTCTCCCGTAAGAGGGTGAGTAAAGCTCAACGCATAAGCATGTAAAGCTTGGCGTTTGAACTCGCGAAGGAACTGAATGGAATCGGGGGATAAGCCTTTTACCAAGCGTAGACGACCACCATAAGCTGGATCGCCAACAATAGGATGACGAATAAAAGTCATGTGTACACGTATTTGATGGGTGCGTCCTGTTTCCAGATGTAAGGAAAGGTGCGTAAAACCACGGAATTTTTCAGCGATACGGTAATGAGTCACAGCGTGTTTACCGGTTTCGACAATGGCCATGCGTTTACGCTGCAGAGGATGGCGGCCAATTGGCGCATCTACTTTGCCACCGCTAATCATATCGCCATTTACAATTGCTTGATATTCGCGCTGTAAGTCGTGATTTTTTAATTGCAGCGATAAATCTCTAAGTGCTTCTGTTGTTTTTGCTATGACTAGTAAACCGGTCGTGTTTTTATCAATGCGATGCAAAATCCCAGCGCGCGGTAATGTTTGCAAAGCAGGGGCGTGATGCAGCAAGGCGTTTAAAAGCGTGTTATTTAGGTTGCCAGCACCGGGGTGTACAACCAGGCCGGCCGGTTTATTGATGATAATAATCGCTTCATCTTCATGGATGATAGGCAAATGAATAGGTTGAGCTTCCCAGGCCGGTTGCAGTTTCAAGGAAGCGGAAATGTGAATGGCTTCTCCGCCGCTTACTCTGGTTTTGCCTTTAACGATTTGACCATCCATTTGCACGGCATTGGTTTCAATCCATTCTTTGATTTGCGTGCGGGAATAGCTTGGCAATAATTTGGCCAGCGCTTGGTCTAAGCGCAAACCAGCCAGTTCATTTGGCATGATAAGTTCGTGTTGTATGGCAGGCTTCATGGTTGTCATAAATTCGTTTTAATTGAATAGCAAAAGCGCTGTGAATCATGACAGAAATTGGTTTACAATGCACGCCAAAGTCAGAATAAGGTTTGATCATGAAGATGGCGGCAAAGAAAAAAATATATTCAATACTCCTCACGGCCATAGCAACATGGTTATCAGCTTGCGGATCGTCAACCGACCCATCCGAAGCCTACAAGGGTGAATCTCAGCAGCAAATCTATCAAGCTGGAAAAGTGGCCTTACAAGATAAAAGCTACTCAGAAACGATCAAACGTTTTGAAGCCTTAGATGTTCAATATCCTTACGGTGTTGATACTGAATCTGCACAATTTTATCTAATTTATGCTTATTACATGAAAGAAGATCACGCGCTTTCCGTGGCGGCTGCAGATAGATTCATTCGGTTACACCCCACCAATTCCCATGTCGATTACGCTTATTACATGCGTGGCTTAGCAAATTATTATCAAAATTTAGGTATTATTGAACGCATGTTTGCGGTTGATCTTGCCACTAGAGACTTAACGCAAATCCAAAAGTCTTATCATGATTTCAGTGATCTTTCGATGCAATTTCCTAATAGTATTTATGCGCCTTCGGCACGCCAATATTTAATTTACTTACGCAATATTTTGGCGGCTCATGAATTACAAGTAGCAAAATATTATTTTGCTAAAAAAGCTTACGTTGCAGCGGCAAATCGCGCTGGCGATGTAGTAGCGCATTATCAAGGCGCGCCAGTTGTGCCAGATGCGTTAGTGATAATGACTGAGTCTTATCATCAGTTAGGTTTGACAAAGATGGAACAAGATACGCTGAAAGTGTTGCAATATAACTACCCGGATAAAACGGTAGATATTAACAGCTAATTCAGCCTTTAAATCCATTTGTTATTGGATAGCGCCAGTCTTTTCCAAAAGATTTATAGTTGATGCGCGGGCCGACTGCTGATTGCTTGCGCTTATACTCGCTATGTCGAATCATTTTAATAATGCGCTCGACCATGGTTCGTTCAAATCCTGCAGCAACAATGTCGTCTATGCTTTGGCTTTGCTCTAAATAGCATTCAAGTAAACGATCTAATATTTCATAAGGTGGCAAGGTATCTTGATCAGTTTGTTGATGCGCCAATTCAGCAGAGGGTGGTCTATCAATAATACGTTGCGGAATGACAGGTTGCACTTGATTGCGATAATTAGCCAGTTGGTAAACTAAGGTTTTAGGAATATCTTTTAATACAGCAAAACCGCCAGCCATATCTCCATATAAAGTACAATAACCAACAGCGATTTCACTACGATTACCAGTCGTGAGGACTAGCGCGCCAAATTTATTCGAATGCGCCATTAAAATAACAGCGCGACAGCGAGCTTGAATATTTTCCTCGGTCACATCTGCTTGTTGGTTTTTAAAGCTAGCTGCGAGGGTTGCCAAAAAAGTTTGGTAAGCAGGTTCAATCGAGATAATGTCAGCGCTTATTTTTAAATTGGCAGCAAGTTGAGTGGCATCTTCTATGCTTATTGCTGCCGTATATTGTGAAGGCATGATAATAGCTTTGACGCGATCGCTGCCAAGCGCATCAACGGCAATTGCTAACGTCAGTGCTGAATCAATGCCACCTGACAATCCTAAAATAACCTGTTTAAAACCATTTTTATTGACATAATCACGTAAGGCTAGCACCAGTGCTTGATAAATTTTTTCTTCGTGAGAAGGATAGTTGGTGTTTGCTATCGCGATATGGGTTTGAGCTGTGCTGATATCAATATCGACGGGCAATAAGTTTTCATGAAAAAAACCAGCAAACTGTGCTATTTCGCCTTCCTCATTTATCACCATCGAGCCACCATCGAATAGCAATTCATCTTGGCCGCCAACATTGTTGACATAAACAATAGGAAGACGATTCGCTTTAGCGCGTTTAGCGAGCATGGCAGCACGTAATTCGTGCTTATTTATTTCAAAAGGAGAAGCGTTAGGAGAAACAATTAAACGCGCACCATGCATGGCTGCTTGATGTGTGGGCCCTTGCACCCATAAATCTTCACAAATAACGATACCAACTAAAACGCCATGCACTGGCACGACGCATGGTGTGGTGCCAGGTGTGAAATAACGATTTTCATCAAACACACCGTAGTTTGGTAAATATTGTTTAGCATAACGTCCGACTATCACGCCATTGTAAATTAAAGAACAAGAATTAAATAATTGCTTGCCATGCATGTGGGTGTGACTCACCACACAATAAATACCAGAGATTTCTGTCACTAGTTGCTGTAAGGCTTCTTGTTCGCGTTGAATAAAGGCCGGGCGCAAATATAAATCTTCGGCGGGATAACCCGTGATACCTAATTCAGGAAATACAATTAAATCAGCAGTAAATTCGTCACGAGCACGCTTAGCTGCGGTTAGATATTTTTGTAAGTTACCGTCAATATCACCGACGGTTAAGTTGAGTTGGGCTAAGACTATGCGTAATTTTTTTTTCATTTTTTTCTCTCTTTACTTCAATTCAGAATGGTGAAAAATACATTATCATTCTGAGCCAGGAATAAATGTTCGTTTTGAGCGTTCTTCGTATCTGTCAGTAATAATACGTGAGTTGGTTGCTCTTCTTTGCTTACATCTACAACCGTGCCAACCACTTGCTTGGTTTGATTGGCATTACAATAAACTTCCATGCCTGGTTGTATCGTGATCGGGCTGTTGATGGTGGCATGATATAAGCGATTTTTTAAAGTAGCTTTATAATGCATGCGAGCAATAATTTCTTGGCCGGTATAACAACCTTTATGAAAATTAACGGCATTTAAATTGGGTAAGTTCAAATCGTGCGGTAAAAATTTACCGGAAGTTTCAGGATAAATTGCGGGAATGCCTTTTAATATATCGGTATAATTTTCCAAGCTAACTTGTTCGGCGATATCCGAAAGTGCAGCGCTAGCATCGTTCATTTCTACTTTAAAGAATACGGCATATTTCTTTAAGGCTTGCATGGCTATGTTTATCATTGAAGCTGGCATTAGTAAGTAATATGCATCTTGATAAAGAAATAATCTAAACAAACTAATGACACGACCTTGTGGATTGCAGTGCGCGCCTAAAGAGGTTTGAGTTGAGGTGATTGCTTCAACATCACAGCTTAGCTGGCCTTGCAAAAATTTTTTTGCATCAATGCCGCTGACTTTTAACAGACCATCATGCGCAGTAGGGGAAAGCATAAAAACTTGTCAGCCTCATTGTGTGTCAAAACCAACAATATTAACCCATTTTGTGTGAGGCTGGAACCATGCTATCCTCCGGTTCTTTTTATGATCGCAAGAGTAGCTTCGCATGCCAACAATGAAAAACGCGCTTATTTTAGTCGATTTGCAGAATGACTTTTGCAGCGGTGGGAATCTAGCCGTTCCGCACGGGGATGAGGTAATCGCCGTTGCCAATCGCCTCCAGCCGTATTTTGATTTGGTGGTGGCAACCAAAGACTGGCATCCTAGCGATCATATGAGTTTTGCTTCTAATCACCCTAATCGAAACGTTGGCGAAGCAATTGAGTGGAATGGACTGTTGCAAGTGTTGTGGCCCGACCATTGCGTGCAAGATACGGAGGGAGCTAATTTCCATCCGCAATTGGACACCACGCGAATTCAGCAGGTTTTTTTTAAAGGCATAGATAAAACTATCGATAGCTATAGCGCATTTTTTGACAATGCACATCTACGTGCGACTGGTTTGCATGATTATCTGCGCAGTCAGCATATTGAAACAGTTTGTTTGTTGGGTTTAGCGACTGATTATTGCGTAAAATATTCAGCCCTGGATGCTGCTCGGCTGAATTTTAACGTGATTGTTATTCAAGATGGTTGTCGCGCAGTGAATTTACAAGCTAATGGTGGTGAGCAAGCATTTAGTGAAATGCAAACTGCCGGTATTACTTTATTAAATTCGACGGATATTGTTGCAACCAATCAATAATTTCTAGTGGTTCACGAATATATCCATCTGCTTGCCAAGCAAAAGGATCTTCTGATTCGTGAATATAACCGTACAAAGCAACCAGTGATTTTGTCTCTGCCGCTTTGCTGGCAATCACATCAGTGAGAGCATCGCCTATATAGACACACTGTTGCGGTGCAATCTTCAATAGCTCACAAGCTTGTACGATAGGCAGTGGGTCTGGTTTGCAGCGTGCATACGTATCGCCGCAAATTAAACAATTCATGCGTTGGCTAAGGTGCAGCATTTTTAATAAGCGCGTGGCATGGACGGTTAGTTTGTTGGTTACAACGCCCCAAGGAATGTTACGTTCTTCTAAATAACTTAATACTTTTTCAATATGTGGAAATAATTGGGTGGCGTTCGCTATATGTTTTTCATAAACAGACAAAAAACGTTCGCGTAAGGTATTAAATAAGGGGTCAGTTTCTTCAACATTAAAAGCAAGTTTTAGCATGGCTTTTGAGCCAAGGTTTGCTATGGGCCGTATGCTCGAAAGTGGTAATTCTGGCATCGCATAAGATTGCCTAATTTGATTCAATGCATAAAGAAGATCAGGAGCTGTATCTAGTAGGGTGCCATCTAAATCAAACAGGACAGCTTGTATCTCACTCATACTAAGCGAATCGCGTGAAAGAGATAGTTAACTGAAATATCGTCGGTGAGGCTAAATTGCTGAGTGAAAGGCTGATAAGCAATGCCTTTTAATTCTTGCGGCGAAAGGCCTGCGCTTCTTCCCCAGTTGGTTAATTCGGATGGCCGAATAAATTTAGCGTAATCATGCGTATTTTTGGGTAATAATTTTAGCAAATACTCAGCGCCCAAAATGGCAAAAAGATAAGATTTAAAATTACGGTTAAGCGTGGAAAAGAATAAATGACCACCTGGTTTAACAAGTACAGCGCAAGCTTCAATAATCGCAGCAGGATCGGGGACATGCTCAAGCATTTCAAGGCAAGTCACGACGTCATAAGCGCCAGGACGTTCTGCTGCCAGTGTTTCCACGGGTGTCGCTAAATATTCAATTTGTAGTCCAGTTTCAAGTTGGTGCAGCTTGGCGACTTCAATGCCGGGCTTGTTTAAATCAATGCCAGTGACGATGGCGCCTTGTTGAGCTAAGCTTTCGGTGAGAATACCGCCGCCACAGCCCACGTCTACAATACGCAAGCCAGCCAGATCGATTTTTTCAGAAATATAATTTAGCCTCAGTGGATTTACCTGATGTAGGGTTTTAAGCTCACCTTCTTTATCCCACCAATGCGCAGCAAGGGAAGCAAACTTTTCAATTTCTTGGGGATCAACGTTTTGGTTCATGGCTTAAATTAGTTTCCATTTTTAAGGTTGCTTGTCACTTGATGATAAGTTTATTATTTGATGACGCAATTCTGTGCTACACAACGAAAGGGAATTCTCATATGAAATTGAAGCATATAGCAATAACTTTCTTTGCTTTTCTGACTGCAAATACGGTTAATGCCGCTGATATTAACTCAGAGACGCTTACTTCTACTTCTGCCAAACCAATAGTCGTGGCCCAAGATAGGCCAGCTATTATCGACAACGGTGGAACCTTGCAAGTTCAGCAATCAGGTTCGGTGGGTGGCTCAACTTCTACGCCAAGCCCTGCTGCGTCACCATTTTCTCCTTCTGGTCAATCAACCCCACCTTCAACTGAAGCGCCATCGGGACAAATGCCTGCAAATTTACCACCAAGGCCATCAAGTATGATGCCAAGTGGTGCAGAAGCCGCACCTCAAGATATGACAACACCAGAAGGGGTAGCGCCAGCCGGGCTGCCACCTATGCAAAATAGTGCATCAACAAATAACCAATCTACGGATACCACTATGCAGCCAGTGCATCCTTATCCGCCAGAATCAGAACAAAAACCATGACCGAAGCAATGATTGATAAGACCGAGCAGCATCCACACGCAACCATTTATTTGAGCGCTTACCAGCCGCCAGCATTTTTAATTGATAGCTTAAATTTGCAAATTGAATTGTATGATGGCTATGCGCAAGTCACCTCGCGATTGCGCATGCAGCGTCAAAGCGGCTTACAATCTGCAACTGAATCATTAATTTTGCTTGGCGAGCAGTTGACGCTTAATTGCATACAACTAAATGGTAAGGCGTTAACAACACAAGATTACACGGTAAATGAAACAAGCTTAACCATACACGCTGTTCCGGAACAGTTTGAGTTGGAAATACAAACAATTTGTGTTCCTGAAAAAAATACGGCATTAAGCGGACTTTATAAATCAGCGAATGCATATTGCACTCAATGCGAAGCAGAGGGTTTTCGTCGCATTACTTATTATCTTGATAGACCTGATGTATTAACCCGATTTACTACCACCATTTCAGCAGACAAGATTCGTTATCCTTATTTACTTTCAAATGGCAATTTGATTGCAACAGGGGATTTGGAAAACGGTCGTCATTTTGCAATGTGGGAAGATCCATTTAAAAAGCCTTGTTATTTGTTTGCCTTAGTGGCTGGGGATTTTGATGTTGTTGAAGATACTTTTATCACGCAATCAGGTAAATCGATTGCCCTGAAATTTTATGTTGAAAAAGGCGAAGGTGAAAAAGCACTTCATGCTGTTTATTCACTAAAGCAAGCCATGCGCTGGGATGAAGAAGCTTATGGACGCGAATACGATTTAGCCATTTACATGGTCGTCGCTGTTAGTGATTTCAATATGGGAGCGATGGAAAATAAAGGGCTTAATATATTTAATACGAAATATGTTTTTGCCAAACCGGAAAGTGCGACCGATGATGATTATATTCATGTGTTGTCTGTCGTTGGGCATGAGTACTTCCATAATTGGACGGGAAATCGTATTACTTGTCGTGATTGGTTTCAACTTAGTTTAAAGGAAGGATTAACTGTTTTTCGAGAACAAACATTTACCGAAGACACATTATCTGCGCCAGTCATGCGTATACAAGAAGTTAATGTTTTGCGCGAAGCGCAATTCCCCGAAGATGCGGGGCCTTTGGCTCATCCCGTGCGTCCTGATTCTTATATTGAGATTAATAATTTTTATACAGCAACAATTTATAACAAAGGCGCTGAAGTGTTGCGCATGCTGCAAACCATATTAGGTAAAGATTTGTTTCGATTAGGCATGGATCTTTATTTTGAACGCCATGATGGTGAAGCTGTCACTATTGAAGATTATGTGAAGGTAATGGAAGATGTGTCTGGTTTAGATCTTACGCAATTTAAACGCTGGTATACAGAAGCTGGTACGCCGGTTGTAAATGCAGTAGGCCATTATGATGAGTCTAAAGCAACTTACACTTTAACGTTAACGCAAACTCTAAAGACTCCATTTCATATTCCAATTCGATTTGGTTTGGTGGGCAAAGATGGTAAAGCAATAGCATTGCAATCAAATCAAGAAGTGCCTGTCACCGAGACAGTTTTGCATTTAACTCAGCCTGAACAAGTTTTTCAATTCAACAATGTTAAGCAAACACCAACGCCTTCTTTGCTGCGGCATTTTTCTGCACCTATTAAACTACATTATTCTTACAGTGACGCTGAATTGTTGCATCTAAGTAAATATGATGCGGATCCTTTTAATCGCTGGGAAGCAGGGCAGAAACTCATGCTTAATTGCATGTTGCAACTAATTAACGATGTGCAGCAAGGTAAAACCAGTTTAGAAAAACTTACTTTACCTGCTAATGTTTTAGAAGCGTTTCAGCACTTATTGCAGCAAGAAAGCCACGATAAATTTTTTCAGGCAGAAATGTTGCTTTTGCCGTCAGAAAAATACCTTGGCGAGCACATGCCAATTATTGATGTCGATGTAATTTACGCAGTTCGTCAATTTGTGGCGAGCACGCTTGCAAAAACTCATGAAGCTTTGCTTTTGAAATTGTATCAAGACAATCAAACGCCATCTCAACATTATCAATTTAATATGGAAGAAATAGGTAAGCGCCAACTTAAAAATCGTTGTCTTGGTTATTTATTGCTTGCACCACAAAATATTGACATTGGCATGCAGCAATTTAAGCGATCATTAAATTCAAATATGACAGATACGCTGGCGGCGTTATCTGGCATTGCTAATTTGAATGTGCCGGAATGCGCAATGGCGCTTTCAGCTTTTTATGAAGCATGGCAGCATGATGCGCTGGTGATTGATAAATGGTTTGCCATTCAAGCCGTGTCTAAATTGCCCAACACCTTGGAAAACGTTAAACAGCTCATGCAGCATCCTGCTTTTGACATAAAAAACCCTAACAAAGTGTATGCTTTAATTGGCAGTTTTGGTCGCCGCAATGCACTACGCTTTCATGCCGCTGATGGCTCAGGTTATGTTTTCTTGCGCGAAATCGTGCAGCAGTTGGACATATTAAACCCGCAAATATCTAGCCGAATGGTTGAGCCGTTGACTAGCTGGAAACGGTATGATAAAGAACGGCAGACATTAATGCGCAATCAATTAGAACGGTTGCGACAAGATAAAAAACTATCCACAGACTTATTCGAATTAGTAACAAAAAGTCTAGAAAATAAATAAGAGGCAATCATGAAGACAACTCAATCCACTCGGCTGGAATCAGACAGCATGGGTTCAATAGAAGTGCCAGCAAATGCTTATTGGGGCGCGCAAACACAACGTTCATTGGAGCATTTTGCAATCGGCAAAGATTTAATGCCCAAAGAATTAATTCAAGCGTTTGGTATTTTAAAGAAAGCTGCTGCGTTAACTAATCATGATTTAGGTCTCTTGAAAAATGAAACCATGGAACCAATTGTTAAGGCTGCTGATGAAGTGATTGCTGGAAAATTAAATGAGCAATTTCCATTACATGTTTGGCAAACCGGTAGTGGCACACAAACCAACATGAACGTTAATGAGGTTATTGCAACCCGCGCTAATGAAATGCTGACGGGAAAAATTACGGGTAAAAGTCCAATTCATCCTAATGACCATGTTAATCAATCACAATCTTCCAACGATACGTTTCCAACTGCTATGCATATTGCAGCGGCAACTTTTGTCGTAAAAGTATTATTACCATCGATTAAAGAGTTGCGAGAAGGCTTGTTTGCTAAACAACAACAGTTTGCCCACATAGTTAAAACTGGGCGCACTCATTTACAAGATGCTGTGCCATTAACATTAGGTCAAGAATTTTCCGGTTATGTTGCTCAATTAGATGCAGCCATCGCTAACATCAATCTTACTTTGCCAGGGCTTTATGAATTAGCCATTGGCGGCACGGCAGTTGGCACCGGCGTGAATACCCATCCTAAATTTGCTGTAGCTGCTGCAAAGCGAATTGCCGAACTAAGTGGCTTGCCTTTTATTTCTGCGCCCAATAAATTTGCTGCGTTAGCAGCACACGATGCATTTGTTTTTGCCAGTGGTGCATTAAAAACCTTGGCGTGCGCGTTGATGAAAATCGCTAATGATTTACGCTGGCTAGGTTCGGGTCCACGTTGTGGTTTGGGTGAATTGATTTTGCCTGCTAATGAACCGGGTTCCTCTATCATGCCTGGTAAAGTTAATCCGACCCAATCTGAAGCTATGACCATGGTTTGCGCGCAAGTGATGGGTAATGACGCGGTTATTGGTTTTGCAGATTCTCAAGGTAACTTTGAATTAAATGTATTTAAACCAGTCATTATTCACAACTTCATGAATTCAGCTCGACTCTTAAGTGATTCTGCGCGCATGTTTAATAAATATTGCGTAAAAGATTTAAAAGCCGATGAAAAAGCCATCAACGAATCTGTACATAACTCGTTAATGTTAGTCACAGCGTTAGCACCTAAAATTGGTTATGACAAAGCAGCTGAAATTGCACACAAAGCTTGGCATGAAGACACTTCTTTGCTGCAAGCTTGTTTAGCGCTTGGTTATTTGAATGAAGCTGAGTTTAAAGAATTAGCGCGGCCAGAAAACATGTTGGGGCCTAAAGAATAGCCGCTATCTAAGGGCTAGAACTAAGGGCTGGAATCAGCCCTATTAAACCACTAGCAAGCATACCTGCAGCAATGGCCATGATAATCATGCCCATGATGCGGGTAATGACTTTGATGACCGATTCGCCCACTAAGCGTTGCACGTGGGGAGCAAAATACAAAATGATACACATGAAGAATGCCAGCAAAATACAGAGAAAAGATAACCAAGTTTTTTGCAGTAAATCTGGGTAGTCGTTTGAGGCTATGATTAGCGTACTGATGGAGCCTGGGCCAACTATCAATGGGATAGCAAGCGGCACAACAGCAACCGATTCGCGCTGCCCAGCAGCCGCATCATCACCCAAGCTGTAGATAACAGGGCTTTCCTCGGATTGCAGCATAGAAAGGCCTATCAGAAGTAAAATAATACCCCCAGCAAAGCGAAAAGAAGCAATGGTAATGCCGAGTAATTCTAGCGTTTGGCTACCTAACCAAAGCGTAATGACCATGATGATCGCAATAGCTAAACCACTTTTTAAGGCAGTTTTACGTTGGTAGGCAAAAGAGCTGCGGTAAGTGAGTTGCAAAAAAATAGACATAGAACCCAGCGGATTCATCATGATGACCATGGCGACTAAAAATTTTACGGTATCGGCGTATGTCATAGAGCAACATCATAGCGAAGGAAAAGCGGAATTGCTAGGATAACGGCAGTAGTTTTTCAAAAGGATATACGCATGCGTAACGTGTTTAATTTCAATGCAGGCCCAGCCATGCTTCCCCAAGCCGTGCTTAAAAAAGCACAGGCTGAATTGTTGGATTGGAATGGCATGGGTATGTCGGTTATGGAGATTGGTCATCGCAGTGCTGTCTTCCAGGAACTAGCACAGCAAACGGAAGCCGACTTACGTGAACTGATGGCTATTCCCGCCAATTATCAGATTTTATTTTTAGCGGGTGGGGCAAGCACGCAGTTTGCTATGGTGCCATTGAATTTATTGGGTGAGCGGAAACAAGCTGATTATATTGATACCGGCATTTGGTCCAAAAAAGCAATTGCTGAAGCAAAGCGCTATGGGAATATTAATGTCGCAGCAGAAGCTAAATACCGCGATCAAATTGCTTTTATTCCTAAAGAAGACCAATGGAAAATGAATGCAGCGGCAGCTTACTTGCACTACACACCGAATGAAACCATTTCTGGTTTAGCATTTCACTGGGTGCCGGAAGTAGGCGAGGTTCCACTGGTCGCCGATATGACGTCGCTTATTTTATCTTGTCCAATTGATGTTACTCGCTATGGCGTGATTTATGCCGGAACGCAAAAAAATTTAGGACAAGCCGGCATGAATATTGTTATTATCCGCAAAGATTTGATTAAAGAGCCGCAGCCTTTTACCCCCACCTTGTATCGTTACGATATCCAAGCCGAGCACCATTCTTTTTACAATACGCCACCAACTTATTGCTGGTATCTAATGGGTTTAGTGTTGGAATGGATGAAACAACAAGGCGGTGTGGAAGCGATGTACGCTATCAATCATCGCAAAGCCAATAAAATTTATGCGGTGATTGATCATTACGCTGGTTTTTATGTGAGCCGCATTGATCCTGATTGCCGCTCCTTAACCAATATTATGTTTTATTTGCATGACGAAGCGCTCACGAGCGTTTTTCTTGAAGGAGCAAAAGAAGTTGGTTTATATCATTTGAGTGGACACAAGGTAAGCGGTGGCATACGTGCCAGTATGTACAACGCTATGCCTGAAGAAGGGGCTGACCAATTGGCAGCATTCATGACTGAGTTTGCAAGGCGGTATGGGTGATTCGAATCAGTGGTTTTACCTTATTAGAAGTGTTGATTAGTATATTTATCCTGTCTCTTTTGCTATTAGGTTTAGATGCGGCAGAAACACAAGCGCTACGCCAAGCTAAAGCTGTTTATTATTTTAATGTAGCAAGAGAGCAATTAAATTCTATGGTTGAGCAGTTACAAACGACTCAAGGTGCGGAATTTGCAAATATAGAAGCAAAATGGAACGAGCAAAATAAACAAATTTTACCGCAAGGCAAAGGTCAAATAAGCAAACAATTGCCGCAATTTATCTTAAGCATATTCTGGGGCGAAAATATTGATGCGTCTTGCCAGCGAAATAAAATAGGATTATCTGGGTGTTTACGGTTAATAACAAAAATAAAAACATCAGACAGCAATGCCATGGCGCCATTTTAATTGAATTAATGATTACGATTACATTAAGTTTGTTATTGCTGACCACCTTGTTGCAGCTTTATCTAACCAGCATGCGTAGTTTACATATACAATCCGCACTTTTTGATATGCAGCACCAAGCAAGAACAACCATCGCCATATTGCGTGAGAGTATTCACCGCGCGGGCTATATAGGTTGCGCCAAATTAACGACTGGCTTTCCCATCCAGCAAGATGCGCCATATAGCATGACTGCTTACACAAAATTGCAGAGTGGCAATCAAAACAGTATTACGGTGCGCTATGCTGATTTTTCTCATGTCACCTTAACTGAAAATATGCATGATAGACGTTATCTACAAGCAACGCTTGAACATCGTTATAAGCCTGGGGATATATTAATCATTTCAAATTGCCAACATGCTGATATTTTCCAAGTTAAAAAAATATTATTTTCACATCACGTGCAGCGCATGTTAAGCGTGCATCCCTTGCATCATCATTATAAAAAAGAAAGTGAAATCGCTCGTTTTCATATAGATACATTTTATATAGAAAAAAACAAACAACAGCTACCGGCGCTTTTCTTGCGTGATATTTATCATCGAACAACCCAATTAGTGACCGGAATTGCTGATATGCAATTTATGTTTACGGTAAATCTGCAAAATAATATCCAACAATTGGCGGCAGAACAAATCGTCGATTGGTCTAAAGTGGTAGGGGTTAGCTTGTCATTTTTTGCAGTTTCGCCACCATTTAAAAAGGTATGGTATGCCTATTCATCCACCTAAAGGTTTCGCCTTGATTTCAGTTTTAATTTTCCTGCACATTTTTTCTATGCTAGCGTTATTTGGTTTAAGCTCAGCAGCCTTAGCGTTGAAAAATACGCATCATGCTTGGTTGCACGATAAAAATCTGCGCTTAGCGAAACAAATTCTAACAGAACTTGAAACTGAAGCTACGCAGCATTTGCCAGCTTGCGTGATTAGTAGCTTATCGACAACAAAATTCATAGCAAAGTCTAAAACATGGTGGCAGCTAACGGGTTGCCAAGGCGAACAAGAAGGTATGCGCTATTTTTACGTGCTTGAATCATTGGGCCCTGACGCTTGCGCTGTTATTCCTGGTACGCAATTTCAAGCCGATTATTACCGTATTACTATACTTTGCTACCCGGCAAATTTTGTTGGTACAAAAATCATGTTACAAGCTACGTTAATTCGACCAAAAATATTGCGAAGTCACTGTACAGCGCTAGCACATCCAGTCAAAATAGGTGAGCAAATGCAGAGACAATTGCGATAAAAAAAGGATTGAACATGGACAAGGCTAATTTGGAAAATAAAGTGATTTTTATTACCGGTGCAAGTCGCGGCATAGGACGTGAAATTGCATTACGCTGCGCGAAAGATGGCGCAAACATTGTGATTGCCGCAAAATCTGCAGAAGCGCATCCCGTACTGCCAGGTACCATTTTTTCTGTTGCTAATGAAATTGAACAAGCCGGCGGCAAGGCATTACCCTTGCAAGTTGACGTTCGTGATGAAAATACATTAACAAATGCTATTGCCAAAACAATTGAAACGTTTGGTGGTATTGATATTTTAATTAACAATGCAAGCGCTATTAATATGTCATCTACCATTGATATTCCTATGAAGCGCTTTGATTTGATTTTCTCTGTAAATGCGCGCGCTACGTTTATGTGCTCAAAATTATGTGTGCCACATCTTAAAAATGCTACCAATCCACATATTCTTAATTTATCGCCTCCTTTAAATATGCATGCTAAGTGGTTTAAAGATCATTTGGCTTACACCATGTCAAAATATGGCATGAGCATGTGCACCTTGGGTATGGCTGAAGAATTCAAAAATTTAGGTATCGCTGTGAATTCACTCTGGCCTAAGACGCTTATTGCGACGGCGGCAATTTCAGAAAATTTCCCTAAAGAATTCTATCAAGCAAGCAGAAAACCCAGCATTGTGGCAGATGCTGCCTATGCAATCTTGACGAGTAATAGCCGTGAAGTGACTGGAAATTTCTTTATTGATGAAGTAATATTGCGTCAACGAGGAGTGCAAGATTTTCAAGATTATTCATTAAATTCGAATGTCCCACTCTTTCCCGATTTATTTTTAGAATAGCTTCCTGTACACAAAAAGCGTGTCCAGGCTACATAATTATAGGTAAAAAAATGCGTGACGAGGATTTTGACGATTTTATTGACGTCTTGTTAAAAAATATTAATACATCTTTAGAGGTTGATCTTTACCGCGATAGCGTGAAAGTGGACGGAGTTGTGCTCCTGAAGCTTGATCCCGTTGATTCGAATGATGATTCAGATTCTGATGAAGAAGAGACTGGTTTAAGAAGCGACCAATTATTGCGGCTTTTTGAATCTTTACAAATTAACACTTCTATCAAAATGTTTTCTTTAATTATTGATTGTGATAATTTTTCTATACGAACATTTAACTCGCTTTGTAATATGTTAGCGAAAACTCAGACTTTGCGCGGCTTTCATTTAGAGGTCGGTCAATCTAATCGATTAATTAAATTTAACCGAGAAACTGCCAAAATATTTTCTGACGCTTTGTTGGCAAATGGAAGTTTGCAGAAATTAGATTTAGTAAGAATTTGTATAATAAACGAGAGTTTTACATTTTTTCTAAATGCAATCGAGCAGCATTCTACGCTCAGTAGCTTAATGTTAACAAAAGTCCTTGGTGATCATGAAGCACTTAAATTGCTAGCCTGTTTAGAAAATAAAAATCAAATTGAAAAATTAGTTTTAAATGAAAATGCGCTTACCGATGCGATTGCACCTGCATTGTCTAAATTATTGATTTGCGAGACAACTGCGTTGCGTTCATTAAGTCTGGGGAAAAATCAGTTAGCTGATGTAACGGCGCAGCATTTATTTAGAGCTTTGGTGCTCAATAAAAGCTTGCGAACGTTAAATGTAGCTAACAATTCATTTACTGATAATGGCGCTGAATATTTTGTTGAAATATTGAAAAATAATGATACTTTACGCAATTTTTATCTATTTGGTATGCAGTTTTCCTCGCCTAAGAAAAATGATTTTCTATCAGCATTGGTTCTTAATACTTCCCTGCAAGCAATATATTTTGATGATGATCGGCAAAATACTTTTTATCAGTTAGCAGCCAAGTTATGTCGTTTTAATACAGATATTTTGGGTGTACTTGCAACTTATCCCTTGCCTTCAGCATGGCAAAAAATTGCTATTACTGAATTACTGAATCTTAAATTAAAATTATATCAAAAATATTTTTCTTCATATGAAGTTAACGCCTTAGGCTTTCATTCTATTTTTGGTGCGGGAAGAGTGAAAAACGAAGTCACTACTGGTATGGCTTCTTTAAAACAGCTCACCGCAGCAAAAGTATTTGATTTCAATTATGCTGGGCTATTAAACCAACGTTCTCTTAATAAGAAACCTTTGGTAGCTGATTTAGTAAATCAATTAACAGCAGCAACCAATCCTGCCAACATAATGAAGAAAAAAATCTATGGTGAAAAAGTAGATCTTGTTGCTATGTCAGAGCAGCTACGACTTTATTCCACAGGCCCAAAGAAACAAAAGCGTGGTTTTTTTGAGGAAGACATTACTGTGCTTACTTGGGGTTTGAAGCCAAATTAAATGTAGCCTGCACACGTTTTTTGTGTCCGGGAAGGCTTTTAAGGTCCCTGGACACAAAAAACGTGTCCAGGCTACACGACCCAAGCAGGAATAGCTGGAAAGTATAAGCCTAACCGAATCTCTCTTTCATCAATCAAGCGCAGCGCGTTGGCATATTTTTGCATTTGCTTGTGATATTTCTCTTTTTCATCGGCAAGAAATTGGTTGATATTATCCGTAGTCGGTGCGGCAGTTTTATAATCAATTATCCAGCGAATATTGTTTTCATCAATAAATGTTCTATCAATCACTAAATTTTCAAGTTTGCCGTCTATTAATGCTGTCAGAGGGTATTCTGATTTCGCTTCTGTATGGGTATGCAAAATCCAGCGGCCACGTTCATCAAGCAAAATATTTTGCATAGTTTGTTTGATAATGTTTTTACTTGCTAACATTACGTTAAGTGGCAGGCTTAATTGTTGTAAATGTTGCTCAATAAGCAGTATTTGATTTCCAGTCGATAATGCTTGCCACCAATTAATTCCCAGCAATGATAGTTGCTGTATGAGCTTATGCACGACAATACCAATAAACTTAGCTTGATTGTCAGTAGGTTTAAAGCCCTCGTTGCGTTTATGCAAGACCAGTGCTGAGCTTGCCTCAAGACGATAGGGATTGATCCAGTCAACACTAAGTCGGGAAAATACAGGTTTTTTACTAAGATCAGTAAGGTTCCCGGACACAGAAAGCGTGTCCGGGCTACTTTGTTTTTTGGCGTCAGTTTTTTGCTTAAGCAAAGGCCATAATTTTTCTAAAAAGCTACCTGATTCAATTTTCGCATCACCATTATCTTTTAAAGACATATTAAAAAATAAGTGTAAACGCTTTTTGGCTCGCGTTGCTGCTACATACAATAATCTATCGGTTTCGTAATCGGATTTTAATTTTTGTTGGCGATTAATGTAATCATAAATGCGATCTGTTTGGCCGCCAGTTGCATGAATTGGAGCAAGCAATAAGGCAACTTTATCTTGTTTGCCTTGAGTGAGCGGTCTCTCCATCCAAGCTAACAGTGGCTTGTCATCGTGTGGCATTTTTCGCTCCAAACGCGGCAAAATGACAGTGTCAAATTCTAAACCCTTAGCGGTATGAATCGTCATAATTTGCAAGCGTGTTTCTTCTTTTTGAGGAGCTGCATACAAGTGTTTAATTTTTTCTTTTAATTGATCAATGTTAATGTGATGCACTTCAGCAAATGACGTTAATAAATTGAAAAATACTTCCACATCTTCTCTGTCACTTGCATCATTAAGACAAGCTGGGCCCCCAAGCAATAACCAAGTGCTTTCTATCCATAAACGTAAATTTTCGCGTTCACGGTCGGTTATTTTATTTTTTAAAATTGGCAAAATCCGATTGATGCGCGCTTGGCCATCCACACTTAAACGCTGCACAAGATCAGCTTTTTGTAATTGTTCAAATAAAGTGACATAGGGGTTTTCACCGGCAACGAGCAATAAATCAGCCAAAGAAAGTCCGCACCAAGGGGCTCGAAGCAATGAAAGCCAAGCAATGCGATCGGCTGGATGCAGTAAGGCGCAAGTTAGCGAAAGTAAATCTTGAATGCATTGACGCGAGGCAAGTGGATCGATGTTGACCGCGCGAAATGGAATGTTAGTCTTTTTTAATAAGGGAATAATATTTTTTAAATGCGTACGCGATCTAACTAAAATAGCAATGCTATCGTTGGGGTAAGCTTGCATAGTGGTTTGTAACAATTGAACTAAATTACTTGCTTGTTCATTATCGCTGTTGCTGCTTGTTGCATGAACGCCAACAAATGAATGCATATCTTCTTTAAATTCAGGTGCCACACTGGCGCTATAATTAACTGCGCCTACAGCAATATCTGTAAAAGAAGGAAATATGGCTGAAAATTGTTGATTATTCCATTCAATTAAATGTGAGGTAGAGCGAAAATTTAGTGATAAACGTAAAGGCGTCAAGGTAATATTGGCTATGCCTTTATCGCGCATGCGAATAAATAAGCCAACTTCAGCTTCTCGAAAACGATAAATGGATTGCATAGGATCACCGACAACAAACAACGTGCGTCCATCATCTTTTTCCCAGCCTTGCAGTAACTTTTCTAATAACTGGTATTGGGTAAATGCGGTATCTTGAAATTCATCAACTAAAATATGACGAATTCTATAATCTAATGCCAAGGTTAAGTCGGTGGGATTGTCATCTGTTCCAAGTGCAACTAAGGCAGCTTGAGAGTTTTCAATAAAATCTATCACACCATGTTGCTGGAAGCTGACACGTAGTTGCGCCGCCACCATTTTTAAAACATGTAAAAGTGCTTGCAAAATTTGCCATTGCGAATCTTGATAAAAAGCGGCAGGCAGAAAAAAGATATCAACAAGTGCTTTATGCAATGCTTGATCAGCGCTAATTGATTCGATAATAGTGTTTAGTCGCTGACGATAAGATTGATGTAAGGCTTTTTCATCAGGGTTTTTTAAACTATTTAAAGCGGGAAAACCTATTTTTTCATCTACGCGTTTTCGCCAAGTGTAAGTTGACGTCAGCAATAATTTGGCAAGGCCAAGCCAAGCATTAAGATTGTCTGGCTTGGCAGAAGGTAGGGTGTTGATTTCTCTAAATACATAGAGTGGCGAATCGGGCGCGACATTTTCGGCGGCAAAGCGTGCAACACTAATCAACTCTAGTGCAATATTTTCAGGGAAAATAGCTCGCAGTGCTTGCAAGTGGTCAGTGATCACTAATGAAATATGCTGCAAAAGTTCGCGATTAATTTTTTCATCGCTAGTATCTAAATGTATGTAAGGTAGCCATTGATCACGTTTTGCTAATAAATTGACAAGTAAATCATGTAATTTATTAAAGTCATTATCTAAATGCATAAGCAATTGCGAAATATAACTTGCCAGTTCGTCGTTGGCTTCTACTTGCATTAAAATTGTTTGAACGGCTTGGTGATAGAGTTCGGTTGGATTGTCAGTAATGTCTGGTTGCGAGCCAAAATGAGATAATAACGGTAATTGTTTGGTTAGATACGAGCATAATGAATCAATTGTTTGTATGCGCAGTTGATTTGGGTTGGCAATTAAATGCCATTCTAAATCTTGGTCGCGTTTCAATACACTCTTGGCGAGTCGCCAAGTTTTTTGCGCATGTTCAGATTCGGGTTCAGGCTCTGTCGAAGCATATTTTAGTGCTTTTACTACTCGAGCGCGCATTTCACTAGCTGCTTTTTTAGTAAACGTAATAGCTAATATTTCTTCTGGTGCATCAACATGGTTAAGTAAGGTTAAAAAACGCTGAATCAGCAGTTCAGTTTTTCCAGAACCCGCGGGTGCTTGCACAATAAAAGATTGGTGTGGATTTAGGGCTTTTTGCCGCTCGGTTTTGTCATGTTCAATAAGATTAATTGTCATAGTCATTAATTCCTATTTCATGAATGCGGCATAATGGTTTTAATAAACACCACTGACAGGTTTCACCCGGCTCTTTGGGGTCAATAATTGCATTGCCAGCAAAATAATCATCGCATAATTTTGCTAATACTATTTTCCATTCGTTTAATTGCTCTTGCCAGCTTGCGGTGATTTGAATACCTTTGATATCCAATTCATACTGACTTAAACCTTTAAAGCTCATTAAACCAGAAGCTAGCTGAGCAAAAGCAATCCCTGTTGTATTATCCATATCAAGTAAAGCGTACAAAGGTAGTTGTGGCTCATCAGGTCTATCGCCTAGCCAACTGCTAATTTCATTATGTTTGCCAGCTTTATAATCAATAATTAATTTCTGACCATTTGGCAATTCATCTACTCTATCTATGCGTGTGCTCAGCTTAACAGTATTTATTTGCAATTCTGTTTTAGTTTCGGTGGCTAATATTTTAAAAGGCGGGCGTTGCTTTTCCATTTCCAACCATTCACGAACTAAACGTTGTAAACGTTGTTTTTCAAGGTTTAAGTAATGCTTGCGAACGTGCATGGATTTTAAAGAAATAGCTAACGTTTCATCAATGCAGCTATCTATCAATTCCTGTAATTCCGAGTTTGTTTTATTAAGTAAGCTAGCCTGATCTTTTAATTGCATCCATAGCAATTCCAATACCTTATGTAATAAAGTGCCTCTGTCTTTTGGTCGTAATCCCGGTAATGGATTTTCTAAAGCGTGCGCGTGTAAGCGCCACTCAGCAAATGCTTTAAACGGACAAAGTGCTTGCTGTTTAATAACATTTACCCCACCGCGAATATTGCTTTCTAATAATGGTGGCGCTTGATCGTCTATCAGCGTTTCAATTTTTTTAACAGCAAATATGCGTTCACTAGGTGTTTGATAAGTTGTTAGCGATAGCTTTTCTAAATTGGTTTCTGAAAGCGACTTAATTAATGAACTTGCTTGCAATTCTAATTCGTCGGAACTAAGTGCATGACTAAAAATCACTTGATTTGCGCATTGCTTAAATTGTTGCATTTGCAGTGTACAAAACGATAATTCTCTTTCTGCTGTTGCATGTGGCATGTGTAAGCTGCGTTGCAATTTTTTAGGTATAAAAGGATTGGGTTTGGGCTGCGGCGGCCATGCCATATCATCCAAACCGGCTACCCAAATATAATCAAAAGGTGAGCCAGCGGCTTCCAATACGCCTAACACTTGAATGCGTGCTTCTGGTGTTTTGGCTTGAAATATGGAATTGTTAGCCATATTTTTTAATATATATACCGCTTCAGTTAAAGTAGCAGGTTTAGCGACATAATCTAACGAAGCAAATTCGGTGAGTAATGATAACCAGGCATCTATCGTTTGATATTCTTCGCTATTTAAGCTTCTTTCGCCTGGCCATGCTAATTGCTGCAATATATCGCTAATGATATTAGCCCAGGATGCGTAGGGTAAGGTTTCAGTTAAATTCGTTAAATAATCAAAATAGCCTGTTAAACGCTTAGCCAAAGCAGGGCATGATTTAGCTAACATATCCATGCTGCTAGTTAAGTGTATTGTTGTAAGATTGTTTACGCGTAATTCTCTATCTAAATTCGCCCGTTTAATACGTTCTTTTTCCGCCTCACCAAGAAATGGCGAGCATAAAAGATAACTAAACGTTTCTCTAGATATAGCATTCGCATTAAGTTGCAATAATTGAATGGCAGTAAAGATAACTGGATAGTCTAATAAACTTTTCCCTGCTGAAATATTAAAGGCTTCTGTATCGACAAATACATCAGTAAAAATTTGCCTAACGCGATCACGAATTTTATCTAAATTAGGAATGACGCAAGCCACTGTTGCATTGGGTTCTGATGAATAAATTGATTTAGCAAAGCGCGCTAAACTTAAAATTTCTTCAGCTTCATCTTCAAGGCCAATTCGATAACAATCAGCATTTTGTTCGGCTGCAGATTGGCTAAGAATTTCCGTACCTTTGGCTGCGCAAATAGACAATAAGTGTTTAAATTGCGGCGAATACTCGGTAAAACCACACAAAATAATTTTCTTTGGGAGTAAAATACTGTCATTTTGAATTAACATTTGGATTTTATCGGGTAATGAAGCTGCGTCTATCCAATTCTTTTCTTGGCACCATTGTTGGAATAGTCGTGCCCATTGTTGCAAGGCTTGATAATCTTCGGTGCTTTGAAAAATGGGTTGCTCGAAATCTATTTGCCATTGCTTTAACAAAGACCAGGCAGATTTTGCTAAAGTCGCAGTTTCGCGAATTTGTAGCAAGCGGTCATTGGCTTTATTAAATAAAATAATTTTTTCCCACAAAAATTGTTCTTGAGTGGGATTTAATAGTAGCGGATTTTGATGTGTGGAGTGGCTGATGTAATCAGTCCACAGTCGTTGCAGCCAAGTGCTGGCTGGCAAAATATCAGGAGTTTGCCAACAAGTTAAATTTTCTTCTAAGCGTTCCATTTGATAACGTTTATGCAAACTTGCGGCCAGCCGACGATTAGGCGTTAAGATGCTGGTCTGATCATCAAATGCTAGCTTGGTCATTCGTCATCCCTGACAAGGTTACAATTAATTTTTCAATTAAATTGATGCGTTCATGACGCTCGTGCTTATCTAGTGTAAAGCGCAAACGCGTAGGCCCTTCTAGACGAAAATAAGTAGGCTTGGTTTGAATTAAATGAATAATAATTTCCGGTTTGATATTTGGATTTTCAGTAAATTCAATTTTTCCGCCATTATCACCCGCTTCAATTTTACTAATTCCTAAATTTTCCGCATCGATTTTAATGGTACTAATAGCAAATAGATTTTTTAATGGTTCTGGCGTTAAGCCAAATCTATCTATCATTTCAACTTGAATTTCATCTAAAGCAGTTTGTGTTTTAGCATTGGCAATGCGTTTATAAAATTGCAATCGCATTTGCACGTCATCTAAATAGGATTCAGGAATGAGTGCGGAAATTTTTAAATCGATTTCGGAACTATGATACAGCAGTGATTTTTCTAGATCAGGTTCCTTACCTTGTTTTAAGGCATCCACCGCTCGAGATAGTAAATCCATATACAAGGTAAAACCAACTTCATGCATATTGCCACTTTGTTCTTCGCCTAATAATTCGCCAGCACCACGAATTTCAAGGTCTTGGGTAGCCAAGATAAAACCTATCCCAAGTTCATCATGTAATGCAACCGCATCTAAACGCTTAAGTGCATCATTGGATAAGGCTTTGCGTGGTGGCGTTAATAAATAAGCATAAGCTTGGTGATGTGAGCGACCCACGCGACCACGCAATTGATGTAATTGCGCTAAACCAAATTTATCGGCACGATTAATAATAATGGTATTGGCGGTTGGAATATCAATGCCGCTTTCAATAATGGTTGAGCAAATCAAGACATTACAGTGACGATGATAAAATTCAGACATCACGCGCTCAAGATCGCGTTCGTGCATTTGGCCGTGCGCGACAGCAATGCGCGCCTCTTTAACTAATCCGGTAATTTCTTCGGCTTTTTTATTAATGGTGGCAACTTCATTGTGGAGAAAATATACCTGACCACCACGCATAATTTCACGTTGAATGGCTTCTTGTATAATTTGCGTTTGATGTTCATGCACAAATGTTTTAACTGATAATCGTCTTGCAGGAGGCGTCGCTATGAGTGACAGATCGCGAATACCAGAGAGCGCCATATTTAAAGTGCGTGGAATAGGGGTGGCCGTTAACGTTAAAATATCTACCATAGCCCGCAAAGATTTTAATTTTTCTTTTTGCTTAACACCAAAGCGATGTTCTTCATCAATAATGACTAATCCCAACGATTTAAATTGCACATCATCTTGTAAAAGTTTATGCGTGCCTATCACAATATCAACTTTGCCATCTGCCATGCGTTCTAATACGTTTTTGGTTTCTTTTGCGGTGCGAAAACGTGATAACAAGTCGATTTGTATGGGCCAATCGGCAAAACGATCTTGGAAAGTTTGAAAATGCTGTTGAGCAAGTAGAGTCGTTGGCACCAAGACCACCACTTGTTTACCATTTTGAATAGCTAAAAAGGCAGCGCGTAGGGCAACTTCGGTTTTTCCAAAGCCAACATCACCGCAAACCACTCTATCCATGGGTCTGTCTGATGTCATATCAGCAAATACTTTTTCAATGGCTTGCAATTGATCGGGTGTTTCTTCAAATGGAAAGGCATTCGCAAAGATGGCATATTGATCTTCAGGCAAGGTAAAGGCATGGCCATTGCGTGCGGCGCGCTTGGCATAAAGATCAAGTAATTCGGCGGCAACATCACGGACTTTTTCAGCAGCACGGCGTTTAGCGCGGTGCCAATTATCAGTGCCCAGTTTATTCATGGGTACGTGTTCAGGTTCAGCACCTGTATAACGGCTAATTAAATGCAATTGTGCGATGGGAACATAGAGCTTGTCACCGCCAGCATATTCCAAGCTTAAAAATTCAGTTAATTGGTCGCCCACGGTCAGAGTTTGTAAACCGCGATAGCGCCCAATACCATGATCAAGATGGACGATAGGGTCATCGATTTGCAATTCAGTTAAATCACGAATTAACGCATCGGTGTCTTGTGGCGTGCGTTTACGCAAACGCCGTTGCATGACACGCTTGCCGTATAATTGGTTTTCAGTAATTAGCGTGATAGCAGGGCTTTTTAAGCTAAAGCCTTCTTCCATCGGTGTAACGACGATGCCGTATGGTTTATCGCTCTCAAGAAATTCCTGCCAAGTAGGAAAATAAACCGGGTGTAATTGGATATTTCTAAACATTTGCAAAATGACTTCACGCCTGCCCATGGTTTCTGCGCAAAATAAAATTCGGCCTTTATAACTTTCTACAAAATTTTGTAAGGGTGCGAGCGGTTGCGCTGCTTTATGGCTGATATCCAAACTTGGAGTAGGCTCGGTATTGAATTGATAACTATTCTTCGTGCCATGATTGATAGTTAAGGTTTGATAGCGTGCGATAGCAGCCTGCATTTCTTCGTTACTAATAAAAATTTGCTGCGCTGCTAACAAAGGTCGCGATAAATCGTAACGCCGTTGCTCGTAACGCATGGCAACTTCTTTCCAAAATTCATCTGCTTTCGTGCTTAAATCTTCGAGCTTAACAATCAGCGTATTATCCGGAAGGTAATCAAATAAACTGGCCGTTTTGTCGAAAAAGAATGGTAAATAATATTCGATACCTGGTGAGGCAATGCCATCGCTAATATCTTGGTAAACCGGGCATTTCAATGGATTGCCGCTAAATTTGCTGCGCCAAGCTTGGCGAAAAGACTCGATTGCCTCTGCTGTTAATGGAAATTCTTTTGCAGGCAATAAACGGATTTCCGTCATTTTTTCTAGGGTGCGTTGCGTTTCAGGGGAGAAAACGCGGATAGAGTCGACTTCATCATCTAAAAGATCAATGCGAAAAGGCGCTGTGCTGCCCATAGGGTAGAGATCAATGATAGAGCCGCGCACGGTAAATTCACCGTGTTCTCGCACTTGGCTAACACTCTGATAACCCGCATTGGCTAGCCGAGTCCGTAAGATATCCAAATTTAATTTATCGCCTAGTTTCAATTGAAAGCTATGGCTATCAATGTAGTCATTAGGTGGCAAACGATGCATAAGGGTAGCGATAGTGGTAATAACCGCGCCTTTGGCAAGCGAAGGTATTTGGAATAAGGTAGCGAGACGCTCTGAAATAATGTCTTGATGCGGCGAAAAATGGTCGTAAGGCAAGGTTTCCCAATCGGGTAAATGCAACACTAGGCCAGGATTATTGTTGTTAAAAAAGCTGAGTTCTTCCGTTAGGCGTGAAATTGATAAGCTATCCGGTGCAATAATCAAGACGGGCTGCTTGATGCTGGCAAGCAGCCGCGTAAGCGCCAAGCCCACACTGGCGCCACTTAAGTGCTGCCAGGATAAGTGTTTTTCCTCTCCAGGGAGCTTAGGATGAAAAATATCGGTATCTTGCATGGTAATGTCATTTAAGCTTTCGTTAAGACGGCACATTTTAGCAGTTGCAGCAAGAATAGAAATATAAATATAATAGCCACCCCGTTCTAGTGATGGACCCTTTACGGTTAACCTTTACTAGAGAGCCAGAACATGAACGCTAGAGAAATTAGTCTCCAAATTGATCAAGTTGTTGAGATGCTCAAAACGCATCTCAGGCAGCATCCTGTCCATGCGGCCTTCGAAAGCTTTTTTCGAGAAATTGAAAGACTTCACCTGGATGACGTTCCCTCGCTTGAAGTTTTGACCACGATTTTTGGCGAGCGTTATGATGCAACGATAAAATTAAAGAACCCAGAAGAGGGGAAAAATAACGGCATTAGCCCTTTGCATGTTTATTGCAGAGAAAGTAACGCGGATATAAATAGCCTTAATTCAGATTTTATCGATTTCTACAGTCGCGTCATTTATACCTTCCATTTGTTATACAGACAAAAATATTTGCTTAAACAATATGAAGATGTAAAAGCACCATACAATATATTTGAAATGATTGGCTCTATTGATCAGATATATATTGAAGAAGCCCAAACATGCTCTGAAGAAGAAGAGCACTGCAAGAAAGTAACAGAAGAATTTTATGCGTTTATTTCCCAGCTTGTTTTGCAAATGCAAAAAATAGGTTATTTACCTAGCGAGGGTGAGAACTTAGTACACCCAGCGTCACAGAACGCACACACACCATTTACCGATAATATAATGGCATGGTTAAAATGCTTGCCCTCTGATGTGCCTCATCCAGTCGAAGATGAGAATGATCCTGACTTTGCTTTTACATCATTAGCGCAACAAACTTATCAATTTGCAACTAGAGCAAAAGCCCATGGCAATCAACATAATCTTTATGATTATCACTTTGATGGGATTGCAAAGGCTTTGCAAATGCGCAAAATTATAAAAAATCTTGAAGGCAAGATGTCGCGTTATTTTATTTATATGACGAATTTCACGAAGGAAATGCATGAAATTTCTCTTGTTCAAAATGAATATCAAGAAAAACTAAAACCAGTGATGGCGATATTAAGAAACCTGCGACAAATTCTAACCACAATGAAAAAAAACGTACTAACGCTGGAAGCGAATGGAGCGGTAGGCGGTGCGCTTGAGTTACATTTGGCACTGAAGTCAGTTTGCCAACATTTTAAATTAAGCGAAGAGGATAGTGAGTTACTTTTGTCATTAAGACACGAGTTACGGTATTTTTCGCAAGATCATACACAGTACGATGATGATCTTAAAAGCCTCATTTCGAATGCTCATAAATTTATGAAACATAGAGCCACTCATCAAAAAAGTGCAGAGCATCTGCAGCGTCAAGTAGCAACAGCTAAAGAATGTTGGCAACAATGTGTAAAAGCTGTTGATACAGCTGCAAACACCTACGCAAAAATTACCTTGCTCGATGTGAAAGTAAATTTTCGTCAACATGCATTTCGCAATATTGGGTTCGCTATTTTGGGAGCGCTATTGTTTGGAAGTGTTGCCAGTCTTGTTGGTGTGTTTGCGTTAACCTTGTCACCACTTCTGCTGGGAGTAACGATAGCAGCGGCAGCATTTGTTGGTGCCAATTTATTTTTCTGGAGTGGCGTGCTGTGGGAATACCGTCATTTAAGTGTTAAGCCGGACACGCCATCGGTTGCACTTAATGTTGATAAATACTTATGCCGCTTACCCAAAGATGAAAAAGGGCTAAAATTTGATTGGGAAAAAGAATTAGATTTGCCAGTCGATCCAACCGTTACCGTTAAAGACACTAAAGTAGCTCAATTACCGCGTTCCAAACCCGCACTGCAACCACTCGCACCAATACCTGTGTCTTTTACCAATTCGCCATTCTCTATGTGGGATTCATCAACACCAAACCCAGCTTTTTCCTTAACAAATTCGCCAACGTTTTCGTTCCTGCAACGGAAATGCTAACATATTGAAAACCCATGGAAGGATTTTCATTTGTGGCTAAACCAACACTGAATTTTAACTCGCCTGTTATTGCCCACCGTGGCGCAAGCGCATACGCACCAGAAAACACTATGGCAGCTTTCATGAAAGCCGCTCAACTTGGTATCAAGTGGGTAGAATTTGATGTCATGTTGTCAGCCTTAGAAGAGCCAGTCATATTCCATGACGATATCCTAGAACGAACGACAAATGGCCGTGGCCTGATTAACGATTACCCTTATAATTATTTAAGCACGCTAGATGCTGGACGCTGGTTTGCGCCAGCATTTTCTGGGGAACGAATTCCCTTATTGCGACAACTTTTAGTATTTCTTTCTGAGATGCAAATGTTTGCCAATGTCGAATTAAAGTGTTTACCAGGCCATGAAGAAAGTATTGTTAAAAAAACGGTAGCTGTAGTTGGGTCTGTACTTAGCAAGCCTTTCCCCACTTTATTGTTTTCCAGTTTTTCTTTTCAAATTATGTATGCACTACGCCGTCATTTACCGGATGCTTTATTGGGCTTGTTATTAGAACAGTGGGAGCCGCAATGGGAGCAACATTGCAAAGATCTAGATTGTGTTTCCATCCACGTAGATGAATTAATTTTGACAGAAGAAAAAGCCGCAAAAATTAAAGCCATGGGCAAGTTGTTATTTTGTTATACCGTCAATAATCCGGCGCGGGCAGCAGAGCTTTATTCTTGGGGGGTTGACGCTGTTTTTTCCGATGTGCCTGATACCATTTTGAAGGTTGGTTGGGCCCGTTAAGCTTGATATACTACTTATAAGATTAAATAAGAAGGGCTATTTATGGTTATGGAAAATTTGAACGTCATTGATTATATCCTGCTCGCTATTTTTGCTTTCTCCATTTTGGTGGGGTTTGGGCGTGGCTTTGTTAGAGAAATGGTTTCTTTGATAACAGTGTTTGCGGCTTTTATTGTCGCTATTATGTTTGCCGGCCCCATAGCTGCCTCTTTTACCAATTCGGCTGGGGTGCAAAACGCGGTTAGCCAAGCTACCTCTGTCATTGGTGTTAGTACCGCTCAACCTGTTTCGTATGTTGCTATTGGGATTAGCTTTGGTGTGTTATTTGCGGGCACCATTGTAATTGGAGCCTTGATTGGCTTTTTTCTTAACATTGCGTTTCAAGCCGGTATGTTAGGAGTAGGTAATCGGATTTTAGGTGCTGTGTTTGGTTTTGTGCGCGGTTTTATTTTTAATATTGTTATCGTCTTTGTCGTGCAATTAACACCTTTTGTTGCCGAAGCTTGGTGGCAGCATTCACAACTCGTCAATTCTTTCCAGCCAGCCGTAGTGTGGTTAGGCGGTATCGTTTCCCCGAACTTAACTAATATGAAGGCAAGATTTGAACAAACCATCCAAAACGTCAACTCATCGTTGCAAAACATGTCCAAATAATATTTAATTGTCTCCATTTTTATTATTAAGCGCACCTTTAAAGGTGCGCATTAATCCTCAAACGAGGGGAGACATATGGCAAATTCAAGAGCTGTGCATGATTTTCTTCAAGCCAACGCGCCTACCGTAATTCAGGCTTTATCTAATTTCGCTACCACGTGCCCAGAAGGCTTATTGTTTCGTGAAGATGAAATAGAACACGGTCGTTTATTCTTTGAAAAATCCACCAATCCCGACATTATAAAAAATAAAGAAGACATAACAAAAATAGTTAGCGATGCAGCGCTGCAAGAAGATTTAAGCGTGCGCATCAATAGCATTGATTTCAGTGTTATTACGCCGGAAGTTATTAATCAATGTTATGAAATTTGCGATTATTATTTCTCGTTTGTTAAAGACAGCGATGGTTGGCAGCCATTTATTAAGATGGCTCAAATTGAAATGCAAAAATTGGTAACCCTTTATAAAAGTAGCGCTAAAAGCTTTATTGATAGCGTTCAAGGAGCAGTAACCGACAGATTCATCGCTCAAATAAGAAGCACACGAGATTTTGGAGACAAGTTTTGAAAAAGTGTTAGAGCAATCGATAAGAAAAATGGCGCTGGCATTTTTATTCAGGATTCTTACCGCCAGAATTGAGTTAGTATTAAAAGATGCACCGGATCAGGTAGAAACATCGAAGTTAGAAGCCATGAAAGTAATTCTTAGAAACCCTAAACCATTAGCTGCATTTCAAGCAGCACTGAAAGTTACGCTTGGTTTGGAATGGCAAAATGTTGCGGTTAAATTAAAAGAAAAAGAAGACGAGAGTGCAAAAGACAAGCTAATTGGGATAGTCGTTGAAGAAATCGAAAATTTCTTTAGCTTACCTAAATTTGTTCGCCTACAACCTGCGCTTAGTGAAGCTAGCTTATGGACCATGCTAAATGATTTTTTTGTAAAACCGCCGGAGTATAGTAGCTTGGTGTTAACTTGCTTAGCAGATGGTGTGTTTAATGTCCTGAAAAGAAAAGAGGCTGATCTATTCGGTCATTTGCTCACCCTAACACAAACACTGAATCCATTTCTTAGTCCGCAAAATCAACAAAAATGTTTAGTCTATGCAGAGAAATTTGAGCAGCAGCTCAAAAGTGCTGATGATATTATCCTCACGCATAAGAGAGATACTGACGCCTCAAGAGCGCATGTTTCACGGTCGGTTTCTCTTGGTAAAAATGAACGCAAATCGGTAATTGGGCTCTGGAAATCAAGCCCCAGCGCCAATCAAGCCGAAGAAAAACCTCAAGCAGAGACAAAAATTACCGAACACGTGCGTACACCAAAAATGTCTGGATCTTTAAGTGACGATGCTTAGTTTGATGCGCGGCGCCATTTGTCCATAAACAAATGCACTGGCATATCTTCTAGTTTTTTGTGATCTTGAAAAAGAGCAATCAAGTCATTAGCGATGGTGTCAGTAAAGACAGTTTTTACACTGTCAGCAAATTTTTTATTAAGCAATGGAATGCCTTCTTCACGCCGTACGCGATGGCCGACAGGGTATTCGATAATAACTTTGTCGGTCGCGGTGCCATCATTAAAAAATATTTGGATGGCATTGGTGATAGAGCGCTTATCAGCTTGTAAGTAATCTTCCGAATAAGTTTTATCTTCTTCAACCACCATTTTTTCACGTAACACATCAATACGTGCATCGCTTGCTGCGCTGTTTTCATAATGGTCTGCCGTTAAATGGCCGTGTAGCAAACCAATGGCCACCATATACTGTAGGCAATGATCACGATCTGCTGGGTTATGCAATTGACCAGTTTTACTAATGAT
>Ga0163162_10000608_pt1 | contig 33219 bp, 23 predicted proteins | sample S55metaG_FD_115310 | JGI IMG/M metagenome (GOLD analysis project Ga0163162, IMG submission 115310) | Switchgrass rhizosphere microbial communities from Kellogg Biological Station, Michigan, USA - S5-5 metaG | ecosystem: Host-associated > Plants > Roots > Rhizosphere > Soil | place: USA... | reverse complement strand
TATTGCATAGGAAGTGATGGTGGTGTAAATTCGGTATTCATTTTTAGTGAAGTTCCGGCAGTGGAAATTAAAACGGTAAGGCTGGATGCCCATTCCCGTACCTCTAATAATTTAGCCAGAGTATTGCTGAAATTCTACTGGAAAAAAGAAGTGGAGTTTACTACTGAACCAACCGCAAAAACAGATGCTTTTGTTTTAATAGGAGACAGGACATTTGGCAAAAAAGACGATTTCGCTTACGTTTATGACATGGGTGAGGAGTGGAAAAACTTTACTGGTCTGCCATTTATGTATGCAGCCTGGGTGGCCAACAAAGAAATTTCACAGGAATTTAAAGATGAATTTAATGCTGCTTTAAAATTAGGTTTAGATCATAGAAAAGAAGTTTTGGCAGAATTACCTGAATCACCAAATTTCGACCTGGAAGATTACCTGTATCATAAACTTCAATTTGATGTTACCAATGATAGAAAGAAAGCTTTGAATCTGTTTTTGGGATATATTGAAGAACTGGAAAAATAAGTATATAAATAAAATCGTCTCGATCCGATAGTTATCGAATGTAGCATAGCGAAATGGAGAGATTTATAATAGATTTAGCTTCGCTGAGCACTTCGTGGTTCTCGACTGCGTTGCACCTCGCTCGAAATGACGATTTACTATATTGCCGAGCTGTAAATCAGGCTTTAAAAAGCATGATTTACAACTTGAATTGGGAATCATAATGCATTTACCATTCGTGCTTTAATATTCCCGCCTACGCGGGAATGACGTTCATGATGAAGAAATCTAGTGACTTTTCATTTTTCCAGCCACTTTTTCCAATGCGCTTTTCAGCTTGGTTAAGGCGCCCGTAATGGCTAAATCGTAGGTGTTGCCCATATTCGTAACAGCTAAAGGTTCTTTTCCGGTTATTCTGGCCTCTAACAAACATCTTTTATCGTCTAAACCATCTTTACTGCCGTTTTCATCAGATAGATGAACTTCTAAACGCGTGATTAAATCGCTGTATCTGCTCAAACCTTCACTTAACTGGGTTTGGATTTTTTCGTCGTATTCCTGGTGTATGGTTAAATTTTTGTCGGTATTCAGTTGGATCGTCATAATTATATATTAAGGTTAAATTTATATAAACATAACACACAACTGCTAGAAACGTTTTAAGAATAGTGGCTAACTGTTAAATTATATAAACCGATTAACGGTTGAAGAAAGAAAACTATTATGCAACTGGAATAAAGCAGCCCCTTGTTCATAAACCTGATTGAAATGAAAAGCCCGTAAGTGAGGAACGAACGCGGACTTGTAATGGAAAGCAGGACTGCACTATCCCAAATGAACAGAACCCTTGATTTCCAAATATTGGCTAACTGTTAAATTATATCAACCGGTTAACTATTGAAGCAAGAAAACTATTATGCAACTGGGTTAAAACAGACCATTGTACCTAAACCTGGTAGGAGCGAGCACGAGTGTAACGAAGTAAAGCGGATAACAGGACTACACCAACCGAAATGCACAGAACCCTTGATTTCCAAATATTGGTTAACTGTGTAAACTGGTTAACTATGATAGTCTTTAATTTTGGAGTAACATCATTCTTGTGGAGCAGGGTTAAGCTGTCCCCTGTTAGTAAACCTGGCAGGAGCGAGCACGAGTAACGAAGTAAAGCGGATAACAGGACTACACCAACCGAAATGCACAGAACCCTTCATTTCCAAATAATGGTTAACTGTGTAAACTGGTTAACTGTGATATCCTACGATTAACCAATTTAAACAGTTAACCGATTAAACAACCAATTTTTTTTAACTTTTCAACAAAACAGTTGTAAAATACTTATTCGTGTTATCTTTATGGCTTTTGTAAATTCATTTCAGTTTTGGCTAAAGACACAAATAAAGAAACCCCGTTAATGCAGCAATACAACGCGATAAAAGCGAAGTATCCTGGCGCACTTTTATTATTTAGGGTTGGCGATTTTTATGAAACCTTTGGCGAAGATGCCATTAAAACGGCACAGATTTTAGGCATAGTATTAACCAGAAGAGGTACAGGCCCAAATGGCGGTGCTTTAGAACTGGCTGGTTTTCCGCACCACTCTTTGGATAACTATTTATCTAAACTGGTTAGGGCAGGGCAGCGCGTTGCCATATGCGATCAGCTTGAAGATCCTAAAACTACTAAAACCATCGTAAAACGCGGTGTTACCGAGTTGGTTACGCCTGGTGTAGCTTATGGCGATAATATTGTAAATCAGAAATCGAACAATTTCCTAGCCTGCGTTTTCTTTGATAAAACACAATTGGGCGTTTCATTTTTAGATATCTCAACAGGTGAGTTCCTGATTGCACAAGGAAACAGCGATTACATAGACAAGCTTTTACAAGGCTTTAAGCCAACAGAGGTTATTTTTCAGAAATCTAAAAGGCAGGTTTTTACCGAAAACTTTGGCGACCGTTTCTACACTTTTGGTTTAGACGAATGGCCTTTTACCACTGATTTTGGAAATGAAATCCTGATGAAACATTTTGAAGTTTCTTCGTTAAAGGGTTTTGGTGTGGAGCGTTTACAGAGCGGAATTGTGGCAGCCGGTGTGATATTGCACTATTTGGGAGAAACAGAACACCGTAACCTGCAACACATCAGCTCGATAGGTCGCATTGAGGAAGACCGTTACATGTGGTTAGACCGTTTTACCATCCGTAACCTGGAGCTGGTAAACTCGCCTAATGACAATGCAGTAACCTTGTTTGATATTTTGGATCATACCTGTACGCCGATGGGCGCGCGTTTGTTGCAGAAGTGGATCATTATGCCATTGAAAGAATTAAAGCCAATCCAGGAACGACTTGGTATGGTGGAGTATTTTGTAAAGCATGAAGAATTACAGGGCGAATTTCTAAATAACATTAAACAGATTGGCGATTTAGAACGCCTGATTTCCAAAGTGGGCTTGCAACGGGTTGGTCCGAGGGAATTGGTTGCTTTAAAACGTGCGCTTTATCATATCGAAGCCGTTAAAAAACTGGCAGCCGATTCTAAAAATCCTTTCCTGATTAAAATTGCTGATCAATTAAATCCTTGTTTGGCCATCCGCGAAAGGATAGAAAGAGAATTACAGGCCGAGCCACCAGCATTGCTGATTAAAGGAAATGTAATTGCCGATGGGATTGATGAAGATTTAGACCGCTTGCGTAAAATTGCTTTTGGCGGTAAAGATTATCTTGTTCAGATTCAGAAGCGTGAAGCAGAGGCAACAGGTATTCCATCCTTAAAAATTGCCTTTAATAATGTTTTTGGCTATTATTTAGAAGTTACGCATACCCATAAAGATAAAGTGCCAGAAGGCTGGATCCGTAAACAAACGTTGGTGAATGCCGAGCGCTACATTACACCTGAACTTAAAGAATACGAAGATCAGATTTTAGGTGCGGAAGAAAAAATACAGGCCATCGAAATCCGTTTGTACAACGAACTGATGTACGAAACAGCCAGTTACATTAAACCGATCCAACTTGATTCTTTTTTAATTGCGCAGCTGGATTGTTTGTTGTGTTTTGCACAATTGGCAGCTAAAAACCATTATAACAAGCCAAAAGTTACTGAAAATAAAGTACTTGATATTAAAGGCGGCCGCCACCCCGTAATTGAAAAACAGTTGCCTGTTGGCACAGAATACATCACCAATGATGTATATCTTGATACCGAAAGTCAGCAGATTATTATGATTACCGGTCCCAATATGGCGGGTAAGTCGGCCATTTTAAGGCAAACCGCACTGATTGTACTGATGGCGCAAATGGGTTCCTTCGTTCCTGCCAAGGATGCAGAAGTGGGTATTGTAGACAAGATTTTCACCCGTGTAGGGGCATCAGATAATATTTCTTCGGGAGAAAGTACGTTTATGGTCGAAATGAATGAAACAGCCAGTATCCTGAACAACATTTCGGACGATAGTTTGATCTTACTCGATGAGATTGGCCGCGGGACGAGTACCTATGATGGTATTTCAATCGCCTGGGCCATTGCCGAGTTTTTGCATCAACACCCAACTGCCAGGCCAAAAACCTTATTTGCTACGCACTACCATGAGTTAAATGAACTGGCCAACACCATGCCTCGTATCAAAAACTTTAATGTATCGGTAAAAGAAATGACCAATAAGGTGATTTTTTTAAGGAAACTGGTTCCTGGTGGCAGTGAGCATAGTTTTGGTATACATGTAGCGAAAATGGCCGGTATGCCAACAAAACTAATAGGTCGGGCCAACGAAATCCTGAAAAAACTGGAAATAGACCGTACCGAAGGGCAAAGTATAAAAGACAGCATTAAAAAAGTACAGAACCAGGCTTATCAGTTACAGATGTTTGCCATCGATGATCCTGTGCTGGTGAAAATCCGCGATACACTCAATAATTTGGATGTAAATGCGTTAACACCTGTAGAAGCTTTGTTAAAACTGGATGAAATACAGCGATTGATTAAGAGTTAGAAAGATTGTAGAGTGTAGGGTTTAAGGCATAAGGTTTTAAATCTTATCACATGCAACTAATACACTATACGATGGAAAGAACCTTCAACCTTACGTCTTTTACCTTCCGCCTCAAAATAAACTTATTCTATTTAGTAGCCACCATATTCTTCCTTTCTTCCTGCGGTACCAGAAAATATACGGTTAAAAGTGATACGAAGGCTGCAAAAGCGGCTGACGCAATGGCCAATTTAAAAAGCAAACCGCTATATCGTTTCATAACCGAATGGACAGGGGTGAGGTACCGTTTTGGCGGATTGGATAAAAATGGTGTTGATTGTTCGGGTTTTGCTTTTTTACTGGAAAAAGAAATTTATGGGGTTACGTTACCAAGAATTTCACGCGATCAGGCCAATGTGATCAAAAGAAAAGATATTGATAACTTAAAAGAGGGGGATCTCGTCTTTTTCTCTTTTGGTGGCAACGATGTAGATCACGTGGGCGTTTATCTGAATAGTGGTTTTTTTGTGCATGCAAGCACTACCAGAGGGGTAATTGTAGATGATTTAACATTACCGGCTTATCAAAAGGTTTTGGTGAAATCGGGATCGGTTAATTAGTTTTTGTTCGGGGGAGGGCGTCATTTCGACTGAAGTGCAACGGAATGGAGAAATCTTTAATATGGGTTTATTCATTCCCAACCCGATAGCTATTTGGTTGATTGGGAATCGTAAAGCTTCTTGCATTAAGATTCCCGCCTGCGCGGGAATGACGACCAACTGTTCAGAATGACAATCTGTTATTAAAACAAACTTTATTATCTTATGTGAAATCGCCTTTATTATACACTCTCATTGTTTAAACATACCTTAACCACCACTGTCTGTGGTTTTCTTTGTATCGTTTAAACCATCTGCATGGTAAATACAAGGCTGCTACTACACAAAACCATATTAAATACACTATTGGCAAACCAAAACCAAATGGAGCTGGCCTAAACCAGAACGGAATTTGTACAATATCCTTGCTTGTGTACCCTGTGACAAAAAATGCAAGTATAAGTAGGGTATGAAGCAGGTAAAAATGTAACACGTAGTAAAAGAAAGGTATAGCGCCATATACAGCAGTTATCCTGGTAAACCAGTTATTCAGGTTTTCGGTGAAAGTTAAAAATAGGATGGCCGGACCTAAAGTCATTGCGGTATATTGCAGTGATGGTGGGTATTTGCTTACATTAAAAAAAGCGAGTACATTTTTAAAGAAATCATGATATTCTTTTCTTGGTGCTGGATCGCCATATACATTGATTAACCTCAGGACGATAAACATACATATAGAAAATAAGCCTAGAAACAGTAAATTTCTTTGTCTACGTTCGGCGGCATATCCTTTTTTATACCATGCACCGAGCCCGTAACCTAAAAACATGGTACCTGTCCATGGGAGGATGGCATAAAAAACACCAACTAAATGATTACCTGATAGTGGTAAAACTGTTCCAGATGCGGTAAAGAAAACTTTTAAAATCAAACCGCTGCTCGGATCTGGCGGAGCAGGAAATAAATTAAAAAGATTATGTCCGAAAACCAAAATTAAACCTATGATAAGGACGCTTTTTGGTGAAATACGGGTAACTAACGCCAAAAATACCATACTCCAACCAATGGCCCAGATCACTTGAAGAATGATAAAATTGTATAATGGATTAAACGTTAGCCCTAAGGTGATGACTATAATCTCAACCAGTATTAGCCACAATCCCCTTTTTAGCAAAAATTTACACGCCTGAGTTGCTGTCTTATGCTGTGCAGATAAATAAGCAGATAAACCCGATAAAAAAACAAAGGTTGGTGCACAGAAATGTGTAATCCACCGGGTAAAAAATAACATTCCTGTGGTGGTTTCAGGATTTAGCGGATCGGCTGTCATGGCACTTATATGAAAGAAATCTCTGGTATGATCTAATGCCATAATAATCATCACTAAGCCGCGCAGAATATCAATAGATAAAATACGTTTAGACAGGGTAACGTTATCAGCATCCATAAAATTAGGTTTGGTTATTTAAATATACTTATTTAGAATTATTTATATCCATAATTAATTACCTTAATCCAAAGAATACGAGCAGAATCTATTTTATATATTGCACAAGAAAATCGATTTAGGAATAGTTAAATTGACTATCATGATTTTGATGTTCGAAAAATTATCATAATATTTGTTAAGGACTAACCGAATAATATGCCAGCACTGCAAGTGATGTGAATTCATAATGTATCGGAGTGTCATCACTAAAAATTAAACCAAAATATCATCATAAATTATAATGAAAAGAAGAACATTTATACAAAACACAGGCTTGTTAGGGGCAGGAGTAGTTGCATCAAAATTTTCTTTCGCAGCTGATCTGGCACCAGAATTCCCTGTGGTACGTGTAGCTGCTGCGAAAAGACATTTTCAAAGTAAGGCAGTAGACGCAGCCATTAAAACTTTCCGGGCGAATGTTAAAAATCCTGAATTGGCCTGGCTGTTTGAAAACTGTTTCCCAAATACTTTAGATACAACGGTTTATCATGGTGAAAAAGACGGCAAACCTGATACTTATGTAATTACCGGCGATATTGATGCCATGTGGTTACGCGATAGTTCGGCACAGGTTTGGCCTTACCTGCAATTTGTAAATGAAGATGAGCCACTAAAAAAACTAATTGCCGGGGTAATCATACACCAAACCAAATGCATTTTAAAAGATCCTTATGCCAATGCTTTTTATGGCGATGCCAATAAAGTAGGCGAGTGGAAAACTGATAAAACCGCTATGCAGCCAGGTGTGCACGAGCGCAAGTGGGAAATCGATTCCTTGTGTTACCCAATCCGTTTGGCTTATCACTATTGGAAAAAAACAGGTGATAAAACACCATTCGATGCCAATTGGAAAAAGGCAATTGAAGCTACTTTAAAAACTTTTAAAGAACAACAACGCAAAACAGATAAAGGACCATACCATTTCCAGCGGGAAACCACACAACCTACTGATTCGTTACCGATGGCCGGTTATGGTTTTCCGGTAAACCCGGTGGGTTTAATCTGTTCCGCATTTCGTCCGAGTGACGATGCTACCATTTTTCCTTTCCTGGTTCCGTCTAACTTCTTCGCCGTATCGAGCTTAAAGCAGGCTGCAGAAATGATTAAGGCCCTATACAGCGATAAGACTTTGGAAAGCAGCTTGTTAAATCTTGCTGATGAGGTAAATGTCGCACTTCAGAAACATGCTGTTGTAAACCATCCAAAATATGGCAAAATTTACGCTTTCGAAGTGGACGGTTTTGGCAGTTCGTATTTAATGGACGATTCGAACGTACCAAGTTTATTGGGCTTGCCTTATCTGGGTGCGATGAAAGTTGAAGACCCGATTTATCAGAACACCAGGAAATTTGCACTTTCTAAAGATAATCCTTATTTCTTTAAAGGTACAGCTGCAGAAGGCATTGGCGGTCCACACGCTGGTCAGGACATGATTTGGCCAATGAGCATCACCATGCGTGCATTAACTTCTAAAGATGATGTAGAGATTAAATATTGTATAGATACTTTGCGTAAAACGCATGCGGGCAAAGGTTTTATGCACGAATCTTTTAATAAAGATAACCCTGCCAACTTTACGAGGGCCTGGTTTGCCTGGTCTAATACTTTATTTGGGGAGTTACTTTGGAGAACCTATCATGAAAAACCAGCCTTGTTAAAAGCTTAATGTTACTAACCGTATTGATTGGTTTTATTGACTGAGTTTGATATTCAGTTCTATTTCTAATCAATACGGTTTCGGGTTTTCTTTACAACCTAATGTTAAATATTATTGCATTTATACACCAATTGGGAATAAAGCGTTCAATCTACATAAAAGCGCTGTTAAAACACCTGTTACTTTTTTTTTACTTATATAAATATTGTAATTTGCTAAAAATTATTTCCTTAAAGCATTGCAAAATTTTAATAAAACCATCCTTGAGGACATTGAATCGATAAATAAGATTCCTGCTGTTGCACATATTTTAGAAATTGTTTGTAGAACAACAGGAATGGGCTTTTCGGCTGTGGCCAGGGTAACATCAGATACATGGACAGTCTGTGCTGTTCGTGATGAAATAAATTTTGGGTTAGCTGTGGGAGGTGAACTTAAACTGGAAACGACCATCTGTAACGAGATCAGGCAGCATAAACAAGCCGTTATCATTGATCATGTGGCAGAAGATCCCGATTTTGCTCATCACCATACGCCTTTAACGTATGGTTTTCAGAGTTACATTTCAGTACCCATCACTTTAAAAAATGGTATGTTTTTCGGTACATTATGTGCCATTGATCCTAAACCTGCTAAACTGAAAAATCCAACAGTTACAGGTATGTTTACCATGTTTGCCGACTTAATCGCCTTTCATTTAGACGCACTGGAAGAACTTGCGAAAACAGAGCGAGAATTAAAGAAAGAGCAGGAAATAGCGGTTTTAAGAGATCAGTTTATTGCTATTTTGGGTCACGATCTCCGTAATCCTTTAAATGCAATATCCAGCAGTGCACAATTATTATCGCGTTTAAATTTAGATGATCGTGGTATACGGATTGCTAAAATTATTAAAGATTCATCTTTTAGGATGAATGGTTTGATCGAGAATATGCTCGATTTTGCCAGCGGAAGATTAGGCGAGGGCATTACGATTACTAAAACACCAGATGAAGATTTAGAAAAATTGCTGCTTCAGGTAGTCGAAGAGTTACAGGCCATTTGGCCGTCTAGAAATCTTAAGGTAAGTTTTAATTTTGGTTATCCTGTTCATGCTGATGGTAAACGTATTGCGCAGCTTTTTTCTAATTTGCTGGCTAATGCTTTAAATTATTCTCCATCAGATTCGACTGTAGAAATTACCGCATTTAGCAATATCGAAGAGTTTAATCTTTGCGTAGCGAATAAGGGCAAACAAATACCAACCGCTGCTATGGAACGTTTGTTTCAACCTTTTTCGAGAGGAGAGGTAGAACCCAATCAAAAAGGCTTGGGTTTAGGTCTTTACATTGCCTCAGAAATCGCAACTGCGCATGATGGTACCCTTGATGTATCTTCTACGCCTGAACAAACTTGTTTTACCCTGCATATCCCTTATAAAAAATGATAGCGGTTAACGATCAGTTGCCAACTTCCATGCTGCTGGAATTGAAAATTGGGGATGTGATTTCCACCGGAAACCAATCCGGCATCATTCAAAATGTTGAAATTAGCGAAACGGATGAATTTTTAATGTTTCTTTTTCAATTGGAAGGTAGCCATATCATCATTAAAAAACTCAAACAGGTTTGTTAACGCTTGTTACAATCGTTCATTTTGATCGATAGTTATTAGATGAAATGTAATAGAACATAAAAATCTATTGGTATTTAAAACTGCTAAAGATCCTGAAGCTCAGCTACAATTTGCAGACTCCAATAGATTGGTCGTCATTGCGAGGAGGAACGACGAAGCAATCTTTCCTGTTAGCGATCCCTGCTAGAAAGATTGCTTCGTCGGCAGAAAAGGCCTTCTCGCATCCGATAGCTATCGGATGACGATACCACGGCGTTTCCATCTACCTTATAAAATTGGTCTTGGATCAAATATCACCTGAAAAGATTTAATCTTCTCGTCTTCCAGTTTATACCAGCCGCTTGAAAAGATTGTTTTTTCACCCATGTTGATATCATACCACAGGCAAACCTCTTCCTGATCTACAAATACTTTTTTAACAGCGTATTTGAATTTCATTTTCTTCATGTCTTCGATATAAATATCGGCTCCATTTCTTTCACCCATCACACCTTTAAAAGTCATATCGTCATGCAGTTGTGCTCTGGCCATTTCAAAATTTTCGGCATTTAAGGCATTGATAAAATCAAGTACAACAACTTTTGCATTATGTTCGGTTGTTATCTTATTGGATGTACTCATGGCATTTCTTTTATGATAAAACGGAGATTTGCAAAGGAATGTTTGAGATTTAATTGTTGAATGATTGAGTTTTGAATGAGAGAATTTTAATTTTATACAATTCTTTCATTCTCTCAACCTATCATTCATTTATTTTTCATTGAATGATGCGCAGATCGTTCTCGCTTAACCAGGTATGTATAGGTTCGAAAAGTGGTTTTGGAAGTTGATCTGGCTTAAACCATAACCATTCTCTGCATTTATCTGGCTCCATGTTTTTTACGGTTCCAACCCATTCCCTTGCCAGGAAAAATAAGGTGATATAATGTTGTCCGTCTTCGTATATATCGCTCGTAAAGGATAATTTTTCCAGCTTTTTTACGTCAAGATCGGTTTCTTCTTTCGTTTCTCGGACAGCCGCTTGTTCAGGGCTTTCCCCAAATTCTACATGACCGCCCGGAAAAGACCAGCGATCTGTTCCCAGTTTGGATAAGCGAGAACCCAGTAAAAGTTTTCCCTCTTGCCATATCATCACGCCAACACCTATTTTTATTTGATCCATTTTGGCTGATATTCTATTTTTTGATGGATTAACTGCTGAAGTAGTGCATCAGGATCTTCATTGATTAAAAAAGATTCGAGATGTTGCGGTCTTAAAAAACCTTCGGCAGCAACATGATCAAGAAAGCCAAAAAGTTTGCTATAAAAGCCTGCGGTATTTAGCAGACCGCAAGGTTTAGCATGGAAGCCAAGCTGGGTCCAGGTAAATACTTCTATAATTTCTTCCAAGGTGCCAATTCCTCCGGGTAAAGCAATAAATCCATCTGAAAGTTCGGCCATTAATGCCTTTCGTTCGTGCATGCTTTTTACTACATGTAAGGTTGTAAGGCTTTTGTGTGCGATTTCGGCATTGGCAAGCTTTTCTGGAATAACACCAGTTACTTCACCACCTAATGATAACATTTCATCTGCTATCGCGCCCATCAAACCTACAGCACCACCACCGTAAACCAAGTTGATATTGTTTGCTACAAGAATACTAGCCAATGCTTTTGTGGCACTTAAATATGCCGGATTGTTACCAAAGTTAGAACCACAAAATACTGCAATACTTTTCATAAACATTGAATCTTTTAAAAAGTTCAAATTTAGAAATTATACTTTATTGCAAAAGGACATTTGTCTTTAATGTTAAAATGATTGAATGGCGTAAAGCCCAAACTCAATCAATCAATAATTTACCATTTCATTCAAAACTGTACACTTTCCCAACCTGCGTTTTAAAACTGTATTTAAAATCATTTCCTGATTTTTCTTCTGCAATGCCTTTAATTTTTTTAAGCGCATTCGGACTTCTCACAATACACTCTTCGCCAGACAACGATTTGATGGATAACTTCACAATTTTACCATCTTTCCATTGTAGGTTAGTGATTTCGAAATTACCACGAGCCCTTAAACCTTGAATACTGCCTTTAGCCCATTGATCGGGTAGCGCCGGTAGAAATTGCAATTCGCCAGCCTGACTTTGTAGCAACATTTCTGAAACACCAGCTGTATAGCCAAAGTTCCCGTCAATTTGAAAGGGTGGATGTGCGCAGAATAGATTGGTATAAATACCACCGCCTTTGTTATAATCTGTACCTGAGCCACCAACTGGTGTGAGAAAATTTTGTAAGATTTTATAAGCATGGTTTCCATCCTGTAAACGCGCCCAGAAATTCATTTTCCAGGCCATAGACCAGCCAGTTGACTCATCGCCACGGGCAATTAAGGTTACCCTGGCAGCTTGTGCGAGTTCTGGTGTTTTAATGGTATTGATCTCTCTTCCGGGATGTAAACCAAAGAGGTGTGAAATGTGCCGGTGTTGGTCTGTAGGATCATCGCGATCGGTTTCCCATTCCTGTAGCTGACCCCATTTTCCGATTTTAGGTTTTAGTAAATGTGCCTTTAAATCGGCAATGTGTTTTTTGTAATCAGCATCAATACCTAAAACTTCAGCAGCTTCAATATAGTTGGTAAACAGATCGTATACAATTTGTTGATCGTGCGTTACCCCATCTTCGGTTGGTCCATGTTCTGGCGACCAGCCCATTGGCGATACCAAGGTTCCATCCGGTCTTCTTTTTAAGTGGTCATCCCAAAATTCAGCGATTTCTTTTATAATCGGGTAGGCGAAATTTTTTAAGTAATTTTTATCTTTTGTAAAGGCATAATGCTCCCAAAGTGCTTGTGCGTACCAGGCACTTCCAGGGGTGTTCCATAGAAAACTCATGCCTCCAAAAATATTGTTTTCTGTTTTTACCGTCCAGCCTCTGGTATTGGGGTATTGCTTGTGGGTAGCTATAGTACTAACTTCTCGCATGCTATTAATATAATCCAGGTACGGAATCTGGCACTCAGATAGATTGGTTGGCTCAGCCAGCCAATAATTCATCTGGATGTTGATGTTCGAGTGATAATCGCTGCCCCATGGCGGGGTGTTACTTTCGTTCCAAAGACCTTGCAAATTGGCAGGTAATCCACCTGGCCTTGATGAACTGATTAACAGATATCGGCCATATTGGAAAATTAAAGCTTCGAGTGCCGGGTCGGCTAGCTTTTTATAATTGATCAGCCGCTGATAGGTAGGCAGCTTTTGGGTTTCGGCATTGCTTGTTCCAAGGTTTATAGCCAGGCGGTTATATAAATGGCTATAATCCTGGATATGTGTTTTTAAAAGTTGCTCATAACTTTTGGTTTTAACCGCATTTAAAATACGTTCAATTTTGGGCGTCGGTTCTTCACCTTTCCAGTTTTGCGCTCGTTTGTTGCTATAATTGGTAGCAGCAGTAAAAATAAGGGTAATTTCATCAGCATTGGTTATTTTTAACTTCCCGCTATTACCTTCTCTTATCGACTCAAGCTTTCCATTTTCTACTTTAACTATAGCATTAGCCTGGTAAGTCATGCCGTTTGGTAATTTACCAGTAAGCTGAATGGTATTTCCACTGGCCGTTATTTTGCCATCGTGTGCATCTTTTAAGCCAATAACTGCCGAGTAAGCTTTTTTCTGGTTGGCCGTAAAGCGTAACACCATCACTTTATCCGGAAAACTGCAAAAATACTCACGTTTAAACTGGGTGCCGTTTTGTGTGTAATTAACGGTATGTACGGCCTTAGTCATATCAAGTTTGCGACTGTAATTGGTGAATTGTTTGTCTATGTTATTAAATTCAATAAACAGGTCACCAAAAGCCTGATAAGTACCACGGTCATTTTCATCGCCTGTCCACAACGTATTATCATTAAACTGAATGTGTTCCTGATCAACACCACCAAAAATCATCCCGCCGATGCGGCCATTGCCAATGGGATAGGCCTCAGTCATCCAATGCTTTGCAGGTTTATTATCCCACATCGTAAAAGCTGTATTTTCTTTGTTTTGAGCCTGCAGCTGGTTGATAACGCAGAAGAGCATTAAGCACGGTAATATGGCGCAAACCATGTTTTGCCTGTAGTTTAAAAGCATGTTGGATATTTGATTAGTGTGTAAATCAAAGATATATAAAATAGAAGTGGAGGTATGGAAAGCCAGGCACTAAAGCATCCCGATATTTGGCAAATTATTCAACTATTTAAGCATCTTGTATGGAGAATTCGTTGAAAATTATGAGTAACTATTCTGATATTTTATAGATGAACTTAATAGATTTTATATATTTGATAGAACACTAAAACGTTTTATGTAAAAATGAAGTTGCTAACTAAATCCTTAACCATTGTCTTAATACTTAGTATTGCGATTCTGTACCAATCTCAGGCACAAACTAAATTAACGCGATATGTAAACACCTTTATTGGCACGGCGCCTTTAACCGATCCTAAAATCTTAGGGTATGAGTTACCACAAGGTTGGCGATCGTGGGCGGGTTTAACTTTTCCCGGTAGCGCTCTGCCGAATGCCATGGTGCAGTTGAGCCCGATTACGGAATTTGGATCTGGCGCAGGCTACGAATACGAAGACGATACCATTTATGGTTTTGCACACACGAATAAAGGCCACTGGAATCTATGTAATATCCCCATTCTACCGCTGTCCAAACCTAATGGGAAATTTGGATCAAAGTTTTCGCACCAGAAAGAAAGTGCTGAACCAGGTTTTTATCAAGTATATCTAGATGATTACCAGGTAAATGTTAGGCTTACTTCAACTTTAAGATGCGGTTTTCATGAATACACATACAAAGATAATACCGACAGGCAAATTCTATTCAGTATGGGTAAAGCTAACAGTAGTGTTAATACATGGAATATCGCGCAAGATGGTTCATCAGCCATACAGGGCTTTCAAGGGGGCGAAAACGTATATTTTTATGCTGTAGTAAACGGAAAGATAGATAAACTTGATATTACTGAAGAAGGCAAACGCACTGGTTATGCCATTGTGCACCTCGCAGACGGAAGCAAAGAACCTGTAGAACTGAGGATTGGCTTATCATTTGTTAGTATTGCCAATGCCAAAGAAAATCTGGCAAGAGAAATTGGAGATAAAAGTTTTACACAAATCCGCCAGGAGGCGACTGAAAAATGGGAATCGCTTCTATCTAACATCCAGGTAAAAGGAGGAACTGAAAAACAAAAACAGATGTTATACTCTTGCCTATACCGTTCATTTTTATGGCCGGCTTTGCGAAGCGATGTTAATGGTGAGTTTAGAGATGCAAAACACAACATAGTAAAAGGAAATTTCAATTATTATACGGAACCATCACTTTGGGATACCTACCGTAATAAAGATGTGCTTTTAGGGCTGATTACGCCCAAAGTAACCTTAGATGTAATTAAATCAATGAAAGATGTTGGCGATAAAACGGGTTTTATTCCCACGTTTTTTCATGGCGACCATGGTGCGTCATCCATTGCGGGAGCTTATCTGAGGGGAATCGATGATTTTGACATCAAAGGCACCTACCAGATTTTGTTACGTAATGCCAATGTGGAAGGTGGTGCACGTCCATTTGTGAAAGAATATATTGAAAAAGGATATATTTCAGATCCTGATGTTAAAAATCCACATGTAGAAACCAAAGCCAAAGCAGGTGTTTCTAAAACGCTGGAGTATGCCTATGATGATTATTCGCTGGCTCAAATTGCTAAAAAACTAGGGGATAGCAGTAATTATCAAAAGCTGATGGCCCGATCTAAGAATTATAAAAACATGTTCGATCCGGCTACGCGGTTTATGAGGGGTAGATTAGAAAATGGCGATTGGATAAAACCTTTTAACCCACAATATCCTTACTACGAGTATATGTACAGAGAAGCCAATGCCTGGCAGGTTTCGTTCTATGCGCCACATGATATGAAAGGTTTAATCGAACTATATGGCGGTGCAAAAGGATTCGAATCCAAACTAGATTCCCTGTTTACTTTGCCTTGGAACCCGAAATATATTGCCCGCAATGTAGAAACCATGATTGGACAATATTGCCAGGGCAACCAACCAGATCATGAGGCGCCTTTTGCTTATACCTTTATAGGCAAACCAGAAAAATCGCAAAAAATTATTGATAAGATCTTAAACGAACTATATGGTATTGGTGGTGATGGTTTGGCACTCTCTGGAATGGACGATGCCGGAGAAATGTCTGCCTGGTATGTATTTTCTTCGTTGGGATTATATCCATTCTCAGCAACCGATCCAACCTACTTAATTACTGCTCCACTTTTTGATGAAGTTAAATGGAAAACCAGTACAGGGAAATTATTAACGATTAATAAACCGGGTAAGGGCAGGGGAATCAGCCAAATTAAAGTAAATGGAAAATTAAGCAATGGATATTTCATCTCTCACGATCTGTTTAAAAATGGGGGTAAGGTAGAGATCGTTACACGATAAGCTTATTTTAAATATTAAGAGAGAATATCTATTCACAAAGCGGTTTCATAAATAGGAAGCCACTTTGTTGTTCATTTTTTCTTAAATTTAAGAAATTTTAGAATTAGGCTAGCAAGGGTATTAAAATCAGTCGATAAAATATTTTTATTTTGATGTTGAATCGCTAAACTTCCTTTTCAGATGATAATACCGAAATAACAGGCGGTCATACCATAGGGCACCCAGCAGCATTACAACAGGAAGTAATAATATTTTTAGCTGAAAATGCTGATATCCCAGTCCACCCAACATTCCACCTAAAAAGAATCCGCTTATGATCATGGTTTTAAGGAAAATACTCCTGCGTATTGATTTATACACTGAGTTTTCTTTGTAAAGCAATAATTGAGAAAGTTCTATACCTAAATCTGTGAAAAGTCCTGTAAGGTGGGTGGTCCTCACGACAGACTGCGAAACCTTGGTCACCAATGCATTTTGCAGTCCCATCGAAAATAATAAGGCCGAAGCTATAACTGATGGATACGTCAGATACCATGTAGGAGCTAAAAAGCAGGTCAAACTTATGGAAAGCATGATTCCGATTTCCAGAGAGATGGGGATAATATAAGAATTGTGGGATCTGTATTTTGATGCCCATTCCATAATCAGCCCTGATACAAAGGCCCCGGATAAAAAAAACAGTATATAATACAGATAGGTAAAAGCCATATTATAGTTCTCCATGAAAAGCTGTTCAGAGAAAAACGCAAAATGTCCGGTTACATTCGTTGTTAAGGTATGTACCGACAAAACCCCGGAGATATTCACAATCCCCGCTACAGTTGATAAGATCGAGGCTAGTTTTAGATTATGGGAATAGGTACGGCCTTTCCCTTTGTGTCTGAACATCTGTAGATTCTTTACCCGCTAATTTACAAAATTCAATCGCAATCCCATTTAATAATGGTCTCCGTTTATATTTTGTATACAGGAATCCGGAGTCTGTGAAAAACTTAAGATACTACACACTTAAACATATTGGCAAACAAATACGGATAAAATTAACAGTATTGGAATTCGATATGCTGTTTTTAATTTTCCATTTAAGCTTTGCATATATCAATTATTCACAACTTAATTTTTAGATGTTTGTAGCATGTGGCAGTGTTTTCACAAATATACACCGCATATTCTATTGTGATGCAAAGAATGATCACCGTGCCCAACCAAATAAAGCCGGCACAAGCTTTTCGAATATTTTTTTTAATTATCATGAGGAGGATTTAAGGTTCAGAATTTGTTTATTTATAATGTCTAAACTTATGTATTGATCATTCTTTGGATATTTTATACTTCCGTTCAAATTGTTGATTTTTTATTGAATGAACGACAATTCTTAGAACATTAATCATCGAAATGTCATTGTGGCCAGGGATTTGCAGGGTGACAGCTGAATTAATAATCCTCTTGATATGACCAAAAATTTCCTGTTAACGCTTTTAGCCATCTCCATCACATCGGCAATTTTCACTTCTTGCACAAAGTCAGTTGACGAAAAGCTGGAAGACCTCAAGAAAGAAAAGCTTGCTTTTGAAAAGAAAGTAGCAGCAATTAAAAACGATAGTCTTAAACAACAAGCCAAAAAATTCGGGGGAATGCTTTTCTGGTTCCGGGAGATTGACCTTGAGAACGAACGTCCACCAAAGGACACGGTATATGACGAAAATCCATTCGTCATTCTCAACGATTATGGATCTACAAGCGATTTAGCGAATAATTACTTAGATGGCATCATAGTAGAAAAGGACGAATCTCGTGGCGATAAGATTGAACTCAAACTTCATTATCCCTACGCCCTTCCATTTGCCCAAAAGACATCCTGGAAAAGTGTAAAATTTAACGACAAGTCTAGTACAGATATTATTGAAGATGAAAATAACTCCCTCATCAGCAGACAAGTGGTAAGAACTAATTGGAACAATGAGGAAGGGTTTGACATCCTTTATCCTGATGAAAAATCCTATTCAGCAAAACCGGTTTCTCTAAACGGCTCTGTCGAAGCGCAGGTTCCTAAAGGCATCTTAAAGTTTACTTTCGCAAGCAATGAACGAGGTGACACCAAAGAACAGAATGGCATTAAAGTAAAGCTAGCAAAAGTTAAAGGGCATGCGGTAAGTATAGAGGTTGAAAACCCTAATAAAACAGATCCTGCCATAGATACCGAGAAAATGGATTTAGTAACCATTTTGGCAACTGACAAAACGAAAAAGTTTTTGCACCAAAGTGGATCTTCCAGCGGTTCAGGCGAAATGCTTGATTACTACAAAAAACTTTTAAATGAGGTTGTAGAAAACCCTGAAAAGGTAGCGAATTTAGAAAAGAACCTGGACGAAGAGCAGCGTAAGTATGACGAAAAGCACAAAAATATGTCTTACTATTCCGCTTACTTTAAAGGCACGGTAGAGGATGTGGTGATTTACGTCATGGATTATTCGAAAGCCACCGTTCTGAAAAAGAACTTTTCGTTGCCGGTCTACTCATTTAAGGCGAAGGAAAGAGGATATAACAGCACCGCTCCTTATCAGGAAGTATTTGACATCCCAACTTATGCTACTGCCTACGACCCTGCTGTTGCTAAGCTTTTAAGCACAAAGTCAGAGCTGTCTGCGGGAGAACTTGGCAGCAAAATTAAAATTGATCAATCGTCCATGACTTACACGACTTCATCGGGTGATAAAGAGAAATGGCGGGTAAGCTTCGAATATCCGGAATTGATGAGTTCTTTTTTTATTGATAATATAAGCCGGTATGAGGGCGCAAAAGAAGTCGCCTTTTTTGAGGAGCAGGATGGAAAGCAAATCTCCATTCCAAAGGATTCGATTGACTATGGCAATGGGGAGTTTAACGGCACTGTTCCTGTGGTTGAATTTAACAGATCCAGCCTGAATTTTATACCCAAGGGAATGCTTGCAGAAGCAAAGTATGTTAAGGGTGTAATGCAGATTAATCTTGCCGAAATTTCGAAAGCCATTTATCGCATCGATAAGCTTCCTCCAGGAATCACGGTATCTGGCAATAAGGTGATGGTTGACGAGGCAATTATAAAAGATAAGATCTTGATTTATCCAAAGAATACTTCGGGAAGATATTTAAAGAAAATTACATCGGTGAGTTTCAGCAGGGGTGACAATTTTGGACCTCATATAAAGGCAGACTATTACTACGGTAAACCTTTCCTGCTTGAATGCTACCTTTTAAAGGGCAATCACCTTGTTGATTATCACTTCAACGTGAAATTAACCTATGAAGAGCAGAAAAAAGAGGGAAAAGCAAAATAATCAATTTTTCAAGTACCCAAAGCATACCGGGTACTTGAAAAATTCTGAAATCTAAGAAGACAACCTTAGTTTTCCATATTCCTCAAACCGTATGTTTTTGCCATAATTTTCGTATCTTAGGATAAGCAAAAAAGGATGATCACCCAAATCAATCCGTCTGATTAAAAAACTCCGAAAAGAATATTCCAATTCCACATTTACCCCACGTTTAGGCCACCTTCCGGCCAGGCTTGCGTGGTACTTGCTTGCACACTACTTCACACTTGCTTTAGTTGAGGTATGGCGCTGTTAGAGATCAGCTAGGTTAAAGATTTGCCTCGCTTTGGATTGGAAGATTAACAATAGCTAAATAACAGGTAAGGAGAAGGTTATCTTAAGGTTTAGTTGGGCTATCGCTGTGTCGGAGCAGCCCGGGTAAGGAGGCAATAAACGGCTGTTCGGGATTTTAGCATAACGGAATGCCACCTGTATGTGACCAGCAGCTCTTTTAAGATAATTAAAGAGATCAAAGAAGATTAATTCTTATTTACGCCGCCTGTATGTCCTTAAACGGTTTTCTTTGCCTCTATATTTTAAATCTCTACCCGGATCGCCATTAAACCAAAAACATCTTTCAAGTCTTCCAGGTGCAAAATTTCTACATTTTCACGCAAAATACCTTCTTCCTGTAATACGCTTATGAGATGCAAATACTCCGTTTTAATGTCATCATCCTGATATACAATAGCTATTTTACCAGGTTGATTCAACCTTTCGGTTTTTCCTTTAATGCATATCTTATCGATTCGCTTTTTAATTATTTCATAATTGATGTTATCTGCTCCTTCCACATCAAACCGCTTTTCATCATTACGGAAAGTAATGGTAATGGGTGTGCCGGGTGCAAAGATGAGTTGTGTAGTGGTTAGCGCAAATGAGTCGGTTAATGACGTTTGAGCGGAATACTTTGCCATCAAAGCCATATAACGGAGGTGCAAAGCCCGATATGCCCTGATTTTACCGCCATCTAATTTTGACCTCGGTGTAATGGATTGACCGATGTAAATATCACTTTCTATTCCGTCAGTTCTAAATGTCTTAATATAGCCAGGATGTAATTGCTGCAAATCCTCGATCATCCTGGCCATAAATCCCGTTATATCTTCGTTTAACTGCCCAATTTTTTGCTCTAAAATGTTACGGTTAACATGGCTTGCACTATTTCCATTACCAACCTGTTCCAGATAAGCGTTAGCATAAGCTAGATAATCCGGCTCTTCCTCTGCCAGGGGCATGAAGAGTGGTTTCAAATAAAGGCGTAGAAAGGTTAAAATAGCTATTTCGTCCTTTAAGGTAACCGCATGCTGGTATCTGGATTTGAATTTAACACATGATGTTTTGATCTTTTCAGCAGGGTACCCGGCAATGATCAACTGGTTTGATATGCTTATGGATTCATCCAGCATATTATGAATGTCCTTCAATAGTGCATCATTACGTTTTAGTGTAGAATCTTTGATGTCAATTGCGCCATAAATAGCATAAACGCCATCAAATGTGATAGATTCTATGGCGGCACCGGCTTCCATTTTCTGCTCTTTTTGCAGGTAATTCCAGGCCGCAAGATGGAATTTCCACAGAACGGCCGGTTGCAGAACAGTGAAGTGCCGCCGCACAACATCATTGATCTTATCTGAAAAGTGATCGGCACTATTTTTTGCTAACTGGCTAAGTAAAGGCAATGCTACTGCTATTTTCGCCAAAATGTTTTCAAAGAATAATACCTCTTTGAAAGCATATATTTCTAAAATGCCAACAACTTTTTGTTTGAAAAGTAGCGGCAGACAAGCATAAACTTTGACTTTTTTTGATTCCAAAAGATCATGAATCGGAATTTCAAAATTGTTTCCAGCATTATTGGCTGAAGAAAAGTAATACGTAACCGGATTTTCCTGGTACCCACTGAACAGTGATTGAAGCATTATTTCGTCTTCAAATTGTTCGGCTAAATCCATCATGAAACTGTGTATTTTCGGGTTGATATCCACAATTGTCTCATTATTTAACCTGGTCAAAGGTTTTAAACTAAAATGAACAGCATTATTGCCCGAGAGTATACTCAGGCTTTTAATCACCTGCTGGTAGATGTGATCCTCGTTTTCATGGTTTACAAGTTCGTTTCTGATCTGATCAATTGCAAAGGTATCAGTAATGTTTTCCAGCGTAATTACGGCAAAACCGGATAGCTTAAAAAAGTGCAATGGTAAAATCTTTTCCAGTATTGTTAATGGGTCTATGCGGGCAGGGCCGGCATTGATGATACTATCCATCGTGACATCAGGCAACTCACCTGTAACCACCACCTCTATAAATCTGGTATCGATATTTACCTTGTAATATTCTTCCAGCCCGGTTTTAGGGTTAGTATAGGTATAATGTCCTGGTTCCAGTATCTGAAAGGAAAAGTGATAACATTGGCTTAAAATCAGGCGGTAGATGTAATTCTTATATTCATTTAACAGATTTACATCCTGATCTGTACCGCCAACGCTTTTTGCTTTTGCCATACCATTTTTAAAAAGATCATTAAATGCATCTGTACAATAATGTATTTTCCCCGGCAATGGCGAGGCTATTGCCAAAAAACAATTACGTTCATCTGCAAGTAACGGGTTCAGTGCCAGGTAAATTAAATCAAATAAGGATTGGTCATCAGGGTCGGGAAGCAAGGACGAATTGTCCTTGTTGCCAGTTAAATATTGTTGCAGCGCTTCAATCAGCTCATCGATCATTCTCATTCTAATCGGTGAAGAGCGGTTTAATTTTTTCAGGTAGTTTTCGAGTGGCCTGAATGAAAAATCGCTCTTTATCAAACGATTAATCGTAGGATTGGATTGAAATGAAAACGTAGGGGTGCGCATAATTTAGTGAATTAAGATATGACTAAGGCATCAGCATAAACAGTGATTGCTGTAATTTATACTATGATGTTTAAAGGTCCTTTTTTGCGCGTATAATCAATCGCAGGTTGGGATCATTCGTTAGAAAACTCCAAAACCAGTTGTATGCCAGTTTTGCCTTGTTCCTGAACCCTGCTATAGGTATGATGTGTATGAACAGCCAGGTTAGCCAGGCGAAGTAGCCCTTAAAAGAGCCAAATGGAAGGTCTACAACGGCATGATATTTAGTGATAATAGCCATACTTCCTTTGTTCACATAGGTGAAAGGCTTCATCCTTTTACCATCTGTCAAATTCACCAGGTTAGCTGCAAGTAACTCACCCTGCTGTATGGCCACCTGTGCCAGTTGCGGATGACCGTCAGGATAATGTTTATCTGTAGTTTGACAGCAGATGTCACCAATGGCGAAAATGCTATCAATCCCTGAAATGCTGTTATATTCATCAACCTTTAATCTTCCTCCCCGGCCCCTGGATTCATCAGTCAAACCGTTCACATTGGCTGCGACAACTCCCGACGCCCAGATAAGGGAACAGGTACTGATCTTTTCACCGTTGGAAAGGATCACCTCATCATTCATATAATCCTGAACAGCCACCCCCAATTTGATTTGAATCCCTAATTTAAACAATTGTTTATAAGATTCCTGTTGTGCCTGTTTGCTCATGGGGCCTAACAGTTTATCTCCTGAACCTACCAGGTAGATGTTTCCTGCAGCTTCACCCAGTTCAGGATAATCTTTTCGAAAAATACTTTTGCTCATTTCGCCTGCCATGCCGGCCAATTCAACACCGGTTGGCCCGCCTCCTGCAATAACAAGGTTAAGCAGCTTGGTCCGTTCTTGCGGGTTGGTTGTTTTAACGGCTTTTTCCATATTCATTAACAAATGATTGCGCAGATACAGCGCATCTTCAATTGTTTTGATTGGCAAAGCTTTCATTTTCAAGGTTTCCAGGCCGTAGAAATTGGTTTCGGTACCCATGGCCAACACTAAAAAATCATAGTTAAGCCTCCCGCTATCGGTGATGATTTGTTTTTCCTCATCATCAACACTTAGCAATGTTCCATTATAGAAGCGCACATTTTGTTTTCCCTGAAACATTTTTCGAAAAGGGTAGGTGATGTTGGATGGCTCAATAAATGCGGTGGCTACCTGGTACAGGAGCGGCGGAAAAAAATGATAATTATTCTTATCTACTAATACCACTTCAATACCTTTTTTACCAGCCAGTCCTTTTATCAGATTAATTCCGGCGAATCCGCCGCCTACAACTACAATTCTCGTCATCATTTTCATTTTATGGTTAGCTTATGGGGAGTTTAGTAAACCTGATGAGCTCATACGCCACATGTTCATTATAGAAATCTGACATGAAAAGTTGTCTATGCCTTTCTAAAGAATTGGCCAGATCATTCGATACCTTATTTGCCATTTGAAACAGGTACGCAAATGCGATAAACCTGATATCACCATTGCATCTTTTTAAGATATGCTCAGTCTTTTCAAACTTATGGTTAAGGGAATTTGCAAGGCAATGCTTTGCATGCACCAACGGATACGAAGCTGGAGACTTAAGGTAAGCGGCTATTAGCCGCCCTTTATGGCAATGAGTCGTATTAAACTCCACCAATGTTATCCAAAAGGCTTCCATACCATTCATATTATTGCGCCTCTCTTTAATATCTTTTGATAAATTTTTGGCTAAACCATCAAAACTCTGCACAAGGCAAAAGGCGATCAGATTATTCAAATTGTCAAAATGATCAATAATTGTGTTTACACTAACTTTTGTAATAGCCGAGATGAGTTTAAAAGAGATTTGTTCAATACTGTATTGGCTAATTACCCTAATTGCGTTTTCGGCTATTTGAACACGATATTCCGTTTTCCTAAATATTTCCATCGGGTTAGCTATGATGAATAAAACTTATTTACTATTAATTTTACCTGTTGCATATTCATATGCAGCTTTTTTCACTTGAAAATCCGAATAAGCGGTATTTAATGTTAATGCAGCCTGTTGATAAAATGCCTGGGCATCCAAAACATCAGTTGCTGTACTTAATCCCGCTTTATAGTTATCCTGATTTACTTTCAGATTTTCTGTGGCCTGTAACAAGTTCTCTTTGGCGTATCGGATCTGCGTCAGTTCATCTTTCATATCGTACCAGTATTTCAGAATACCTACCTGCAGCTGATTGCTCCCATCCCTTAAAGTGTTTTGAGCAATTTGTTCGCTAATCTTTCGCTGTTTTACCTTTTGTTTCGCATGCCCCCATAAACCGTCTGAAATAGGAATGCTCAGGGTAGCCAAGGCTGCCGGTACAAAAGTACTGCCTATTGTCTTATTAAATGAGCCTGCCTGCGAAGCACTCAGCCCGACAGATAAACTCGGCAAATAATCTGCTTTACTTAATTTGGTTTGCAGACCTTCAGCCTGCACCTGTTTGAGCAGTAACTGGTAATTGGCTATGCCAGAAAGTGTGGTGTCCGCTGTTCCACCAGGAAGCAATGGTTCATTTACCTTGTCCAGCGTATCTTGCATCACCATCAATGAATCATATTGCATGCCAGTGTATATTGAAAAATCAAACAAGGCCAGTCGCCGCCCGTTTTGCAATTTGCTCCGGTTAACAATTAGCTGACTGCGTTGAACTTTTACTTTCAGCAGGTCATTGCGGGCAATCATTCCTGAAGCCAGCATATCCTTTTGCATTTTCAGCACATTATTCAGCAGCAATTCATTAGCTGCGAGCGTTTTTTCCTGCTCCTGCAAGTTTACCAGGTTCCAGTATTTTTGCGTAGTGAGCAGTAATACCGAATCAACAGATTGCCGGGCCATTATTTTACTGGTTTCTTGCTGTAAAGCAGCTAGCCGATAACCGGTTTCAATTTTACCGCCTGCGTAAATGGGCTGGGTGGCTGTTACACCTACCAGGTAGAAATTGTTGATGCCTTTGTTCAATATGCCCGGAATAGCCGGTACCAAATCTTTGAAGCCATACAAGCCCAGGCCAGTACCGCTAACAGATGGGAGGTAGGAAGATTTGGCTGCAACTAGTCCGAAGTCTGCCGAGCTTACTTTAAGCTGCCCGTTTTTGATCGCGGTACTGTATGCTAAAGCGGCTTGCCTGCTTTGCTCAAGTGACACAATATGCTGAGCGGTGGCGGTATATGCCAAACCCAGATATATGATGGATAAAAAGAGGAATTTCATAATAATCAATTTTAAGGATTACGCGGTTTGGTGATTTGTTTCTTCTACCTTTTCATCTTCTTTGCGGAAGAACAGCCAGTAAAGCGTTGGTAAAACAAAAAGGGTTAATACCATGGAAACCATTAGCCCAAAGCAGATCACAGTGCCTAATGGTCCCCATAAAGAGGAGCGGCTGATGATCATAGGTGTAACACCAACTGCTGCGGCCGTAGAAGTTAGGAATATGGGCCGCATACGGCGTTCGGCTGATAAAATACCGGCCTGCAACACCGTTTTTCCTTCATGAATCCTGAGTTCTTCGGCATGATCGATCAGGATAATACCATTACGCACCACAATACCGCATAAGGCCAATAGTCCTAGAAAAGAGGTAAAACCGAATGGATAGCCAGTTACCAATAATCCGAATGATGCGCCAAGCAGACTGAGTGGCATAGTGGTAATACTGAGCACTGCGTGCTTAAGATGCTTGAAATGCCAGAGCAAAATCAAAAAGATCAGGATGACGCTCATGAGTAAGGAAATTCCCATAGGGCCCATGTTTTCACTTTGCAGTTCCAGTTCACCGCCATAGGAGATTTCAACATCCTGCGGCAATTTAATTTTGGTGATATCTGGCTGTAATTCCGTCAGCACGTTATTGGCAACAGCATCCGGAACAATGTCCATCCGTACAGTTAGTGTGCGGATGCTGTTCCGCCTCACCACCTGTCCGTCATTCCATTCCGGCGAAATATCGGCCACCTGTCTAAGTGGTACCACTGTTTTTGTTTGCTGGGAAGGTATATTGAGATCCAGCAGGTTGGATACATTCATTCTGGATGTTTTGGGTGTTTTAATTTTCACATCAATCTGATAGTTACCTTCCCAAAGTCGCGTAGCATCAACGCCCTCGGTGTGCATGGCCACGGTGTTGGCCACATCGCTCTTAGTTAAACCAAGGCGCGCCAGTTCCTGGCTTTTCACATTGAGTTTTATCCCTTCCTCCATCTGATCATAGTCCGTCCTGGTCCAGATCACTTTTTTATGCCTATTACCTATGGCAATCACCTTTTTACCTACCGCTTTAAGATCGTCAATATTGTTGCCTGATATACGAACTTCAATCGGCGCAGATGAACTAACCATGTTCAGTTGTTTCATCCTTACATAAGCAGATGGGAACACATTGCTGTATTTTTGCTGATAATCCTTGATCACTTCTTCCGTGGCGCCTTCAGATGCTGTATTGACCAATATTTGCGCATAATTTTTAGCGGCGAGGTTAGGGGCGTAAACCATGTGAAAACGTGGTGAACTGTTACCAATAAAACTGGTATAATTTACCACCCGTTTATCCTGATGCATGATACGTTCCATGTTTTTAACCACACTATCCGTTTGGTTAAGGCTGTAACCACTGGGCAGGTAAATCTCCACAGCAAATTGATTACGTTCTACTTTAGGGAATAATTGCTGGGGGAGTATGCCCATGATGATGACACCGAATACAACGGACAGCACGCCGAAGAGTATGGTAAGTTTGTAATGTTTAACTGAATTGCCGATATGTTTATTAAAAAACAGTTGTAGCCTGTCCAGCATTGATTTATGGTCTTGCTTTTTATTTTCGTTATGCAACCCCTTTTTAATGAAAAGCGTATTAAAAAATGGCACCAATAACATTGATATCACCAGGGATAAGGTTAAGGCAATAATGATGGTAACCGGGAAAACACTGATAAAGTCTTTTGCGGTTCCCGTCATAAAAAACATCAGCGGGAAGAATGTGGCCGAAATGGCAAGCGTAGCTGTAAATACAGAAGGGAAAAGTTCCTCCGCACTGCTTTTGGCTGCATCCCAGAAAGACATCCCATGATCCAGCTTTTCCACATGGTTATCTATAACTACAATAGGATCATCAACAACGATCCCCAGTACCACAATAAGCGCTGCCAATGTTACCGTATCCAGTTCTATCCCTGCCAGGTACATAATGCCCAGTGTTGCCGCAATCGTAATTGGAATGGTTGCCGCTGCTACAGCTGCTACCCGCAACGGTAATAACAATAAAGCTACAACCACGACACCAATTAAGGCAAAAGCGAACTCCTTCATAAAGTGGGCAATGGATTCATCAACCACTTCAGGCTGATTGGCTAGTTTAACCAGTTTAATATCCGGCGGCAAATGTGCACTCACTTTTGCCAGCCGCTCTTCCAGTTCCTTGCCAAAATGTACGATATTTTTACCGGTCACCATTTCCAGCGAAATAATGATGCTTTTGGTGCCATTCGATGTTACATAGCTGTCAGGGTCACCATATTCCCGCCTGATGGTGGCTACATCACGGAGCCGTATGGAATTACCTTTATCGTCACGCTTGATAATCTGCCCGGCAAGGTCTGACTCCGTTTTATAAAAACTGGTCAGATGTATTGGTCGGTCGATTATTTTTCCATCTTCGGTGCCCGCAGCACTGATGGCACCCTCATTTTGCAATACTTCCTTAATGTTACCAGCCGTAACTCCATTTTGAAGGAGTTTATTGTTATCAACATAAATACCGATTTGCTCGTTCAGGTTACCCGTGTGTGATATTTTGGCCACGTCTTTAACCCGGCGTAATTCAGCTTCAATGTCTTCTACATTTCGCAGTAGTTCTTTATAAGGCCGGGTGGGTGATTCTACTGCCAGCAGTAAAGCAGAAGTAGAACCAAAATCGCTGTTCACATAAAAACCTTTCACCTCTTTCGGTAACTGCCCCTGTAAAAGGAGCATGCCATTCTTAATCTTATTCCAAAAAGCTTTGGCCTCAGCACCGCTCACTTTATCAGATACTTCAACAAAAATATACATTACGCCATCGCGTGAATAAGAGTAGGTTTTGGTTTTATTCACCTCATTATTACTAAAAAGGTATTCCTCAACTTTTTTGGTCATTTGTTCTTCTACCTGGTTGGATGATGCACCCGGGTAAAGGCCAACAATTACGCCCTGCCTGATCGTAAAATCGGGAAATTCATTGCGTGGCATATTGAACAGGGCAAGGATACCCAGTAAAAATAGTACAGCAGCTAGGGTAAGGGGCAGCACATGGTAGCGCATGGCCCACTCAATCATGTTTTCTTTCTTTTTCATGGGGGGCTGATTTATTGGATGATTTTAACGGGAGACTGATCTGCCAGCTTTTGGTAACCGGAAGTAATCAGTTCTTCATTACCAGTTAAACCACTGGTAATTGCCAATCCATTATTATAGAGTAAACCGGTTTGAACCTCTTTCCGTTGCGCTTTATGTTGCGGGTTAACCGTATATACATAACTACGGCCTTGCTCATCTACTTGTACGGCCTGGGCAGGGACAATTAATTGCTGTTCAACTGTTTTAGCAGGCAATGATTTAGCTTGGGAAGATCGGAATACCACCTTGCAGAGCATGCCTGGTTTTAAATTCTGACTGGAATTGGCCAGTTTTACTTTGACTGTGTAGTTCGCACTACTATTGAGTGCCATAACACCTACTTCTGCAATACGCCCCTCTACCGGAGTATTACCCATGGCCTCTATGGTGACAGATGCATGATCACCCTGATGATATAGGTTGATTTCATTTTCAGGAACAGCTACTAAAACATTTACCGAACGTGTATCCAGTAACTGCAACACAGGTAATCCGGGACTAGCAATAGCACCTGCTTCTGTTTTTTTGTCGCCCGCATACCCGCTTTGAGGAGCGTATAGCCTGGTGTGCGCAATATTTTGATAAGTTGCCTTTGCAGCAGATGCCGCCTGGTCTAGATTTGATTTAGCCTCCAGCATTTTAATTTCTGCTATGCTGCCTTTCTTAAATACAGAAAGAATACGGTTATAGTTTTCTTCAGCCAGTTTAACCTGGGCTAATTGTGCATTATATTGATTACGGTAAGTAGTTTCATCTACGGTGGCCACTAACTGGCCTTTTTTTATATAATCTCCGGCTTGTACCGGGAATGAATTAATGGTGCCGGAAACCTGGAAACTCAAATCGATCATTTTGTCGGCCTGCAAAGTTCCACTATAAATTATCTGATCGGAGGATCCTCCCTGTTGCTTGCTTAAATTAATCGTTTTAACATTGATCGTGTCAGGCATTTTGCCAGACTCTTTGTGCTCGGAACACCCAGTAAAAAGTAGCGCTACAGCAGCTGCTGTAAGAATTGATGATGTTGGTTTCATATTTTAATCATTTGAACAGTTTATGTGTTTTTGTCTATTTTTAATCAAAAAAAATTATTTCAATCCTTTGCAAAAAATTTGTGAAATCCAGGACAGTTTGGCTTCCATATCGGGAAACCGGTTAAACAAGATGATTTCATGCTCAAAGCTTTTGAATGCGGTTACAATTGTTTCAGCAAGAAAATGACTATCAGCCTCGCTGAGTTCAGCAATTTCTTTTTTCTCAATTGCCCATCTGATCATCTTGTAAAGTACACTGCCTTCTTTCTCCAGTAAAACCCTGGTTTTAGCGGCGGCAAGCTCTGGTTGTTGCTTTAAATCTTCTAATAACAAATGATATTTTTTGGTAAGCAATTTGAGTTCCTGCAATTTCTTAGTGTAAAATTTTTCCAGATTAGTAGACATTGAAGCATTCGGATCAATAACCGCCTGGCAGGCATCAAATATCTGAAGGCATAATTTTTCTACTACCGCATCAAAAACTTCCGTTTTATTCCTGAAATAATAATACAAAGTAGTACGCCCTTTTTTACCTGCTTTGGAAATATCCTGCATAGATACCCGGGTAAAGCCATAGCTTTCAAAAACCACTATGGCAGCAGTGATGATTTCGTCTCTGATTTGTTCTTCTTTGGATAACTTCATTTTAGACAAAAGTACATAAAATGTTCAATTGGCAAAATAAAAATTAAATATTTGGACTATATTGATATTAGATCCAGCTTAATTATTGAAAAACGCGGGGATTTTATACGCTTACAGGTTCAACTTTGGTAAACAGGTTAACCCGGCTAATATTTTTCGGCAAGTGAATTAAATTTGGGTTTGGCGATGTTTTTTGGGAACTTCATTATAATTAAAGAAGAGAAAAAAAGCAATTTTATCCATAAAATACATGCGTAACCAGGCCGGACACAAACAGCAAGGTGTGCATTTCGGATTAAGAACTTCCCAATTTAGTCGAAATCACCATCCATAAGAGGCTATTTTGAATCTTCCTCGATAACAAAAAAAACTTTCAGACTGCACAAACTATTTAATTGATCTTGTGTATTTTAACACATAACGTTAAGATAGTCAATGATTTAATTCATATCTAATTTCCAGTGATGTAGTTAAATGGCTGTGGTTTATTAAGTAATTGACCTCAGTTCTTATTTATAGGCAATAAGGCTAGAATAGGTATGATGTGTTTTATTGCTGTTTTTTGTAAATTGCATTCAATCTCAAAAATTTAGCGATGGAATTAATTAACGTTACAGTTCACAAATACAAGAGTTTCGAAACCGATCAAACATTTGATGTCCAGAAAGATATTACCATTCTTGTAGGAATGAATGAATCTGGAAAAACCTCTGTTTTAGAGGCTATTGGCAAAACAAACTACTTTCAGAAAGACTCCGCTTTTGAATTTTCGCTTACCCATGATTATCCCAGGAGGGAGAAGAAAGCCATTGACAAAGCAGAAAAAACACCAGATGCAATTAGCTGTGTTTATGCGTTTACTCAAAATGTAATCGACTCCATCAACGGAGAGTTTGGGAAAGGTTTTTTTAGTTTTGACCCGATAACAATTTCAAGCAATTATAAAAACGGCTCGACGATAAACTTTACTTTCCCCTCAAGAGAGAAATTTCTAGAGGACAAAATCAGGGCTTTAGGGATCCATAGTGCTACAATGTTTGATAAGCTGAAGCCGTTGATAAAATCATCTGATCTGGAAAAAGTTATTCGTGAGTATAAGGATGAAGGTATTCTTGCAGGACTTGCCAAACTTAAACCCTACTATGAAAACAAGAATGACTGGCACGATCCAATCGGGGAGTATATATACCGCAAACACATTAAGCCAAATCTTCCAAAGTTTCTCTATTATGATGAATATTACTCGCTGCCTTCGCGAATTGTTATAGAAGAACTGGCCGCCGGTAAAATAGATCAGGAAGAGATGAAGACTGCCAAGGCTTTGCTGGAACTTGCGAATCTGAATCCGAAAGACATTCTGGAAGCGAATAGCTTTGAGGATTATATCGCCGAACTTGAAGCCACTGAAGCCATTATCAGCGATGAACTTTTCAAATATTGGACAACAAATAAGAATCTGAATATTGAGTTTAAAATTGAAGCAAGGGAAGGAACAGAAAGTCGTAGTGTTTCAACAGGTTACGGAGAGGCAAAGGTTGTTGATGCAAAGATAATTGAGCACATTTTAGATATTAGGGTTAAAAATCAGCGCTCCAGGGTATCTTTACCTTTGAGGAACCGTAGTAAGGGATTCAACTGGTTTTTTTCATTTTTAGTTTGGTTTAAAAAGATTCAGGAGGATAAGGGGTCTAAGTATATTTTGTTATTAGATGAACCAGGGCTGAATTTGCATGCATCTGCACAGGCAGACCTTTTGAAATTCCTGGAAGATCTTTCTGTCGATTATCAGATTATCTACACAACCCATTCGCCCTTCGCTATTCCATCAGATAAATTACATCGGGTAAGAACGGTATTGGAAACTCAAAACGGCTCGCAGATATCAGAGTCCATTCAAGAAAAAGATCCAAATACACTTTTTCCGTTACAAGCAGCGCTTGGCTATGATATTGCTCAAAATCTCTTTATTGGAAAGAAAAACTTAATTGTTGAAGGGGTTTCTGACTTAGTGTTTTTAGAAACGATGTCGGCAATTTTACAGAGTGCCGGACGAACAGGCTTAGATGGGGGCGTTACAGTCATTCCGACGGGAGGCTTAGAGAAAGTAGCTACCTTTATTTCTTTGATGCGGGGGAATAAGTTAGATTTGGTGTGTTTACTAGATTCCTATACCGATGCTTCTGCGAAAGCAAAGTTTGAGAATATTATCCAACAGAAGCTTATTCATGAGAAAAAGGTACGCTTCTTTCATGATTATCTTCCGAGCTATAAACAGGCTGATATAGAGGATCTGTTTGCAACTGCAGATTATTTAAAATTGTTCAATGCAGCCTTTATTGAGCACGCTGATATAGCTATCTCGGACGTCAGTCAGGCAAATATATCCGTTTTACAGCAGATTAATACAAAATTGGGTTTGAAGCGTTTCAATCATTACAGGCCGGCCAATCAGTTGGCGAAGGAGGGTCTTTCTGCTAAAGATTTTGCGAAACAAACATTGGATAATTTTGAGCAGGTCTTTACTGATTTAAATAAACTCTTTTAAACCAGAGTGTGGTTCAATAACAGACCTATGCTTTGTATTATAAGG
>Ga0163162_10000606_pt1 | contig 33233 bp, 45 predicted proteins | sample S55metaG_FD_115310 | JGI IMG/M metagenome (GOLD analysis project Ga0163162, IMG submission 115310) | Switchgrass rhizosphere microbial communities from Kellogg Biological Station, Michigan, USA - S5-5 metaG | ecosystem: Host-associated > Plants > Roots > Rhizosphere > Soil | place: USA... | reverse complement strand
GAAAAACTTCATTTCCACGGCCACATCTGGTACAAAGTCACCGCTCTGAGCGGGTGTCGTATAATGGCATTACTCCAGCTTCCCAAGCTGATAACGAGGGTTCGATTCCCTTCACCCGCTCCACTATTTTCAAGGCCTCCAGCGCAGTCCACGGACATCCAATAGCGTCTGGTGACAGTTTCAGTGACAGTTTCTAAGAATCCACCTCCCCCCATGCTTACGCGAACCAGCAGCATGGTCGGACCGTGAGAGCCTCGCCCGTCAGATACCCTCCCCGCCGGACAGATTCAAATTTTGAGGTTGGCGTTTAAAGTGAGTATTAAAGGTATTTTTTCTTTTCATACTTCTACAACCCAGACAGACCAAGGCTTTCAGAGCTTTCAGCAAACCTATTTTTTAGGTCACCACAGCTATTTATGGGGCTATCAGGAAAGCTATTCAGCAGCACCCATCAAGCCATTGATTTATAAGGGTTTTATATTTAAATACCTTTTTAAATAGCCCTCCTGTCTTACCTATCGCCATGTATCAAAGCCACGTTCCACGCGGGTTTCCGAGCGTTGATCACTTCGTTTGGCAAGGGGTGGCGAAAAATAGCCACTTTTGACGGCCACCTGAAAAGCCCCTTTTTCATCAGGCTTTTTTCGACCCACCTCCAGACGCATGTCTCCTTCGTTTTCCCTGGTCAAACTGTGAAACGCTGCTATCAGACGCTAAGCCCCACTGTGCCTGCCTTGCAGGGCATTCAGCCTCTCCCCGTACACAGGCAATCACCCTCCGAAAAAGATCGATCACGTTTTTAAAAACACACCTAAACCGGCGTTTTCCAACTTTTCGCCCAGCAAAACCGGGGCTTCCAGCGTGACCCCTTCCGTGACCGCCCTCTGCGTCGCTGTGCAACCGCGCTGCATTTCCTTTCAAAACCTTGCACAAAATGAAATGGCCAGTCCCCCGCAGAGCCCCACGGCCCGCCTGGGCTGGAGGTTCGTTTGCACTACATCTGGATTTGCACAAAAAACGGACGCAAAGCCCGTCGGCGGGAGGGGGATAAGTGCTTTTTCAGACGTTTTTTTCTTCGTCCAGCGGAATTCACCAGCGTGTGCCCTTGCCTGGCCTTGATCTCATTTCATCGGATCGACATTGCCTCTGCCCCTCAATCGCTATACTGTTTATTCATACAGTATTTTTAGATTGATTCAGGGGTGAGCTATGCACGCGGAGCATTTGGCAATTTCGGGTGATAGGACCAGCGCGATTGCGCAGTGGGAATTAATTCTGCGGGACGAAGCCGCACTACTCGAAAATCCTGGTCGTCACCACAAAACACTGCTGATTCAGGCTCACACCCTGCACCGCCTTCAGTTGATCAACCGTGACGATCTTAGCGATCTCCTGGAGCAGGCCGACGGTGCCCTGGCCTATGCAGTAGAAGCACTGATTGATTGTCATAACAGCGATCAGGCGGTTTAACACATGCATTTGCTCGTTACCCCTATGAGACGCCAAGGCATTGCGCTAACGGCCCAAGAACGGCGGCGCTATCCCGCGATTCGGGGCAATGTGATGGTGAACTCAGAAAACAACGTAGAGCTCGGTCGGAGCGCCAATGTGGCTAGGGTCGACGTTGGCATGCCTCTTGATCCGGATCCGCTTCCGCGGCTGCTGGACGCAACACTGGCGGGGATGGCCGTGACCGGGTTTGTCTTGAGTGGAATTGAATTCATCGACGGCTGCGCCTATGCGCAGTCCTGGTGGTGTCGGCAGGGGTGAAAGTTGATTCGTCGCATTTCTAAGTACGCAAGCTTAGATAATTCCATTATCCATAAAAATCAATACCGACAAGTCGTCTACGCTAAGCACTAATGACAGGCACGCCTGCGGGAACTTTCTGATGACTATCAGCATCGGCATATCGATTGTATCGCTCTTAATTTCGGCACTAGCTCTTTTTCGGACTCGGACTTCTTTGAGTTTATTTGTGGAGGACGATGACTCAGTCACCGTCACAAACAACAGCCCTCATGCGGTGACATTGGTAGAACTTGGAGTGATAGAACACGATGGAAATCTGCTTAATTATTGGCAAGGCGGAACTCCTTCACCCTTACTGCCATATCATCTTGAAGCTCGTGACACAACCACATTCAAACCTGACCTTGAAATGATAATTTACGGGAGTTTCCAAACGAACAAATACAATCGCTCGGGTCGATATGTACGCATGGCAAGCGGCCAACTACTTGGAAGTAAGGGACGAACTTGCTGTAGCATTGCGTACACTCGACGCTTATGGGAGAAATTATCAAGCATCTTCCTTAAAAAGGATTAACTTTTCTATACTGCTTCCTCTTGAAGCTTTGCTTTTGCGTATGTCATATATTTAATCAACACGTCCCTCGTGTACAGCAGCATCGCAGTTCTTTGGTCCCAGGTCATCTGAGTAAGCTCTACCCAGTTACCGTGACGTATGGGATCCGAGAAATTCTTCACAACACGCTTAGTCGTATCCTCATCAGTTCCTAGCACGCTATTTAGCTGAATCCAATTGTACGAATCTTTTTTACTTCCGCCAATTGCTTTGGAAAGACTCTCAATAGCTCTATAACATGAATGTGCACAGCCTGCCGGATCGGCTATCGCCCTAGTATAGTCCAATAGTGCAAAGCGAAAAAATGGATCTCGGAGCCCTATCATTACCGCATCGTCAAAAACGGATTGTTGATCTTCCAAACTCAACTCCTCCTCCCTGACACCTAGGACATTCACATTATCTTCATAGTCGAGTATCTGCGTTATCTCGGCGACATACGCCCCCCCACTTGCAAGCCCTAGAGCACTTATAAACGCTTGAGCATAGTGTTCGGCATTCATTCTGGCAGTTCGAATATCGTCGTATCTCGGATCATTTATATGTATAACTATTTGAGAAGCCCAACAAAACAATCTTATTGATGATGTTTCGTTACTCTGAAAATATGACGGAAATCTTGTATCAGCTCGTTCCGGGTGGATTCTACCGACTGCTATGAACTTCATGAACAACCTCCGAGACAGATAATAATGTGTTTGCAGTATCCTAGCCTAGTTTTGAGATGTCACATGCCTCAGTTGCTCTGCCCGTATTTCTGCGTCACCAATCGATGATGATCCGATGCCACTCAAGAATGCTTCAGTTAGCACCGAGGCTGAGTCTCAATTAAAGGTCGCATTTCTGCTATGGTTACCGAACTGAGGCCCCAATGCGACACGGCACGCACTTAAATGCCGCCCATCTTTAAGGACGATACATTTTGGAAATCGCACTTCTGAGTTTACTTTTGATTGCGCCTTTAACCTTAAGCATGATATTAGTCCTATCGGTTTTTCACAAAGGTAAAGTTGGGATCACTGAGTTGTTACATACTCTTCACTTGCACTCCGACGACGGACTGGTCAAGCAACCCTTATTTTGGCTCAGCATATTCGCACCCGTTTCTTATTTCATCACGACAGGCATAGTATGTTGGTACGGGTATGAGATATCTATTTCCGCCCAAGGATTTGGAACGTTTGTCGGTATCAGCGCCCTACCATTAGCATTGCTATCGCTGGCAATTCCATTAGGAGTCACAGTAGCTAGATTCCACTCTACAGAACAAACCGCCAAACAAATTTCCATTGCATCCAACCAACTTTCAATAGTTCGACACAAAAACAATTTGGATGCATTTTACTCTCACCGAAAAGAATTTTTCGCGTACTTCGATAAAATCGGAACTGTAAATTTTCTAAACACACTCGAAGTAAAGTACCAAGTAAACCCAAGGCTGCATGGGCTAATTTTCAATGGAAAACCCGAAACTGGCACGCCTGAAATTAACGCGGAACTAATTTCGCAACTCGTCAGCAAAATAAAATTTATCAGAATCTGCCTTGACAAAGTACTGCAGAACATAGATCCAGAACAGACGCTGACATGGTATACGACTGCCGCGAGCGATATTTATTGGATATCTGTGACGCTGGGAATTCGCGAAATAAATCAAGAATTGAACAATCTCAGCGTCACTCTAACTGGGTTCTATGAAGACGGCGAGGTCATGCGTCAACGATCTATCGGAACAACAACTGTCCAAGCCATCTCCGCATATCGGTGCGCTAAAAGCTACATCCTAACAATCCTGCACTTTTCTTGTGACACAAAATCCATTGATGAAATTTATGAGGGTGAGATTGCCCATATCGATACAAGTGGAGCATATCTTCGCATTAACACTAACGGTCTGGTTATCGAACGAAATTTCGCCGGTGATTCCGAAACTCCTTGGAATGTAGACAGCTGAGCTCCAGTTTCGATAATACTAGCGCCTAAGGGTTACTTCATTGCATCGTGACCTGTTTTAACTTTACTGCCAACGTCATAGATAGAGCCGCCTTCGCCGTAAAGGCCGTTGCATCGGCTGGGCTCGGCGTTGGACCTGGTACATGTGTATGAGCAGCTAGTTGGGTGTTCATCTGCTGCAGCAGATCGAGCATGTCGCACACCACCTGAAATAGGTTCACTCCACCGGACCCGATCCAGTTCTTCGGCGCCTGCAGCTGCTGGCTGACCCCGGCCACGCTCTTGCGTAAGCCCTGGATCTTCTCCTGCATGTCGCCACCCACCGTGGCGTTGTGTTTCTGCCCGACCACTAGGTTCAGATCACGACCGGTCGCCTGGTGCAGATCGTCCACCGCCGCCAGGCTCGCGGATCCACCCGACAACAGCTTCAGTGCGCCCAGCGCCTCGATCTTCTTGATGCCTCCTACTGACTCGGTCGAATGGTCGTCCACCGTCCTGGTGTGATTCTGGAAGCTCTCGGTGTTGTCCAGGGCTTCGACTTCGCGCTCGATCGCCTTGTCCTGAATCTTGCCATCGGTCTGACGCAGCCAGTTGCCGTCGGCGTCGACGCGCTGCTGGCACGCCTCGCTGTGCTGCCACACCTGGTCGCCTTTCGGAACCCGGGGCAGGCTCAGACCGTGCGGCAGGATCTGGGTGATGAACGGTTTGCTCGGCAGGCCGTAGGCGAAACTGACCACCACGGTGGTGCCCTCCTCCGGAAAGCCGAACATACCGGCCTCTTGCCCGCCCATCGGCGCCGGCAACGGCAGACTGGTGAGGATCGGCAGCGCCGGATCTGGCTCGCCATCGGGCAGGAGTACTTCGACGTCGACGCCGAAGCGCGGCCGGAAGTCGTCACACAGACCCGGTGCTGCAGGCGCATCAGGGACGGCCACCACACGGCCAAAGCGCGGCAAGTGATAACCGCCACTGAGTTCAGGGAATTGTCGGTCTACTGCGCGGCGGATTGCGTCTTCCATCGGATGGCCATCTGGTTGCCGGCGAGCGTCACGGACGTGATCCGATCGCCTTGGTTGATTGATGCACCTGGTCGCAATCCGGGAAGGGCCGCGACCATTGCGCTTTGATTGCTCTGATAGCCGTCGAACAGCTCGACCGGCAGCTGTAGCGGATCGCGGGTACCGAAAAAGCTGTCGGCCCAGCTGCCCACGAACACCTCCCCGTCACCCTGCTGCTGCCAGATGAAGTCGGGAATGCTGAACACCGTGGCCAGGCTGTCCATCGCCTGATAACCGGCGGCCAGGCTGTAGAAAAACGGCGCCTTGACCTTGGCATAGGGCTGGTCCGGTACCCGGAAGCGCAGCCCGGTCTTGGTGCTAACCTCGGCCAGCACCGCCTGCAGATCGACATGGCGCAGATTCAACGGCAACGGGTTGGCCAGGATTGCGGCGAGCTCACGACAAAACAGCACCTGTTCCTGGCTCGATGACGTGGTCGAGCGCTCGACGTAGCCGATGAAGTGGCGCTGCAGCGGGCTGTCGTTGTAGCCGACGTCCAGCATCACAAGCCCTTTCACGGCGGCGCCGGCCTTGATGGTAAACGTCGCCCGCCCCGGGCTTTTGAGATCGAGCCGGACGTCGTCGTTGATCAGCGAGTACGCGGTGCCATTTATGCTCAGCACCTTATGCAGCTTCATGCTCATTTCGGCGCCCCGCCCAGGTAGTTGTCGAGTTTCTTCAACGTGGCTTCAAAGCCCGACAGTTCCTCACCCTTCGCGCTGCCATCGGCGCCGGCACCGGTGCTGGTTCCGTCGCCGGCGACCGCTTGCCCCGGTGCGGACTGCTTGGCCACCCCGTTGCCAGCACGGCGACTTTCCACCCGTTCGGGGTTGGACAGCTTTTCTGACAGGGTGAACTGCACCAGCCACTGAGCCAGTGAATCATCTTCCCGCGCGCTGACACCCTCCGAGAACTCGACCTCACGAATGCCGAACGCGGCGGCAGTGTCATTGACGATGCGGTACTTTTTGAGCTGGCCACCGCTGGCTGTGGACTCCGCCAGGCGCATTAGCGTGCGCAGTTGATCCTTATCCACAAAGGGGATCATCAGCGTCACTGCCAGGGTCTTGGGCTTGAATCCCTTGTGCCCCTTGTCGGTGCTGCTGGTCTGCCCCGACATGTCGTCGGCTTCGATGCGCAGGTTGGCGGTGATCTTCATTTTCTTGCCGAGGATCTGCTCGCCGTCGAGTAGCAACGTCATAGGCCCACCAGCTCGCGCACAAAACTCAATCCTTCCAGCGATCCCACCAGCAGCACGCCGGCGGACAGCACCCATTCGTGACCCGGGGCTTCGCCCTCGAGCAACGACCGGCGCAGCTCGTTGACATCACCAGGGCCGATCAATCGAGCGCGCATGCTGGTGTCAGCCGAGCCGCCGGCCAATAAGGCCTTGAGGTCATTGAGCTGTTGATCGCGGCCTTGCTGCTGCACCGCCTTGCGCGTGGCCAGCGCGGCGAGATCGCTCATCGGCGAACTGTCGGCCGCGTAGCTCTCCAGCACCGCCAGTTGGCCGGACATGGATTGTTTGGCGGCCTTGACCAACGTGCAGCGCTCAAGCGGCAGCGATTGCCAGCGCGGCAACGGTCCCGAGCTGGGCATCTCCCACTTTTCCGTTTCCAGCGTCGAGAGGTGTTGGGCACGGCGTTCGGTGCGCACCAGGTCAGGAATCGGCAGCAACGCATTGAAGCGTGTCAGGGTCCCGGCCAGTTGGTCGTAGTTCGTGCCCAGGAACAACAGGGATAGCGCGTATTGCGGCCCGGTCGGGCGCCCGGTGTCGGTGCCGTCGATCAATTTGCTCGCCAGTTGCTGCAGCAGGTTCGGCGCAGACAGGAAACGCTGGTTGCCCCGGCCTTGACCGACACCGCTCTGAAACGGCGTCACCACCAGGCACGCCGGCGCTTCGCCCATCTGTTCGGCCATCGCAGCGCGGCCGGCGGCTATCGCGTCTTTCGCGATGTCACCGACCGGCCCCGGGTTGGTGCTGGTCAGCCCATCGAGACTGGCCAAACGCAAGGCCGTGCTGGCCAACTCGCCGCCGGCCAGATCCTTCGCCGCGCCCAGTCCGTCCATCCACTGTGTGGCCTGCTCGGGCCAGCGCATTGTCACCGGGGCCCAGATCATTCCTGTAGATCCTCCCAGGTCACCGCCTCGATCGCCTCAGCGTCGCGCTTGTCCAATGCCTCGTCCAAGCTCTGCTTTAACTGATTGGCCTTCTGCAGCAGCTGGAGCTTATAGAACGTGAAGTCATCACCCACCTGACGTAATTGCGCGAACGTGTGCGGTAAGAAGGCTTTGCGTCCTTGGCCATTGCGGCAGGCGTAAGGGCTGTCCAAGCCCCTCAAGATCACACCGGTGAGGTTCAACTGATCGTCGAGCTGACTCGCGTAAAGGTGGGGCTCACCCAATGCGGACGACCAAAAGCCCCCGGTGATGTTGGCTTCACAGAAGCGGTTGATCTCGGCCGTTTGGGCGGTATGCAGATAGGTGCAATCTTTCACCCAGGCCTCACCAGACCAGAGATAGGCGGATGACGGTCGCGGGAGCTTTGTCAGCCCGGGAGGCAGTTCGCCCAGGGCATCGTGCTGATGCTCGGCACCATTGCTGGTGCTGTAGACCTTGCCCCGATGATCGGATAATTGTTGAGGTTCGCCGGCAACCAGTGCCCATGCGTGGCCAGGGTTTGGATCGGGTAACGGCTCGGTCAGCTGAACGGCGTTGCTTGGCAGTTGAGCGCCGAGACCAGGAATTACTGGGAGCGTCACCGGACCGGCGAGCACACCAAGGCTGTCAGTTAGATAGATAGTCATAGGGACCTTAAATCAGTTTGATTCGGCCGGGATAGGCGATCGAGCGAGGTCGGGCAACACCGTAGTGGGCAACCAAGAACAGTCCTCCCGGGGTAGTCACTTGCACTGGGGTATATCCGCTGGTACCCGAATATTGCGACATTGTCGGCAGTTCCCATCCCAAGCCGTTACGCGTGCCGCCGACGTTTTGAAAACTGTGGACCTCGTTATCCACGGCGTCGTTGCCAGAAAGCAGCGAGCCCCTCTGATAGCTACCGGCGACGCGTGAAGGATCAACGCCACGGGTTTCGTCGAGCACCCTCAGAAACTCACCGCGAGCTTCCGGCCCCCGGAACGTCAGCGACCCGTCACCGCTGGTCCAACCGCCCTCCATCCCTGACCGAGCGGCTTCAGTGGTCAACATCCCCGACTGTTGGGCGTGATCCCATAGCCACGGCCATTCAGCCCGATTGAACAGACCACCATTTACCGCGCCGTAGCCGCCCGGTGGAAACACCACCGTGGTTTCCATCACCGGCCGTCCCAGGTGCAGCGAGTCAAAACGCCCAATCGGAAACCACCCCCCGGCACCATCGGAGCGGATATGCCACCAATCGCCGGCGCCCATCAGCACAAAAAATGGGTAACCCTCCGATTTCAGATGGGTATGAAACTTGATGCGATCAGTGCCGCTGGCCTGGACCACCAAACGATTGTTGCTGCTGTCGGTGCGTCGGACAATGAAGTCGATGACGCCCAATGCGGCATTGGACGCTGGCAACGTGACGGTGCGGTTTTGCGCGCTTGCATCGATCAGCACCACACCACGCTCGGCAGCCGTCAGCACGGTGTTAACAGCGAAACTGCTGTGGTGAACGGACATTGATTTCCACAGTGTGGCCACCGATTTGGAGGTGGCCAGGCTTTCGCTGTCGTCCAGATCTATGCTGTCGCTTTTCGCGTTGGGCAAGTTGCCCAGGTCGACGTCGTCCTTGGTGGTGGCTCGGGCGCGCAGGTTTGGGTAGTCACCGACTCGGGCGGCGAAGTAGCTGACGAGCGGCCCTTCGATGGGCTCGACCTGGCGCCGGTCGGTGATGGTGTTGGCATTGGCTAAATCGGCAATGGCCACGCAGTAATGCCGTGCCCCGGCACTGTCGGTGTAGTCCGGGCGATCGGCGGCGAACACCACCTGCCAGCTGGCCACCACGTCGCTCAGCTCGCGCTGCAGGGCGACATCGATCCAAGCGGTGCATGGAAACGCCGCCGGCACGACCGGCAACGCGGCACTGCGAACCACGCGAACGCCCTCGACATAGGCCACCCCGGGCTTGAGCTGGTAGGCGCTGCCCACTTTTTCCAGCTGCAGCGAATTGCCGAGAAAGCACGCTCGGCCGTAGACGTCGCGGTTGCTCAGGCGTTCACGCTCATCGATGCCGGCCAGGCGCACGGTGAAGTCATGCTGCCAGGTGCTGGCATCAATGCTGATGCCCGTCAGCGCCTGGGCGCCGTCGAAGGCAACTAGGAAGTTGCGCGTCAGGTTGTTGCCGATCTGCAGCGGTGGGATGTTGCGGCGTTTGATCTGCAGTGGCACGTAGGCCACCGCAAACAGCACACCCTCGGCCGTTTCCAGGCCGATCCAGTTGAAATCCCAGTCACCGACATCCGAGCCGATCTGCGAGCTGTACACGACCTGGTTGGGGTTCACGTAGCCGGCATTCTCGTCGGGGATCTCATACACGTACACGATCTGCGCGGCAGCAGGTTTCGGTGCGGCGCGGTCGACCGGGCCACTGGGATCAAGGCCGGGGACGTTGGCAAAAATGAAGCGCACCACATCAAGCCCCTGCTGGGCGACATGCTTTTGCGCGATAAGGGTTTCACCCGCAAGGGTAATGTTGGCTCCCATGGGGGCTCCTAAAGGCTGGCAACCAGCGTTTGCTGGTCGTCGTTGAAATCGACCAACGCAATGCGCAATGGCACCGGTGTGATGGTCACGAAGTCATAACGGCGGCAGGTGCGGCCGTACTGCTGAATCAGCACCCGCAACAGCTCGGGGTTTTGCGAGAGCTGGGTGTCGGAGAAACGCAGCAGAACCACGTCCCAATCCCGATCGGGCATGCGCTCCTCGATCTCGACGTAACCGACACCGAGACGCTGCAGGATGCGTTTCATGCCGGCGGTGCTGCCGGCGTCTACTGCGTTGATGAAGGCGAACTTCACGCGCAGGCGGTACAGACTTTCGGGCTCATCCTTGAAGCGGGTGATGTCGCGCTGCCAGGCCAATAGATCGAGCACGGTTAGGTGGCAGGTGTCGGCGTCGAGCTGCAGCAGTGGCCAGTGCAACCACTCCTCGACTTTTTCCCACCAGGACTGTGCGGCAGTGGTGAGCTTTCCCAACTCGGTACCGCCGAGCCAGAAAGGCAGGCTGAGCTTAATCATTGGGCAGCACCTCCAGACTCTGGATCCGGGGGATGTTCAGTTCCGAGAGGATGTCGTCGTTGTCAAAATGCAGCGACTCGATGCCCGGGAACTGCTGGTGGAGCTCTTCGCCCAGGCGGCTGAATGAAAACCGCGACTGCGGGAAGGTCAGCGTGGGCTGGTAGTCGCTGGTCGTGCTCTCGCGAAAGGCGGCACGGATAAACAGTTCGGCCTCTTCCAGCAGGGTCTGACGCTGGGCGGCGGACAGCGCTGAACGTGGCCAGATCGTCAGGCGCAGCGCGTGCAGGGTTTCGGGCATGACCATCACCAGCAGGTCATCACCGTGGCCATGGTTGCCCAGGTCACGAATGTGAGCGTTGATTAGCTCCAGGTACGTCGCCGCCGGCACGTCAGCGTCGAACAGCACAAAGGCGTTGGCACTGCCGGGACCACGTGGAGCACCGTGTTCGAAGTACACGCCATCAGGTCGCACACCCGGGAAGGCGGAAATCATTGCCCGATACACGGCGTCGGTGTGCCATTGGTTGACCGCCGAGAACTGGTTACGCACACGCAGACGCAGTTCGTCGTTGGGTTCCTTATCCGCCCCGGGCGTGGTCAGCCAGCCGTCGGCGTTGGCGACCTGGGCGATGCCTGGGATCGGTACCGGCAAAACGGCGTAATACCCCGGCGCCAGATTGAAGCCGCTACCCACATCGACAGCTTCGACCGGGATCAGCAACTGCATCACGCCATCAGTGAAGGTGCCGACTGCCGTGGTCACCAGCTGGTAAACGTGGCCATTGATCGCTGCTGACTGCACCACCGTACCCTTGGCGACATCGAGGGCGCCGCCGGGAGCCACGCGGGTGAATAGCAGGAAACCTTTGGCCTTGGTCGCGCCTTTACGCTCGACGTTCACGCCCCAGGCCAACATATCCAACCAGGCATCCACGGCGGTTTTGACGAAGAAGTTCGGCAGCACCGTAGCGATGAAGAAGTCCAGGATCCACAGCACTGGTTTGGTCACCAACGCGGTGACCACCCGCCAGAACGGCGACCAGGTGCTGGTGTTACTCAGCTTGCTGCCCTGGGCGACTACTTCCGCCTCCCAAGCCTGGCGCAGTCCGGCCTCGGTGGTCGGAATGCCAGCGTCCGTCAGGGCCTGTTTGAAATCTACGTCGCTCACACCGTTACCTCGATCGTGCCAAATTTCAAAGTTGTGGCCGTCACCAGGTAGTGCCCGGGCTCCAGCTGAGTGATCTGCGCCGTTCCCGGTACCAGACGTTCGTCCGCCTCCACCAGCAGCTCCAGCTGCTGGATGCAGTCACGCTGTTTCAGGCTGTTGCGCTCGGCGACCAGGGTCACCAGCAGGCCGCTGTCGCGGATCATGTGAGCGATGTCCTGGGCGATGCTGGCCCGATCATCAATCAACTCCGGCTGACGGGACGGATCAAGCACCAGGTCGTTGTCGGCAATCAGCAGATCGATGTATTCGCTCATCCGCCCACCGCCATGCTCATCATGTTTTCCATTTCAAGCGGGGTCATTGGCTTGGCCGTGTGGATGTTGATCGTCCCCACCTGGGTGCCTTTGTTTTGGGTCTGACTGTTGTTGTTCTGGATGCTGCGCAGCAATCCACCCTGGGGCACGGCCGTGGGCCCCATCGGCGACAGACCGCCCGACGTACCGCCGTTCATGCGTTGACGGGCCTGCTCGGCTTGTTCGGTCAGCGGAGGTGTGGTGATCAGTTGTGGCGGTGCCGGCGCGTTGCCCAGGGGCGCGGAAATGCCGGGGATCTCGGGTGCTTTGGGCATCTCGCCAAAGGCGGCATCGATCTGCACGCCGGGGATTTTGTTCAGCATCTCGATCAGGCCGTTGATCGCATCTTTGAAAATCTTGACGATGCCGTCCCAAGCCGCGCTGGCCATGCCGGTCCAACCACCGATCGCGCCGAACCAATCCGACAGCGCCTGCAGCTGGCCCGCGATCCATTGGAACGCAGCGGTGTTCATCAGCGCAGCGGTCCATTGGTCCCAGTAGACGATCGCAGCGGCCACGATCGCGATCAGCGCGACAATCCCAACGACAATCAGCAGGACCGGGTTGGCGAGCATGGCGGCGTTGACCAGCCAGATCGCGCCCTGCCACAGCAACATGCCAACTCTGACCAAAGCCATCCAGGTGTAGAGCGCCGCCAAGCCCACGACAAAGGCTGCAACCAGCACCGTCTGCAGCAGGAACATGGCGACGCTGCGAAACCCCGTCCAGTTCAGGAGTTTCCAAACGGTGACCAGCGACAGCCAAACCATTTGGCCCATGCCCACCACCAGGGTCATCGCCGCCATAGCGGCAATCAACCCAAAGACCACCAACACCGTGACACCGATCACCCGGGTGATGTTCGGGAACAACTGGGTCCATCGGGTCAGCGTGCTGGCGATGCCTACCAGCTTGTCCATCAGCGGGGTCAGCATCGGGATCAGCGCCTGGCCGAAGGCAATACGCAGCGCTTGGACAGCCGCGCCGAACTGTTGCCACGGGTCGACCATGGCTTTGGCCATCTTCTCGGCGTTCTCCAAGCCGCGGACTTTGCCCAACTGGTCGAGGCCGTTTTTGAACCGGTCGGTGTCCTTGGCCAGGGCATTGATCACCCGTGCCCCTTCGCCGCCGAAAGCCTCGGTCAACTTGGTACCGGCAGCGGCACTGGTCAGGTCGCCGAACTTACCTTCGAGTTTGGCCAGAATGTCCGCCATCGGCATCAGCTGGTCATTCTGGTCGGTGAATTTCAACTTGAGCTTTTCGGACGCCGCACCGATGTTCTCGAAAAACGACTTGTACAGGCCGCCAGCATCGCCGCCTTCCATGGTGCTGCTCAGGGTGCCGATTACCGCGAACTGCTCGGCAATATCGACGCCGGCCGTGGTGGCGAGCTGGCCCACTTCCTTGAACGCATCCTTGAGCTGCGCGCCGTCCGTGCGGAACAACTGCGCCGCCAGTGCCGTCTGGCCGCCCAGTTTCTCAACCCACTGGCTTTTGCCCATGGCGTCCGCCGAGGTTTTGAACAGGTTGTACATGGTGCCGACGTAGGCCCCCATGGTCTCGGCGTCGGACTTGGTGGCCTTCGCCAGTAGGTTGCTGGTGTTGGTGAAGGTGGCCAGTTGGTCGCCGGACAACCCCTTGATCGCGCCCGAGATGCTGTAAGCCGAGGCCACGAAGTCGCGGGCGTTCTGGCCGTAGTTCACAGAGAACTCCAGAGACTTTTTGTTCAGGGCATTCAATGCATCTTCAGCGACGCCCAGCGAGCGGACTTCGCCCAGGGCGCGATTCATCTCTAGCGCCGGTTCCAGCGATTCGGAAATGGCCACGCCTGCGCCCACCATGCCGGCCAGGCCTGCGCCCATCTTCATGATGTTCTGCTGGCCTTGGGTGGCCAGGTCGGAAAAGCTGGTTTTCACCTTGCCCAGGGGCGCGCTGACCTTGTCGGTCAGACTTAGGATGAAAGCCAGTCGGGCGCTGCGGTCAGCCATGGATTGTTATCCGTTGAAGGCATGGGATATGCCGTCAGCGACGGCAAAGCTCATGCGTTTCCAGTGTTCGTCTTCCAGCCACTTGGCCGTGCCCATGTTCTCGATGGTGGGTTCAGCACCAGGCAGCCAGCGTTGGGTCAGGGCCAAAAGCTGGCCCAGCCCGTCGTCGGCTAAGCCGTCAGCGTGGCTGAGGACTTTTTTACGATGATGTCGATGTCCGGCGAGTACTCCTCGAGCAGTGCGCCGGCGATGGTCATGGTGGTCACCGGGTTTTCCAGCAACGGCTTGAGGTCAGCCTTGCCTTCCGGCTTGACGGTGCTCATCAGCAGGTTGTGCGCCGGCGCGACCTTGTTCGCCTGGGTGGTGGCGTTGAAGTACTTGGTCACGTCCTGGGGCGTCAGGTGGAAGGTGAATTCCTTGTCGCCCATTTCCAGGGTGATATCGCGTTTTACGTCAGTCATGCGTTGGCTCTCTTGTTGAGGTTGCGAAAATAGGTGTCGAGGTGGTTTTCCAAGCGGGTTTCCAGCCGGGAAATGACCTTGTCGAATTGCTCGTTGCTCACGTAGTTCTGGGCCATATACAAGCGCAGCTCCAGGTGCTCGCGGCGCGCCGCGCTGACCTGCTTGAACAGGTAAACCTGAAAGCCCAGCACGCCGGTCAGGGCGAGTTCGGTCAGCACCAGCAAGACGCTGACAGTCAGCGGGTTCAACTCCATGTCATGCGCTCCAGTTACCACGGCCGCCAATGCGGACCGCGCTGTACATCAGCCAGGCCAGAGGCTTGTGCATGCCCTCTTCCTGCAGGGCCTGGTAAAACACCAGGTCGGCTTCAGCTTTGGTGAATTTGCGGGTTAAGTTGGTGTAGATGTAGTCATGCACCACAGCGGGCCGGCGGGCCATTTCATCGTCACGCGGTACCAGCCACCACACCGGACGCGGCACGCTGGCCAAGTCCGTGCGATAGCCTGCTGGCACCGTCACCGGCCGACCGTTTGCAGTCACAAAGAACAGCGGTCGGACCAGATCCCACAGGGGCGAACCGTTCACAGCCTTGACGATCAGGTCGCTTCTAAAGGGCATCGGCGGCGCACTCCACGCGGATCTTGTTCGGTGCAGCGCTGACGTCGATCACCTCTCGAAGCGCAACACGCAGACGTTCCGGCGCCATGCAATACGACTGGGTGATGGCCGCGACTTCGTCGCCATACGACCGATCTAACGCGATGGCAATGTTCTCCAGCTGGCTGCCCAACAGGGCAGCGCCCAGGCCGACCAGGGCATGAATTTGGAAGCGACGCATTCAGTAGCTCCAGATCGCAGGGCTGGGGAATCGGCCACCGGCTGGCGCCATGCCCAGGTGAAGGAAACGAGCATTGCCGCGCTGGCTGATGCCGAACCGGGTGAACTTCAGGTTCATGGCCAGGCGCAGGATCTCCACGGCATCTTCCCCACGACAGCGCACATCAACGGCCAGACCGGTGCAGTGCTCACCTGGTGCAGGCTTGCTTACTTCCACCGGATGTTTCGGGCAGCGGTAGGCGCTGCTCAGCGCCATCGGCCGGCCAAACTGCTGACGCAGGGCCACCAGCTCGGCCATGAATGCCGGATCCATCTCGGCGCCGGTGCTGTTGCACTTGCCGCATTTACAGCGCAATTCAGCCGCGGCGAAGTGCGGCCAGGTGATGATGCTCATCGGCGTTTTCCTTGTTCAGAAAGGGATTCGCAGGGCGTGCAGCGGACGATTCCGCCTAGGGTGCGGCGCTTTTCCAGAATCGGCTCTTCGCAGTCCAGGCAGTGGGTCCGGCTCGGTCCGGACGGGCGCGGGCTGGCGAGCTGGGCCGCAATGGCCTTATCGCGCTCGCGCTGCTCTTGCGCCTGGGCGCGATCGAACCAGTCCACCATCAGGTCAGGCCTTCGATTTCAGCGGCGCTCAGGTACGGCACGCCGTTGATCTTGATGAAGTCCGGACTGGTGACGTCGAACGGGATCTTGTGTTTGTTCTTCTCGCCACCTTTCTGGTCGAGGCTCAACAGGCTAGAGATCCGAACCTTGCAGCCGAACGCTTCGATGCGCAGTTCCTCGTCGCCGGCCTTGGCGAAAAACACGATGTTGAACGGTTCCAGCTCGCGAAAGCTGCCGGCGCTCTTGGCCTGCTCGATCAGCAGGTTGAAGTTGGTCGTATCCAGCTCCAGTTCGCCGGCAGCGGCCACATCACCGTCAACGTGCCCGTTCGGCACGCCCTTGCTCTGCGCCACGGTGCTGTTGTCGGTGATGTCCAGGGTGCCGCTCTCGACGTGAACGAGCAGATCGCCCAGGTTCACGTCGAAGTTCTTGCCGCCAATCTTTGCAGCCATGCGGGGTTACTCCGTTGCGTCGTTGGAAAGATCCAGGGCGATGTTCGCGGTCAGGTCTTTCGGACAGTTGAGGGGCTTGACCTTGATGAAGGCCTCCACGGCGGTTTTGCTCTTCCAGGTCAGCACGATGTCGCCGTCCTTGGGCTGTTCGATCTCGCCCGGAAACACCTGGCCCGCAAAGGTGGTGGACTTGGCCATCGCACGCAGCGGGGCCATCAGCGCGTTGTTGTTCACCGCCATGCTGTTGGCCGAATTGTTCAGTCGACGGTCAGCGACACGGGCAATCAACAGTGGACGCACCAGGCGCGCCGCCTTGTCGGCGATGCGCAGGTACTCGACCACCTGGTAGTCGCTGGCGGGTACGTCCAGCATGTTGCCGTCGCCCCAGTACACGCCCGGATAGTCGGTGTAGGTCTGGGTCACGGATAACCGCGCAGTGTCCAGCTCGGCACGCACGGCGGAAGGCAATGGCACACCCTCGGAGTCAATCGGGACCGGGCCAAGCCCGAGCACCGGGCCGGTGGCCACGCGCATCGGACTGTCGGCCACACTGACGGCGGCATTGGCCAGGCGGCCAGCCAACACGCCCAGGTCGTTGCCATGCAGTTGGGGCACGCACAGCACGCGGGGTGCTGCTAGGCCAAGGACCAGGGCTTTCTGTGCAGCGGTGTATTCCGACCAGGCTTGATCCTCGGCAGTGATGCCGACCGATGCCGCCATGACAAAGACACGGCGCCCGTAGGTGTTACCTAGGGCAATCGCAGCGTCATGCATGGCCGACAGCTCGGCGGCGTTGGTCACCGGTGTGGTGATCACCACGGATTCGAACGAATGGCCCTGCTGCTGCGATACGGTCAGGGCATCCTGCCAGTTGCCATCGGCAGCGATCGGCGCGGCCACGCAGGCCCAGCGATCGCCACCGTTCAGGCGAGCGGCGATGATCTGCGTTTTCAGGTCGCTGGGGGGAATGCCCAGCATCACGTCCAGGTCGCTGTCCGTGTTCAGGGGGATCAATTGCCCGATGCTTTTTGCACCAGGGCCGATGAAAAGGAAGTGGCGTTCGATCGCAGTCACAGCGCCTTGGCTGAGATTGAGATTGTTGACGCTGACTTTGCCAAGTGCCATGTGTGCCTCGTTAGCGGGGAGCGTTAAGGATTTGTTGCAGCACCAGGTTCACCAGCGCACTGGTTTCTGACTCGGTGCCAGGGCCGAGAAACTGGCGCTTGGGAAGTTTGATTTCCCAGCTTTGCGCACCAGAGGACTCGGTTTGTTCGTCGTCCAGGATGCGGATCAGCAGACCCGCCTTGGCGTAGTTCACATGCTCTTTAATCCACGCCACTGACGGGCGTGTGAGCGTCTTTTTGCCAGCCTGACGAACCTTGAAACCGAGACGACGCAAGCGCTTGGCCTGCTTTTCGGTCGCGGCCAGACCTTCGGGAACCTTGTTCCACTGGCGCATCTGCGCGGCGGTGCGTCGTTCGGACACGCCGTTGTGTTGCTGCGATGCCACCCAACGGGTCAGCGCGTTGCGCCAGCCCAGCTCGGCTTCATCAGCATTGACGCGGGTGACCTCGAGCAGCTTGCCCAGGCCGGCTTCCATCTTCTTTTTGCCCTTGCCAGCGCCCTTGCGTGCTTCGAACGGCGAGCCGTCCAGGTTCTGCTGGTTACGGATCCGCTGGCGGCTCAGGCTGCGCACACGCTTGCTGACGTTGTTCAGCAGCCGGCGGCGCAACTGAGGCGGCAGATTGAGCAGAGCCAACTGCTCTTCCGCACCGAGCAGGCCACGCACGTCCAGATCGAAAGTGCTACGCGCCATCGCTGGTCACCTCGCCTCTCTCGGCCACCCACAACTCGAACGGCACGAATGCCCAGGTATCACCGAAGGCCTCGATCTCGCCGTCCGGATCCTCCGTCAGGTACTGCGGCTCGCTGAACTGCAGCTTGATGTCGACGTCGGCCAGATCGTTGTCGAGCATGATGATGTCGAACACGGTCGCGGGCAGGCCGTCGCGGTCCTCGTCGTTGTTCTCCAGCCAACTGCCGACCAATGCCATCAGGCGGGCCGGGTTGTCGGCGAAGCGCTCGAGCACGATCGTGGCGCTGTAGTTCATGTCACCCATGTGCATGCCCTTGGTATCGGGCTTCCACACCAGCTCCAAGTTGACCTGGTCGGTCCAGCTGTCGAGCTGTTCAGGCTCCACAAGCCGGCGCTCGATCAGGTACGTGGTGAGGGCGCGTAGCTTGATCATTGGATAAATTCGCCCAGGTAGTTCAGACGGAATTCTTCCTGCGTCATGGTTTTTCGAACGGTGGCCAACTCGAGGTAGTGCATCTCGAACGGCCAGAGAAAACGCTGATAATGGTTTCCGTAGGCCTCGATCAATCGCAGCAGCAGGTCATTGGCAGGAGTGTCGTGCTCCGGGTCGCGATAACGGCTGGCGGTGCTGGAGTAGTACGCACCGGTGCGCAGCTCGGTGGATTGAAGCCAATCAAATTCGTCGTAGAACCACACTGCTTTAGCCGCATCGATCGTCTCAGGAACCTGCTCGCCGTCCCGCAGCACACATACCCCTACCAACTTGAAACGCAGGAAGTCGTACAGCCCTGGCGAGCAGACAAAAATGACTTGCTTGCCCTGAGCGGCGATGTCGATGGCCATCCGGCGGAGACGACTGGTTTTGCCGGTCTGCCGAGGCGAGATTTCCAAGTACGCGATCTTCAACGGCGTGCTCATAACAGCACCGCCGTGATGCGGCCACGGCCCTGCAGCGAGCGGACGGCCTGCTGGCTGAACTCCAGGAACGTTTCGCCACGCTCAGGCAGTTCCTTGCCGGTGTTTTCCGCGCTTTCACGACGCGTCACAGTGGCGAACTGGGTCAGCAAGCTGGCCTTGGCACGGCAATACACGGCACGTTTGTACGTCGCTGTGTGAAATGTGCGCTCGGGCAGCACCATAGGGTCAGCAGATTCGACGGTGGTGATGCCCACGTTCTGCCATTGGCCTTTGCGCTTGGCCAGATCGTGATTGACCTCGATCATCGCCGTGGTCAGATCAGTGACCAGCATGTCTACCAGGTACTCCGCCGGCAGGCGGTAACCCTTCTGAAACTCGGCCACGGAGAGGTCCGGCCAGAAGCCGTCGTTCTCGATCGCCTGTTCCACAAAGGTCGTGGGTTTCCCGGAAAAGCTCATTGCTGGGCACTCGAATAGGGGCGGGAAAACTGTTTCAGTGGGTCAGGGCCATAAATGGTTGGCTCACATCCACAGTTTCTCGCCGGGGGGGTAGTCGGGTTATTCGGCGGCTTTGGTAGCCAGTTCTTTTGCCAGCGCCTTGCGAGCGCCATCGAGGCGTGTGCCCACACCAACAGCGGCGTGCAGCTCAGTGGCGCGTTCGAAGTGGGTGATGGCCTTCGTCCACTCCCTGGCGTCCAGTGCGCGGATCCCGAGCAACTTGTGGTACTTGGCCGGGATCTGCTCGGTGAGCTGCCATTCGCCATCGACACGTGGCAACAGGTCGGACAGATACGGTTCAGGGCTGCGACCGGCCTTCTGCTCGGCCTCGGCCCACTCGATTACCGCATCCGCGACAAAGGTCGGCACGTCGCGCTTGAAGCGCTCAGGCATCGGCTGGTTTTGCTCCATGGCGAAGTTCGCCAGGTCCAGTCCCGCTTCGAACTGCACGGTGTCAAACAGCCAGACCAGGACCTGCATCACTACCGAGTTCGGGAAACTCAATCCGGAATCGCGGTAGCGCTGCACATAGTCCAGGTACTTGGGCAGCAGCTCGTCACGCTTGAGCTGCTGCCGCAGTTCGCGGCTGTTGATCGCGCTGACGCGCTCCAGGTCCTGAGCCAATGCGTCTTCCATCAGCTTCAGGTGCTTCTTGCCGTTGGCTGGGCTGGACAGCGCGGTGTCGGATGAATACACCACCGCTTCGGCACCGACGCGTGCAGCAGCTGCAGGGCCTTCGGCTTGAACGCGGCGCTTGTGCGCCAGTGCCAGGCTCATCAGATCAACTCCACGTTTTCAGCGGCCGCGAATTTCTCCAGCTGCTCGATCACGTAGCCTTCGTTCCGGCCGTTGTAATCCTCGACGCGGGAGCGCTTCGGGTTCTCGAGCAGGTGACGACGCCAGCTGCTGTCCTGGAAGTAGATCGACAGGTTGTCCCAGCTGGTGACGACCACAGCGTTAACCGGGAAGTGCGGCACGGTGAAGGTCGGCAGGCCGCCGTAGGTCGCAATGACCTGGGCGCTTTCGATGCGTTCTTTCTCGGTGGGCTTGCCCGCCTGGCTGGAATACAGCTTGGCCTTGTCGGCCGCCAGCAGGTCACTGCCGACGATCGCCACCAGGTCACCACCGTCACGGAACACGGAACTGATCATCTGCTTGGTGTCATGCACCAGGGCGTCGAGGTTCTCGTAGTCGCCGCCGGCGCCGAGGGTGATTTTCCCGTCGACTGCACCTTCTTGCAGCACCTGCTCAGGGATCTGCTCGCGGGCCAGTTGCAGCCAGCCCTTGTTGACGTCCTGCAGCATGGGACTGGTGGCCAGATTGGTCTGAGCTGCAGCAGTAACACCGTGCCAGCCGATCATGATTCGATCGAGGGCGATCTGTTTCTGCACTGCCGCCGAGTAGCGATCGGCAAAGTCCGGGAACTTGGCCCAGCTATCGATCTTGGCGAACGGCAAGCCAACATCAGACTCGGTGGCGAACAGCTCGTAGCCCAGACCGTTCAAATCGGAAACGTCTTTGGCTACGCGGTCGGTGGTTGTGGTGTTGGTGCGACTGGTCACTGGACCATTCACACCGAACATGACCTTTTGGCCCTTGATTTCAGTGACCGGCACGACGTTGATACGCTCGAGGAAATCGGCGCGCTCAGTGATCTTGTCGTTCAGTTCCTGGGCAATGCTCGGCTCGACGTTGAACTGGCGAGTCACATCGACGCTGTAGGTCTCGGCGATCGCCAGACACAGGGCGGAGTATTGCAACAGGGCGCGATTGGACAGAGATTGTTGGCTCATATCACAGCACCCGCTTTTTGGCGTCGGCTGGACCGGTGGAGCGCGGCAGCTGGCGACCTTGAGGAGTGTTCAGCAACGTAGCGAACTGCTTTTCCAGCTTCGCCATGCTGGCCAACACGGCTTTGTTGCCGGTGTTTTGGCGACTGAGGTTTTTTTCTTCCTCGGCGGTGGCCACGATGTCGTCGACGGCGGATTGAACGTCATCAATCGGCTGCTGCTCGGGCTCAGGCGTTGCCTCGGCAAAACTGTCGACCAGGGCCTGCAGACCAGCAGTCACGATCAACTGCTGCTCAATCAGGGCCTGAATCGCCTTGGCTGTAGCTTCATCCATTGGGGGTTTGCTCTCGGTTGGGGTTTGCGGGGACGCGGGGTTTTCTTCGATGCCGAAGCGCTTGAGCAACCCCGAAAACAAGGCGACAAACTTGTTCATCTCGCCTTGTGGCTGGTCATCACGAAGTGGGCCAAGCTCATGAGAGGCGGCGAAATACGCGGCCTTGCTAGTCTTTTTCGAGAAGTAGAGTTCTTGGGTGCCCAGGCTGGCCGGTTCATCGGTCACCGCCAGGCCGGTCAGGTAGGCTTTACCGGTGTTTGCGAAGTTGGGGGTGATCTCGATACTGGTGAACAGCTTCTCGCCCTGGTCGTTGAGCCATAGCAATTTGTCGTTGGGCTTTAACTGAGCCTCGAGGGCGATCTGCCCCGGGGCCAAATCGTCGCCCTCTTCCACCAGGCGCACCGCAAAGACGGTGCCGTGCGAACCGTACCAACGTTCGTGTTCGCACCAGATCACCGCCGTGTAAGTGGCGGCTTTGTAGGTATCAGCGATATCACGCAGTTCCTGGGGAAGGATCTCGCGGCCATCTACGGTCGGGCCGCTGGTGGCGACACGTTTCCAGAACGAAACAAGGGAACGGGGCATGGGCGATAACTGCGCTCAATCGGTGATTTGAGCCGCCACGATATGCACCGGCCGACCACCAAACAAACGGTTCACTTTTGCGTTGGTCCTATATCGCGGATATAGGCGGAACGCGGATTTTAACCCCGCGTTTCCCGCGTTTTCGCCGCATAGACTGCGGCCATGCCATACGCCCCCGAACTTAAAGAAGCCGCCAAACGCCTCTATTTACGCCGCTGCAAGCCGCGTGAAATTCAGGCGCAATTGTCCCTGCCCAACATCCGGATCGTTTATTACTGGATCCGCCAGGGTGAGTGGGACGACATGCTGTCGGATGAAGAACCGCTGACGGCCGTCGGCCGGCGAATCACCCTGCTCCTGGACAAAGCCACGTCGTTGACCAAGGGCGACCTGGACGAGCTCGACCGTCTGACCACGGTCCGCGATCGACTATTGAAGCAATCGGTGAAGCCGGCACCGGCGCCGATCGGCGATCCGCCGGCAGACGACGGTCAGCGTCGAGACGGCCAGCGCAACGACCGTCGGGACAGAGGCGATCGCGGCGACAAGGGCGGGAAGAAACGCGAGAAGAAAGCCAAAAACGAAGTCGGTGAGCTGACGGAAGTGGACTTTCTCGACAAGTTCATCAGCAAAATGTACGGCTACCAGAAAGAGCTGTTCGCGGCGAAACAGAACCCACTGACGAGCCGGATCCGCAACATCCTCAAAAGCCGCCAGGTGGGTTTGACCTACTACTTCGCCGGCGAAGCATTCATGGACGCCGTGCTGACTGGTGACAACCAGATTTTCCTGTCAGCCAGCCGCGCCCAGTCCGAGATTTTCCGCAGCTACATCGTGTCGTTTGCTCAAGAGTGGTTCGGCCTCGAGCTGACCGGCAACCCGATCGTGCTGAGCAAGGACGGCAAGCCGTGGGCCGAGCTGCGCTTCCTCAGCACCAACAGCAGCACCGCCCAAGGTCACCATGGCCACGTCTATGTTGACGAATATTTCTGGATCCGCGACTTCGAGAAACTGAACACCGTCGCCAGTGCCATGGCCACCCACAAGAAGTGGCGTAAGACCTACTTCTCAACGCCCAGCGCGGTGTCGCACCAGGCCTACCCGTTCTGGACCGGCGAGAAATTCCGCAACAGCAAACGCAAAAACGCCAAGGATCCGTGGCCGAGCGAAGCCCAAGCCGCGGCTGGCACGCTGTGCCCGGACGGGCAATGGCGCAAGGTCATTACCATCCTCGACGCCATTGCCGGCGGCTGCGATCTGTTCGACCTCGAGCAGCTGCAGCTGGAGTACGACGAGGACAAATTTCAGCAGCTGTTCATGTGCAAGTTCATCGACAGCACGCAGAGCGCCTTTTCCCTGGTCGACCTGGAGCGTTGCTACTCCGACCTGTCGTTGTGGACCGACTACGACCCGGACGATCCGCGCCCGTTCGGCAACAGCCCGGTGTGGATTGGCTACGACCCGAGCCGTACCCGCGACGATGCCAGCTGCGTGGTCATCGCCCCGCCGCTCGAGGACGGCGGCAAGTTCCGGATCCTGGAGAAGCACAGCTGGCGTGGGCAGTCGTTCAAGTACCAAGCCGAGCAGGTCAAGAAGCTCACCGAGCGCTTCAACGTGCAGCACATCGGCATCGATACCACCGGCATCGGCTACGGCGTGTTCGACCTGGTGCGCGACTTCTACCCGCGTGCGACCTCAATCCACTACAGCCTCGAAACCAAAAACACCCTGGTACTCAAGGCGCAGGACACGATTCAGGGCAGCCGGATCGAGTGGGACGCCGGCTGGAACGATATCGCTCAGGCGTTCCTGACGATCAAGCGTGGCACCACCGGCGGCGGCCAAGTCACCTACAGCGCATCGCGCACCGACGCCTCCGGTCATGCCGATATCGCCTGGGCAATCATGCATGCCCTGGCCCACGAACCCCTCAACACCAACAAACAGCGGCGCAGCCGCTACACACTCAGCGGACCAAGTACCCATGGGCAAACCAGCAAAAAACCAGCCGCAAAAACCAGCACCAGGTCCGATGCGGGCATTCTCATTCGGTGCACCGGAACAGGTCCTGACCGAGAACATCGGGCATTACCTGGGCGTGTTCGCCACCCACGACGGAAAGACCTACACACCGCCGGTGTCACGCCAAGGCCTGGCCAAGCTGCTGCGCGCCAACGCGCACCACGGCGCCATTCCGGGGTTCAAGCGCAACCTGTTGCTGCGTGAGTTCATTGCTTCGGAAGGTTGTTCAGTTCAGACCATGAGCCGCGCCGGGTTGGACTTCATGGTGTTCGGCGAGGCGTATTTCCTGCGCAACCGCAATGCCTTCGACCAGGTGCTGCAGATGGATCATCTACCGACGATCAACATGCGGGTCAGGGTTGGTGGCGGGTTTGTGATGCTGCTGCCGGACGGCAAAGAGGTGGAATTCGAAGAGCATGAAGTCGAGCACGTCATGAACTACGACGTAGAACAGAACATTTACGGCGTACCCGACTACCTGGGCGGCATGCAGGCGCTGTTGCTTAACGAGGCCGCTACCCTCTTTCGGCGCCGCTACTACAGCAACGGCGCGCACGCCGGTTACATCTTCTACACCAACGACCCGAACCTGACCGAGGAAGACGAAGAGTCCCTGCGCGATCAGATCAGCGCGAGCAAGGGTGTGGGTAACTTCCGATCGATGTTCGTGAACATCCCGGGCGGCGCCGAGAAGGCGATTCAGATCATCCCCGTGGGGGATTTCCAAGCCAAGGACGAGCTGGAGAAGGTCAAGAACATCACCCGCAACGACGTGATCGCCGCCTGGCGCATGAACCCCGCGCTGGCCGGCATCATCCCGGAAAACAGCGCTGGCTTTGGCGATATCGAAAAGATCGATCGCGTGTACACCAGCAACGAGATCCGGCCGATCTGTCAGCTGTTCAATCAGCTCAACGACACGCTGCGGGAAGACAGACGATTCACCTGGAAGGAACATAAAGAGACAGTGGATTCCACTGCATCTAGTGCCTAGCTAAGAGATTGCCACTACATAATGTGGCAATATAGTGGCGATTGGCTGCCCTGGGGAGGGACACAATGCGAGTTACATGTAAGTGCGGACACAAAGGCCGGATTGCTTCGCGAGACGAGCTATCGATGGATTTTGCGAAGTTGTACTGCCAGTGCCTGGATGCAAAGTGCGGGCACACATGGGTTGCGAATCTGACGTTTTCACACACGCTGAGCCCTTCGGCTCAGTCATTCGAAAGGATGTTGTTCGACCGTTTGAGGGATATGCCCAGGGCGAAACAGCGGGAGCTGTTTGAGCAGTTGGGTTCACAGGCCGTGGCGTGAAGCGCAAACCGCCGACTCAAATGCGCCGGCGATCGGTTACATGGAATGGGCTATCAGCGATCGGAAATATCAGCTGCTCACGGGTTCTTTGGGATTGGTCGCGAGTACTTGGGACATCCGCCGGAGTTGAAGTTGCTCCTGCTCATTCAACAGACGGTACAGGCGGATTAGGCGACGTTCAATTTTGGACAGATCTGGCCATTCGAAATCAGGTGTTTCAACGCTGACGCGCTCAGTTTTCGTGCGATCCAACATGCTTACTACTCCATAAAGTGCATTGCTGAATCGACGATATCGGGGCGCGAACTGGCTTTAGGACGAGGGGGCGACGAATGCCGCACATGCTTTGTTACAAGTTAATTCCGGTCACGGGCGGCGTCGTCGGCCATGGCTTGCAGGAAACGACGAATCGCCTCTTGGTCGAACGGTTTGATGCTTCTGTATTGCTTGATCAACTTCTCTTCCTCCGGAGTAAACAGCTGTCCAAGTGGCGTGGAACGCCGGCCAGTCAGCACAAACGCCGCATCTACGCCGCACTCTTCAAGTGCCGACACATAGCGAAGGTCGAGCGAATTCGCTCCCAGCTCATAGTTTTTTTGAGTCCCCCGACTCACCCCAAGAAGCACTCCAAACTCTGTTTGATTTAATCCTAAGCGCTCGCGCTCTTCCCTCAGGCGTTCACCTACTTGATCCGCTATGAGCATTTTTTTATTCACCATCATTGACTTGATCAATTTTTTGACCAAGAATCACCACAGACAAACGCAAACAACCACAAACGAACAGAGTGAACACTATGCCCGCCACTGTTACGCCCGAGCAAGCCCGGGCTGATCTGGATCGCAGAGGAATAAGCATTGCGGAATTCAGCCGTAAACATGGACTGAACAAAAATTTGGTCAGCGACCTATTGAACGGTCGGGTCAAAGGTCGCCGTGGGGAGGCACATCGCGCCGCCGTACTGCTTGGAATCAAAGACGGCGTGATCGAACAGTAATGGCACTGAGCCACAGGGAAAAGCAGAACATGAAAAGTTCAGTTCTAAAGACTCGCCGGGAAGTTGTCAGCGCCATTATCTGTAGTTACCCAGGTGGACGGGAATGCGCTGCAGCGCGCATAGGTTTGGCGCTGAAAAAATTCGACAACCACGCTTACGAAAACAACAACAGTCGCCCGCTATCAGACACCCAGCTCTATCAGCTGGAACAGGAAGCCGGCACTCAACATCTCCCCACGTACATTACGGCAATGTATGGCGGTTTGTTCGTTCCGGTGGCGGACCCTGAGAGCTTGGACAACGTTGAGATGTACACCCTCTCGGTACACGTCGCAGCCAAGCGCGGATGCGTTGACCAAGAAATTGCAAAGGCATTGGCGGACGGCTGCATTTCCGAACTCGAAGCGGAACACATCCTCAATGCCCACAACCTGCACATGGCTGCACGTCACGCCGAAGTGCTGGCAGCCATCGACTTGTACCGCAACAAATCGGGGGCTGCCCAATGAGCGTCATGCCTGCAGTACACGAATATCAGGACATGCTCAAAGCCGCCGCGCTCGTATTTCTAGAGCGTCACCACTGCGAACATCTGGGCGATGACCAGCAGCTGTTCGACCGCGCAGTGCAGCACCTGGTGACCGACTACGACGTCCTAACGACGACCGCCGAAAAGCTTGTGCACTTGGCGTGCAGCGATATGTCAGCGGTACGCGATCGGCAGCGTTTGGACATGGTCAGCAGCACGTCGACGCACACAGTCATCATCGACCCCGCCACCGGTAACGCCTGGTCAATCCCGGTCAGCCTGATTTACGAACGCATTCTTAACGCACCGGACAACGGTCGTTTCCGCATAGCCGCACCGTAATCCCCAACCATTAAACCGCCTGCCCCACCTCCGTGGGTTTGGGTGAGCTGCGCCCGAAATTGAGGTTTGACGATGGAAAACGCCATGAACATCAACGCAAAACTGACGCCCGATCAGGCGCAAGCGCTCTTGGCCAACCTGCGCGAGCAATACCGTCTCAGCCTCAACGACCTTTGGTACGCAGACCAATACCGCCTGATTCCCGATGGCCTGCGCCACGGATCGATCCTTGCCAACAGCCCCGTGATGGCCGCTCAGAAACACCTGATCGGCGCCCTCACCCATAGCCTCAAAGCAGTGAAATAACCATGAGAGAAGATCTCCGCCACGACGTCCTGCAACGCCTTGAATCCGACTACGGTTTAAAACACCGCAGCGGCACTGACTACATGCGCGGTGGCACGTGCCCGAACTGCAATCAGAAAACTCTATTCACACGGTTTTCCGCCCCATGGATGGTGATCTGCGGTCGTCCTGAGAAGTGCAAGCACACCATGCCGGTCAAGGAGATCTACAACGACCTGTTTGAGGACTGGAGCAAGCGCGCCCCTGTTACGAATGATCAGCCAAACGCAACAGCTCGGGCCTATCTGGAGTTCGGCCGTGGCTTTCGCGTTGAAATGATCTCGGGCTGGTTTTCACAAGACAGCTACTTTTCCCCTGAAGTAAATGCCGGCAGTGCCACCGTGCGCTTCGCCTTGGAAAAAGGTGGCTACTGGGAACGATTGATTGATAAGCCGCATCGTTTCGGCAAGAAGAAAGCACGCTTCAAACCGGGTGAAAGCTACAAGGGGGTGTGGTGGTGTCCGCCGTGCGTCGACCTGCTCGAGGTCAAAGAGCTGTGGATCACCGAAGGGATCTTCGACGCCATTGCGCTCATCCACAACGACATTGCTGCAGTGGCCGCTATGTCATCCAACGCCTTCCCCGAAGCATCGCTGAAAAAGCTCGTTGAGTTACGCGGCAACAAACTGCCGACGCTGGTATGGGCTCCAGACAATGAGCCGGAGGCTTGTGAGTATGCCCGGCGGTGGGTTCGCTTGGCCCGTGAGATGGGGTTTACCTGCAGGGCAGCATTGATCCCACAGCCTGGCCGCAAAGTCGACTGGAACGACCTACATCAGCGCTGGCAGTTCGAAGATGACGAACAGAAGCGCAATCACCGGCGCACTCGTGACTTTGATACGGCACGTCACCATGGCGACCTGTTGCTGGCTGAGTCTGCCCGTGAGAAGGCGCTCTTGATCTATAGCTGGGAAGAAGAGGGATCGGAGTTCCACTTTGACTTCCACAACCGCTTGTACTGGGCGAAGTTCGACCTGCACAAACTGGATGAAGAGCAGCGCGAGCTGCTGAACAGTGACGACCACGAAGACCAACTGCTGACCGAAAAAGGAGCCAGGCGCAAAGCGCTGGAAACGGCCTGCTCCCTGAAGCTTTTGGCGAACTGCAATTTCGAGACTTTGTATAAGCAATTGAACGAATCCACCGGCGAGGCTTGGTATTACGTTCGCATTACTCCACCAAACGACGCCCCCAGCGAGAAGATCACCTTTACCCTGAAACAGTTCGCGTCGAGCAGTGAGTTCAAGGCGCGGCTGCTGTATTCCAGCGCTACTTGGCTCGGCGCTCAAAAGCACCTGGATCAAATCTCGATGAAACAGATCGAGGGGATCAAGACGGTCGAAACCGTCGATTTCGTGGGCTATAGCAAAGAGCATGGCGCCTACATTTTCAATGACCTCGCCTGTCATAACGGCACGGTTTACAAGGCCAATGCTGAGGACTATTTCGAGTTCGGTAAACGCCGCGTGAAGTGTCTGGTCAAGAACGTGAAAATCAACCCGAAGGCCAGCAACGAAGGCTATCGCGATGACTGGCTGGCGAAGCTGTGGCTGTGCTTCGGCGAAAAGGGCTTGATCGCACTGACCTATTGGTTTGGGTCGCTGTTTTCAGAGCAGATACGGGCCCAGTACGAAAGCTTTCCTTTTCTTGAGGCTACCGGCGAACCGGATGCCGGCAAGACCACGTTGATCATGTTCCTTTGGAAACTCTTCGGTCGCCACTATGAGGGCTTCGACCCAACCAAGGGCACCGTGTCCGGTCGTAGCCGCTCGATGGGCCAGGTTGCAGGTATGCCGGTCGTGTTGATCGAAGGCGATCGGAACAGCGACGCATCGAACACAAAATCCTTCGACTGGGACGAGCTGAAAGACTTCTTCGGCGGTGGCCTGCTGGGCACCCGTGGTGTGAAGAACAATACGAACGAAACCTACGAGCCGGAGTTTCGCGGAACAATCGTTATCAGCCAGAACGCCCCTGTAACCGGCCATGAAGCCATTATCAGTCGGATCGTAAAGCTGCACTTCCTCAAGCCCAAAATCACGCCCGAAAGCAGTGCCGCAGCTGATGCGCTCAATCAAATGGAAATGGAGGAAGTCAGCAACTTCCTTGTCCAGGCGATCAGTCATGAACCCCAGGTGATGGCCCGGTTTTCCGAAACCTATCCGAAGCACCGCGAACATCTGCGTTCGTTGCGCACACTCAGCTCGGCTCGGATCATCAAGAACCACAGCATGATGCTCGCCCTAGTCGATTGCCTTGCCCTGGTGTTGCCGCTTTCCGAAACCATGATCACCGGTGCGCGCCAAGAACTCATCGAAATGGCCCACGAACGGCAGGCCGCGATCGTCACCGATCCGCCTGAAGTCGTCGAGTTCTGGCAGGTGTATGAGTACCTGGAATCGCTTACTGGCGAGCCCTTGGTGAACCACAGCAAGAAGCCAGACGTCATTGCAATCAACCTCAACGGCTTCGCCAAAGTCGCCGCAGAGCACCGCCAGAAACTCGCCGACATCGGCACCCTTCGCCATCTGTTACGCGAATGCCGCTCCCACAAGTTGATCGACATCAACCGCACTACATCCAGCGCGATTAACAGCATTCAACGCCGGAACAACTTGGTGAATCCACCACCCGAATCGGTGAGCTGCTGGCAATTCAAGGCCTAACACCACTAGGAGAAGAGAACTATGCACGGCCAAACACGGGCAACACCGACAACACGTCGACGGTTCTGGACAACCGTCGAGGCAGCGCAGCTGGGGATCCTGTATCCCAACACGCCAATGCCCCTGCTCCAGCAGGTGCTTGGGCGCCCAAAGTCCGCAATCTATGGCAAAGCAAAGGAACTCGGTTTGAAGCGCAGCGTGGAGTTTCTGGCCAGCGAGCACTCAGGTCGTTTACAACGCGAAGGCAACCCGGGCATTGCAACTCGCTTTCAAAAAGGACATACGGGAGGTCGAGCGTGAGTAAGCTGGATCGCTTCATGCGGGAAAGGGACGTGATCGAGGTGACGTCCCTTTCACATTCCACCATCTGGCGCGCTATGAAGGATGGGCGGTTTCCGCGCCCTATTCTGATATCACCGGGCCGCGTTGGCTGGCGAGAGTCGGCAATTATTGCCTGGCAGGCGAACCCTGCCGAATGGAAAGCCACAGAGGCCGCGTAAGCGGCCTCACCTAATTTTGGCCATAGGGAGACGAGTCGGCTATGTGAAGTGGTAAAAACTCACTTCCACGTAGTCGTTGAGACCTCATACGCGTTACCTGCAGAGATACCATTCAACAAGGAATTCATTGCATCTGCCGCATCCCTCAGGCTCCACGACTGATACAACCGGTCTAGGCCATTATCCTGCTTGTTTTCCAACACCCCACTGGCGAGTGCAAACTGTCGAGCAAGTGCATACGAATCTGGAACTGCATCTTTGTTACGCTCCAAAAAAGCCAACGAAGCCAAGATAAACCCCCTCTTTTCTCCATCTGTTGATTGCTTGGCATTTTTTAGAACTTGTGAAGCCTTGTATTCAATACTCGTAATAACCTCAATACGCTTACCCAACGCCGCATTCTGAGCTTTCGATTCAGATATTTGGTACATAAAAGTCGAGGCCGCGACCACAACAACGAAGGTGTAGAACGCATGCACCCACCGACTGCGAAATCCCGCTCTATCGATCAGATAACCTATTAATGAAGCAATACCACTAACAAACCCTACCACCGCAATTAAGTTATCGAACATTCTGCCCCCAAAAAACGAATCCCGGAATTACCAGTAATCTATTGATTATTAACGATGTTTTTCTGCAACCACAACGACCACCGCTGCAGGCCGCGCTGCTTCTCTTTGAAGTAATCGTACCGGTCGTAATGCTTGGACGACACATCGTTAAATGCGTGGCCTTGGATCCGGTCGCGCAATTCCTTATCCAGGCCCGCCACCCCCATCAGTGTTTTACAGGTACGTCGAACGTCGCGGAGTGTGAACGGTCCGTCGAACAGCTTTGTATGTCGGCTGTAAAGCTTCGTCACTGCCCTGGACAACGACTGCGTGTGCAACGGCTTGTCTTCCATCTTCCCCATGAACCGATAGGCGCTCGTCTCGCTGATCTCATCCAGCGTTTTCAGGCTTTGCCGCATCAGTCTGTTGTAGGGCACTGCGTGCAAGATCCGCTCACCGTCGACGCCCTTGAGGTTACGAATGACCAGGTGATCATCGAAATATTGCTTGCGCGTGGTGCCCAAGAGTTGCTGGGGACGCTGGCCACCTGACGCGATCAGGAACTTGATCAGTTCAGATGTCACCAGTGAAAGCTGCTCGGGGAGCAGGCTCCATAAAGACTTTAGTTCAGCAACGGACAACGCCCTGTTACCTGGTTGCTCCCAGTCAGCCTGTACTGGAATGCTGGCCACCGGGTTACTCAGCAGTCCGAACTGAACCTTGTTCTGCAGATAATTCCGAGGATTGTGTTCCTGCTCTAGGCCCAACTGAAATGCGGCGTGTAACTGCGATCGCACGCGGTTGCAGTAGGTAGTGATGCCGTTGTCGATCATCCTCGCGATAACAGTGCGGATCTCGACCGGTCCGATCATGGCGACCGGACGCTGAACCATTTGCGGAAAAGGTCGGGCCACATAACGTTCGAACGAGCTTTTCACATCTTCGACTGACGCCGCATTTTCGGCCCGGAGCTTGGCGATGTAGTTGTCCAGGAGCTGCTGGAATGTACCCGCCGAAATTACCAGTTCCTTTTCTCCACGGCAGTTGTCCCTGGCAACGGTGAGGCTCAATGCCGGCCATGTGCCCAATTTTGTGAGCTTCTTCTTCCCGCCAACGAAACGCTGAAAATAGAACTCCTTTGTCCCGTTCGGGCGAATCTTGAGTAGTAATACGCCCTCTCCCCTCGCACTGCGCCCGTCCGATATGACGTAGGGCTTTTCTCGGGGCTGCAGCGCCCGTATCTGCTTATCCGTGAGCATCGATATCTCGTCCTGGTAGTTGGTGACAGTTCGTGGTGACAGTTCGCCGGAACCACTTTGATCCGAACTGAACAAGCACTGAATGCAGCACCACGCTGAAAGGCACGATTCTACTGGGCCGAGGGGGGTTAATGATATTCCCCGGCAGATGATGGCATTACGCCAATAATAGATTCCCAAGCTGATAACGAGGGTTCGATTCCCTTCACCCGCTCCAATCGAATTTTGGTCTCACGTCAGGATGATTTTGACGGGAGATGCAGGAACACAAAAACCGGTCTGTTGTGACCGGTTTT